>Ga0308010_1001095_pt1 | contig 15722 bp, 9 predicted proteins | sample Neamet129_FD_202368 | JGI IMG/M metagenome (GOLD analysis project Ga0308010, IMG submission 202368) | Marine microbial communities from water near the shore, Antarctic Ocean - #129 | ecosystem: Environmental > Aquatic > Marine > Unclassified | place: Southern Ocean | collected 2014-07-24 | reverse complement strand
GAAGTTCATACCGAGAACAAACGGGAGCACTAACTCAGTTTTATTACCGAAGTAATAAGAATTTCAGTCGGGGTGGCAGGATTCGAACCTGCGACCTCCTCGTCCCAAACGAGGCGCGATAACCGGGCTACGCTACACCCCGAAATTCTATTCATTTTGCGGAGAGACGGGGATTCGAACCCCGGGTACCCGATTAGGGTACGCTTGTTTAGCAAACAAGTCCTTTCGGCCACTCAGGCACCTCTCCTATTCAATGAACTCCCTCAATTGAGGAGTGCAAATATACTTTGCTATTTCTTAGTATACAAGCCTTTTTTAAGAGTTTTTTTTAGAATTTAATAAAGCACTTACATACAAGTAAATAAGACCCTAAATTGTAGGGTATTCAATACGTAAGTGATGCATACTTATTAGTTTTTTGATGAATGATTTCTTTATTCTATTTATGTCTTTTATCGTAATATCAGCTTCATCAAACTGTCCATTCGTCATTTGATCCTGTATAATTTTGTTGACTAATACAGATATGTTTTCTGCATTCTTTTCTGGCAAGCTTCTAGTTGCAGCTTCTACAGAATCTGCCATCATTAAGATTGCTGTTTCTTTAGAAAATGGTTTAGGTCCAGGATATCTGAATTTATCTGTGTCATTCATCAATTCCGGAAATTTCTTTACGTACTGACGATAAAAATAGTGAACGACACTTTCACCATGATGCGTTCTAATAAAGTCTATTACTTGCTCAGGTAAGTTTTGCTTTTTTGCTTTTTCAATACCTCTAATAACATGTGAGATAATCATCTTCGCACTTTCATCAGACGATAATTCGTCATGAGGGTTTACTCCTGCTAATTGATTTTCAATAAAAAATAAAGGATTTTCCATTTTACCAATATCATGGTAAAGTGCACCTACTCTAATTAGCAATACATTTCCATCTATTTCCATGGCTGCATGTTCCGCTAAATTACATACTTGTAAAGAATGATGAAAAGTCCCTGGAGCTTTCTCAGACATCTCTTTTAGTAATGGGTGGTTCGTGTCTGATAACTCAAGTAATGAGATGTCTGAGACAAGAGAGAATAATTTTTCGTACACATAAACCAGTGGGTAAGTAAACAAGGTTAGTAATGCACTAATCATTAAGAAAAAATAGACACTGTAGTCTTGGCCAAAAATATCGCCCTTGGTAATTAACGAAATACCTAAGTAACTTAAGAAATACACCAGAGAGATCTTCCCAACAGAGATAAAAAGATCCGATCGTTTATAAAGATTGTCAATGGTTAATATTGATAAAATACCAGCCATTAATTGTACAAATACAAAGTGGAATGGATTAGGTGCGAGCCATCCAATTAATACGATGGCTATAGTGTAAATAAACAAAGCCAATCGTAAATCGTAAAATGAACGAATTACTAATGGTAGCGTACAAAAAGGGACCAAGTAGATTAAATTATTATTCGAGAATACTAAAGAAAATCTAGCTAATGCAATGAATAATAATAAATTTATAAGAATGAATTTTATAGCACTAGCGTCGTTAAATAGTTGCTTTCTTTTTGCTCTAATAAATAAGAAAATAATTAAAAAACACAGGCTCACTAAAATTATTTGCCCAAATAAAATAAACAAATTTGCTCTTGAACTTATTTGATCTCCTTCAAACTCTTTTTTGTAAGAGAGTAGTTTTAAATAAATCCTTGACGTAACAAGCTCTCCCTTAGAGATAATCAATTCTCCAATACTAACTTTCCCGTTTACCTTTGAGATTTTCTGTTGCTCAAACAATAAACGCTTTTTTGTCTCAATAGGATTAAATATATAATTCTGTACAAGCGTTTCAACTAGGATGTCAACTAATTCCTTAGAATCATCTTCATCATCGATGTCAATATTTTTAATTATTTCAGTAGCACTATTAAGTGTATTAAAATCACTTAAATAGGCAGACTCCTTACCGTCTCCTCTATCAACTAAAATTAAATAATTTGAATCTTTCCCGTTTATATTGCCATTATTTTGAATCACCCCTTTTCTATAGATGGTAGTCCAAATAGTATTTGCTGTTTTTACGAGCTTATTAATATACTTATCGTGTTCTTTTTGAGATCTAAGCGTCGGTTTATTTTCTTTTCTGGTTTTAGAAAAGAGTTCCATTTCCGTTAAAAGTAATTTTTCAGCATCTAAAAGCTTACTATCTTCAAGTTTGAAAATATACTTTTGATTGTCTATTACTTGTTGTTTTTCATTTGAAATTTTCTCTACCGATTTGAGTATTGAAAATTCCATGTCAGAAATTAAACTTTCATGAGGCCAAGGTTTCCCTTCTATAGGCTCATATTTAAAGCTTCTTTTTCGAGGCATTATATATACACAAATAGCAATCGCTACAATAAATAAGCCTATTCGGTAAATTAGATTATGGTGATCTCTGATCAGATCGACTACTTTTTTCATCTATAAATCATTTTTACGAACTTAAACAAAATTGTAATCTATACAAAGAGAAAATCAATACAAATTGACCCTACATTTTTTGTAACTTGCGGTGCTTAAAAAATGTCAATTATGAAAGAAGTAGTTATAGTATCAGCCGTAAGAACTCCGATGGGAAGTTTTGGTGGAGTATTGTCATCTGTAGCAGCACCACAGTTAGGTGCAGCAGCTATTAAAGGTGCTTTAAATAAAATTAACTTAGACCCAGCTCTTGTACAAGAGGTTATTATGGGTAATGTATTACAAGCAAATAATGGTCAAGCTCCTGCTCGTCAGGCTGCTTTAGCTGCTGGACTTACACAGGATGTGCCTTGTACAACTGTAAATAAAGTTTGTGCTTCTGGGATGAAAGCTGTTATGATGGCTGCTCAAAGTATAAAAGCTGGCGACAACGATATCGTAATTGCTGGTGGTATGGAAAACATGTCTGCTGTTCCTTATTATTTGGATAAAGCTCGTAATGGTTACCGTTTAGGAGATGGTGCTATTATAGATGGTCTGGTAAAAGACGGTCTTACAGATGTGTATAATAAAGTACATATGGGTGTTTGTGCAGAAAAGTGTGCAGACGAAATGAACTTTACTAGAGATGAGCAAGATAATTTTGCTTTAACTTCTTACGAACGTTCTGCTTCTGCTTGGTCTACTGGTAAATTCTCTGAGGAAATTGTTCCTGTAGAAGTTCCTCAAAGACGTAAAGATCCAATTGTTATATCTGAGGATGAAGAGTACACAAAAATAAATAAAGAGAAATTTTTAAAGCTTCGTACTGTATTTAAAAAAGACGGTACTGTTACAGCTGGTAATGCTTCTACTTTAAACGATGGTGCTTCTGCAATAATATTAATGTCTGCAGAAAAAGCAGCTGAGTTAAATTTAACTCCTTTAGCTAAGATAACTTCATATGCAGATGCTGCTCATGAGCCAGAATGGTTTACCACTGCTCCTGCTAAGGCAGTGCCTTTAGCGATAGCAAAAGCTGGAATCGATATTAATGATGTTGATTACTGGGAATTAAATGAAGCTTTTTCTGTTGTAGGATTAGCAAATATGAAAATTCTAGGTTTAGACGCTGCTAAAGTAAATGTTAATGGAGGTGCTGTTTCTTTAGGTCACCCATTAGGAAATTCTGGATCTCGTATAATTGTAACCTTACTAAATGTTCTTAAACAAAACGGTGGTAAATATGGTGCTGCCGGTATTTGCAACGGTGGTGGTGGTGCATCAGCAATAGTTATAGAAAATATTTAATAACGTACTATAGATATACGTTTATATACTTTACTACTAAAAAGCGAATCTCTAGAGATTCGCTTTTTTCATTTTAAGGATATCCAAGTAAAGGAATTGTCTACTTATTCATCATTGATTTAATAAATTGAAATACGTTCCAAATGAGGCTTATGTAATACAAGTATAAGAAAGGTTAGAAACATTTAATATCTTATTTAATTTGCTTAGAATTTACACCGTTTTTTATTTAGCAACTGCTACATAAATCAATCTTTTGATCATTAATAAGTGCTGTTAATTAAGTTTATAAACATTGAGATTTCGCCAATTATAGGTTCAAAAAATTCAATAAAAGATTAACGATTATTGTTAGCCATAAATTCTTATATTTGCTAATCCCAAAAAAAAAGATCACATTATAATGATGGAAGAAACGAACGTAACGAATCAAGTTGACGATAAAGAAATTATCGAAAAAAGCACGCCAGAACAAACAACACAAACTGTTGTACATGTTGAGATGGCAAGCTATATAGACCTTGATACGGAAAGCCTAATAGCAGCTGTAACATCTCTTGTAGATACGGCTCCTATTCAAAGTATAAAAGCTCAAATTGATGAAGCTAAAAAAATATTCTACGACAGAAGTAACGATGCTTACAAAATTGCTCTAGAAAAATTTAAATCTGAAACTGTAGTAGTTGAAGGTGAAGAAGCTAAAGAACTTGAATTTATTTTCCCGCTTACAAGCAGTTTTAAAACTGTAATGGAAACGTACAGAACACGCAGAAATGCTTTCTATGCGAACCAAGAGAAGCAAATGGACAACAACTTAAAAATTAAGCTCGACTTAATTGAAGAGTTGAAAGGTTTGTTGAATGCGGAGGAAAAGATGAAAGTTACTTTCGAACATTTTAAAGATATTCAAGTACGTTGGAAAGCTGTAGGCTTAGTGCCTAAAACTGAGCTTAACAACTTATGGCAAACATACCACCACCACGTAGAAAATTTCTTCGATTACTTGAGAATCAATAATGATTTAAGAGATATTGAGTTTAAAAGAAATCTTGAACTTAAAACAGCTCTTTGTGAAAAAGCTGAAATTGTTGCAGAAGAAGAAAATTTAGAAGCAGCATTTACAGTACTTCAAGAATTACACGAATCGTGGAAAGAAGTTGGACCAGTAGGAAGAGATCACAGAGAACTAGTTTGGGATCGTTTCCAAGTGTCTACTAAAATAGTACATAAAAAACGAAACGATTATTACGAGAAACGCAAAGAATCTTTCGAAGACAATTTTAATGCTAAAATTGCGCTTTGCGAGCAAATTGAAAACATTGATTATGGTGAGTTAATACACCATAATAAATGGCAAAAACAATCTGACCTTATAAATACATTAAGAGAAGATTGGAAAAAAGTTGGCCCTATTAGTCGTGAGCAAAATGACTTATCATGGACACGTTTCATGGAGCTTATTAAAGCTTTCAACGTTAAGAAAAACGACTTTTATAGAGAACTTAAGAAAGGTCAAAAAGACAATTTAGAGATTAAGCTTAAAATCGTAGAAAAAGCAGAAGCTCTTTCTGAAAGTACTGATTGGCAAGAAACTTCTAATGTTCTTAAGAAATTACAAAGCGACTGGAAGAAATCTGGAATGGCTCCTAAAAAGGAAGCTGATGCATTGTGGACTAGATTAAGAACTGCTTGTAACGCTTTCTTCGATAATTTGAAGAAACAACACGAGGAGCAGGATAAAGAATACGATGGAAACCTTATTGTAAAACAAGATTTCTTAAAAGTAGTTGAAGCTTATACACCTGCAGGAGATACTCAAAAAGATGTTGAAACGATTAAAGGTTTCATCAACTCTTGGAAAGAAATGGGTAGAGTACCTCGCAAGAATGTAAAAGCGATAGAAAGTACATTCCGTGGTTTAATAGATGCTTATTTTGAGCAATTAGACATGGATAAAGCAGAGAAAAGAGACATTCAATTTAGAACTAAAATGGAGGCTATTGTAGCTGAAGGTGATGAGACTAAATTAAATGATGAGTTGTATAAAATGCAACAATCTGCTAAAAAATCTAAAGAAGAATTATTACTTCTAGAAAATAATATCAGCTTCTTTAAAAATGCTAAAGATGATAATCCACTCCTTAAAGAAGTGCGAAAAAACATCGAAAGACAAAAAGAGAAATTCGAAGAAATTAAATCTCGAATGACTTACTTAAGAAGTTTATAAATCTACTAAAGGCATTCCAAACGGAATGCCTTTTTTTTTCAAAGCACTATGGATTTCGAACTCGTTTCAGAATTTAAACCTACCGGAGATCAGCCGCAGGCTATACAAAAAATTGTAGAAGGATTAGAAGAGGGACTCCCCTACCAAACCTTACTAGGGGTTACTGGTTCGGGTAAAACCTTTACTATGGCAAATGTGGTAAAGGAAGTTAATAGACCTACCCTAGTGCTCTGTCATAATAAAACACTTGCCGCTCAATTGTATGGGGAATTCAAACAGTTCTTTCCTAATAATGCTGTAGAATACTTTGTTTCCTATTACGATTACTATCAACCTGAAGCTTATATGCCTTCTTCTGGTATCTATATAGAAAAGGATTTATCGGTAAACGAAGAAATTGAAAAATTGCGTTTGAGTACTTCCTCATCTCTACTTTCTGGGAGAAGAGATGTAATCGTTATTTCATCGGTATCTTGTATATATGGTATAGGAAATCCGGAGGAATTTAGCAAGAATGTTATTGAGCTAAACGAGGGACAAAAAATAAATCGTCAGGAATTACTATTGTCATTAGTAGCCTCTTTATATTCTAGAACAGAAACTCAATTAGAAAGAGGTCAATTTAGAGTTAAGGGTGATTGTGTTGATATATTCCCTGGTTATTCTGACTTTGGATTGCGTATTTTATTTTGGGATCACGAAATTGAATCTTTGGAATCCTTTGACACTATTACTGGTCAGCGGATAGATAAATTTGAAGATCTACGTATTTATCCTGCAAACATATTTGTGACTTCTAAAGATCGCTTAGATGTAGCCAAACACGCAATAAAATCAGATTTAATAAAACAAGTAGACTATTTTAAAGAAATCGGAAAACACTTAGAGGCGAAACGCTTAGAAGAACGAGTTAATTTCGATTTAGAAATGATTCAAGAATTAGGCTACTGCTCTGGTATTGAGAATTATTCTCGGTATTTAGATGGTAGAGATGAAGGATCTAGACCTTTCTGCTTGATCGATTATTTCCCCGATGACTTTATGCTTTTTGTAGATGAGAGTCACGTTACCTTATCGCAGGTAAAAGCGATGTATGGAGGAGATAGATCTAGAAAAGAAAATTTAGTGGAATATGGTTTCCGCCTTCCTGCAGCAATGGATAATAGACCATTGCGATTTGAGGAATTTGAAGCTGTTGTACCCCAAGCAGTATTTGTAAGTGCTACACCAGCAGATTACGAATTGGAAAAATCTGAAGGTGTAATTATTGAGCAAATTATCCGTCCTACAGGATTACTAGATCCTATTATAGAAATACGTCCTTCTCAAAATCAGATTGATGACCTATTAGGAGAAATTAATCTTAGGGTTGAAGATGATGAAAGAATTTTGGTAACTACACTTACCAAAAGAATGGCTGAGGAATTAACTATTTACCTCACTAAATGTGGAGTTCGTTGTAGATATATTCACTCAGATGTAGATACTTTAGAACGTGTAGAAATTATGCGTGATTTACGCTTGGGTATGTTCGATGTACTAATTGGAGTTAACCTATTGAGAGAAGGACTAGATTTACCCGAAGTTTCCTTAGTCGCTATTTTAGATGCAGACAAAGAAGGATTCTTAAGATCTCAACGTTCATTAACCCAAACAGTGGGTAGAGCAGCAAGACACCTAAAGGGAAAAGCTATCTTTTATGCCGATAGGATAACCAATTCCATGCAGTTAACCATGGACGATACTGATCGTAAGAGAAGTATTCAAATGAAATACAATACAGACAATAATATCGTTCCATACGCTAACAAAAAATCGAAGGCTAGTATATTAGAGCAAAGTTCTATTATTGGTAAGGGGTATAAAGCTGTAGAGCCAGATTCTACACTAATAGTTGCTGAGGAAGAAATTAAATACCTTACCGAAGAAAACAAACGAAAAAAAATAAGCGAAATAAGAAGAGCGATGGAAAAGGCAGCCAAAGACCTGAATTTTATGGAAGCTGCAAGATTGAGAGATGAGCTTAAGAAGTTCAATCTATAGTTTTGTTTTCACTAGTCTGTAGAGCGTTTTTGATTTGATATCTAAAAAATAACTATGAAAAAACTACTAAAAATACTATTGAGCCTATTAGTTGTTATAACTATTGGTTGTACCAAAGACTCCAAAGAGAAATGTCCTGTTCAAAGCATAGCTGGAGAATGGAAATTGATAGCTTATGAAAACTTCGAGTTAAACAACACGATTACTCAAAGCTTAGAGAATTCAAATGGTCATGATGTGATTGTATCTATCTATGAAAATGAAGATTTCAATTCTATTCAAATTTCAACTGAGTATAATCACCATTCAGCAAATTATAGTTTCCAATCAGATTCGTCAATTACTTTAAGTAATATATATATCGAATTAGTTGGTGGAGAATTGTTTTGGAGTTCAACAATTACAGATATCTTAACAAGTACTAATCACAATTTCGAAATCGAAGACAGTGAACTAAGAATATACTACGAAGATAATTTGAAAAGTATATTACTTGAACTTCAAGATTAAACACCTTATTACTCTTCCCAATCAATTCTATTTAAGAATTTCTGTACTTGTTTTAAGTTCCCAATTTCATACCTAAAAGAACCTGTTTTACTCGTTCCTTTTATGCTAGACAAACGCATTGGCGAACTGGCAATATGATTGTTAAATTCTCTATTGGTACTAATCATTTTCATTACCCCTCTTCGGTAATTGATATAGTAATAGTCCTTAGCAGAAATTTGAATGTAGATATTTATTTCATCGCCTAATGCATGAGGTCTAAATTCTACAATCCCTGTAACCATTCTGTCAATTTTACGTCCCTTGATATTTCCAATCGGAATTTTTTGACCCGATAAAAAGGAAGCTGACTTTTTGTTCCACTCCAAATTTAATTGTGGGAAATAGAAAGTATGCGCTAATTCTTTTGGTAAAAATCGTCTACCCTTTTTCTTTTTACGTGTGTATTTTTTAAGTTGTTGCTTCCCGATAAGTTCCTGTAACATTCGTTGATGTAAAGCCGAAGACTGATTAACTTTTTCTGAAAATGACGAACGTTTTATTTTCTTATAAAGAAGCTTAGCTACTTTTCGATGTATTAAGAAGTCCAATCCTAAATCAATTTTACCCTGAATAGATTGATCACTAAAATTAGCTGAAAGAGAACCAAAAGCTTCCATATTTAATAATCCAGCATCAACACCCAAATTGAGTTCACCTTCTGTGTAGAGTGTACATTGCTCAGGATTGTAAATAGCAAAATTCCCAGAAGAATTTCTATCAGCAATTTTTTCTTGAGAACCAATTACATACTCCCAGTCGCTATCATCAAAATGAACAAATCCATCTACACCAAGTGCTTCGTAATCCTTTACGTGCTTAGGACCACTTAAAAAGGCTGGATAACATACAGTTGGCGAATGACTAATCATAATTCCGGCATGCCATTGTTGTCTGTCAGTTAATCGAACATCCGGATTCAAATCTATAAATACATCTTCTGGATCTACTTCGTCTATAAAAGGGATCCAAGCTCTATTAAGAGCATCACAGGCTAAATGTACTCTAGTATATCCCTCAAACGTTAAAAAGTCTTTTGAGCTATCTAAAAGCACCTTTCCCTTAAATCCAAAGTAAGGATCTAAATGGAAATCATCTTCTTCGCTTATATAAGCTATACCTGTAACAATCGCGCCTTTCTTTTCTAAGGATGAAAAATGAATAGCTTGAACTTCCCCTTCTAAATCAATATAATCGAAGCTTGCAGATCCAGAAAATTTACCTGCATTATGAATGTCTAATTCAGCATTGTAAAAATCGTAATCTGTTTGAGTTTGAGAATCTATCCAAAAATAAGCGTTGTGTAAGCGTTCAATTTTCCCAGTAGGAAGAATTGTTATTTTAGATGAATCTGGCTCTATAGTAACAGGATCCATTCGTATTTCTGAAACTCCAGAAACTTCTAATTCATAAGTAGTTAAATCGTAAACAGCGTCGGAGGCATAAAACTGTAAAGAGTCTTGGTATTTATCAACCGATACTAGCCAAGCATCTTCGGTAGAAAACTGAGAGAACAATAGTGATTTGTTTGCTCTATCCCACTCCATAAGTTCAAAATACAAATGGTACTTATTTTTACGGAGTTCAAAATGTGCAGAATCTGTAAGAGTTTCAAAAGAACCAAAATCATCTTCAAAACTCATTGCAGAATAAAGCTCATCAGCTTTAATAATTTTCTCTCCTGCCTCTACATCAAACAAATTGAATTGTGAATGATCTGCAGTGAAATCGGTGCTTTGTAAAATAAATTCTTTAGAAACAGAAATAGCATTCTCATAATACAATTCTCCAGATGCAGTAAGTACTTTGGGACTCAAAATCATTGAACCATCAAATTCATAATTCTGCTTATAAGTGGTGTAAAATAAATCTCTATTCCAAGATTGAAACTGATCATTAAAAGCTCTCCAATCTATACTCGCATCGTCTACATGGGTAACCGGACAATTAGTAGGACTTTCTTGTTCGTATATATGATGAGAGTCTGCATGAGCTAAAGCTCTATAGGGGTAAAAGAAAATTGAATCTGTGGTCGTAACAGAATTTAAATAGTAAATCGTACCATCACCACTCAATCCTTTATTGTCTAAATAGAGATGATTTGTAAATTCGCCTCTTCCTTGATAGGCTTTATATCTATTTGGGATTTGATGTGAGAAGCTTAGTTCCAAATCCTCATTTAATCGCATGGTATCTCTAAATTCAGGGAAAATTGTAGGCGCATTTAAATTACCAGGAAACTCAAGACTTTCTGTACTAATAGTTAAGAGAGAATCAAGCTTAAAAGGATCTGCTTTAAACGAGAATAAATCGCGGCTATACACACCCTTTTTTATTTTATCGTAGTAGATATAAGAATCCTCAAAACTGTGCAGTTTGGGATAATCTGATTTATCTTCTAAACCAGATTTGTTTTGTGGTGCATCTATATATAGCTTACCTATTAAATCTGAAATAACAGTTTTCACAGTCCAATCTACAGGGTAACCAAGTTTATCTACCATTCCTGATGGAATAGAATATTGAAGAGAATCTATCTTGTTTAACTCTATCTCAAATGGATCGTAAACAAAATTCATTTGTTTTCCGAACAACGCAAAATTTCCTGTTTGTACAATTCCGTCAAAGGTGAAATCTCTATTTTGATGGATCACTAAGTTCCCATCGAAAGGAAAAATTGCGACCTTATTGGAATCTGATAACTCTACTATATTTACACCTGAGACGGCTAAATCACCAGATTCTAAATCTAAAGTTGCTGCGGGTGAAGTTTCGGATCTAGAAACCATTTTTAAACCATCATAATCACGTTTCTCTAATCGAGCATCTAGAAAATGAAACAATCGATCCTTTATAGATATCTGATTGCTATCGGTATCGAATACTACAAACCCCAGAATGGCAAAGTCACTCATTAATCCAATAGCATCAGTTATTGAATAGTTATAATACTTAGCAATTTCACTAATTAAAAAATCCTTTTCGCCCTTATTGTCTCTACTCATAGAACGCAGAATAAAAGCTGGGTGCCTACTGGCCATTGTTGCGATATCCTGATAACGAGATTCATTGTAAAAGTTAAAAGACTCTAATAAAGCAGGGTTTCTAGAAGGTCCATTATCATTAGAGAAAATTATTTGAGCCGAATCTTTCTGCCAGGTCATCCTATCGAAATAGCAATCTAGTTTATGATAGGACGATCGAATAGGACTCTTACCCAATTTTTGTTTTAAACGCTGAAAATTTAATGTTTGTAAACTATCGGAGTATATTAATTTTAATTGTGGATGAATTATAGAATCTTCATTCCACAAAATAAGTATATCAGACTTTTCGGCATAAATCCTTCTATCTTCCATTCTAAAACGCTTAGCCGTTGCAGCAACAAAAGGGATGTCGTTATTATAGAAAGTTAGATGAACGTTATTATCATCTTTACCGAACATAAACATTCTTTTACCACGTAATTCCAAACAGCCTTCAGCATCAACATCTTTAAATAAATCGTAAAAATAAAGCTTACTACTCGTAGAAATAAATCCGGGATATATTGCAGCTTTTCGATCTGGATTGGTACTAATACTATTGTAGTAACGTCCTAGCAAACTATCCTCATCGTGCTGAAGCCTACCTAATAATACTGTGTTCTTAGCTTCGAAATAATTCTTTCTTAAATCTACAGAATAGTTATTTAGTTCTACCCAAATAGAATCCTCAGGAATATTGTGCTTAGTCCAATCGCATCGCCCCCCTTTACCGTACCATTTATGACCAAGTAAATCCACATAACCTTGTGTCATTTCAATCCCAATAGTATCGTTTCTAGAAGTACAATAGAGCTTTATGTACTCTGCTGAAATTTTGGGTACAGAATCGTAGGTGAAATAGATATCTCCTTCGCCTAACTTCCACGAAAAGCTATTACCTACATGTAAAACACTGTCTACTAATGCATCAGAACAATAGCGAATATAAGACTTAGCTGTTTTGTGTTTTAAGCTCGATACATAATCTACAGAAACAGCCAAGAAATTATCTAAACTTTCATCGTTTAATTCTCCGGCACCATAATGATTCAATAATCTAAATAGATCAAAGTAATCTGCAGCATCGTTAAAACGTTTTCTTCTTAATTGATTTACGAGTCTATAGATAGACTCCTCTTTGTCCTCATCAAAACTTGCATTATTAAAATACCTTAGGAATTGATTTCCTGTACGCTTATGCTCTGCATATATATTGTCGTTGATGTCCTCTTTTAAATCACTTATGAATTCACTTCTACTCCAGTCTTCCTGAGAAAAGGATAAACTAGAGAATATAATAGTAAATAATAGGACTAATCGTACTTGCATAGAAGCCGTGAATTTTATTGTTACAAATAAACTGAAAATGATTTGGCTTACAAACATTGTGCTTTAAGAAAGCAAAATTATTTATAAGTTTATTATCTTTGAATAATGCTACACTGCGTAGGGAATAAAACAACAAATAATGAAGAAGCTTATTTCACTACTTTGTATAAGTACGTTACTTATATGTTGCAATAGAAATTCAATAACTATGGAAGAACAACAAAATCCCGAAGAAAAAAATATTTCTACAGATGAATTAGTACCTAAGGTAACTGGAATTGGTGGGATTTTCTTTTTTTCAAATAATCCTGAGCAAACAAGAGATTGGTACACACAAAATTTAGGTATAGAAATGAATGAATGGGGCTCGGCAAGTTTTGAGTCTAGATCTATAGATAGAGCACAGGAAATAAACGCCCTACAATGGACTCCTTTTAAAAATGGTGATGATTATTTTTCTCCTTCTAAAAAGGAATATATGATTAATTACCGAGTTCAGAATATTGAAGGACTGCTTAGTAAACTCCAAAAGAATGGCGTAACAATAGTAGATTCTATTCGTACTTATTCTTATGGTAAATTTGTGCATATTATGGATGCAGATGGTACTAAAATAGAACTATGGGAACCCGTATTGTAAGGTAGAAAAACAGTAAATAGATACAAAATAAGCTGTAAAAAATAGTAGGTAGTAAAAATACACTCACTTATTAAACGATCATTAACGAAGAGAGCGAATCCCTTCATACACAACTATACTAACAGCATTTGCAATGTTTATACTTCGCACATGCTCGCTAAATAGTGGGATCTTATAAGTCTTATCTATGTTCTCTTCTATAATTTCTTTTGGCAATCCTTTAGATTCTTTTCCAAAGATTAAGAATAGATCGTCTTTGTAATCTACCGACCAATATTCCTGCTTTCCATGGCTCGAAAAATAAACCATTTCACTACCTGCATTTTTTAAATAAAAATCTTCTATACTCTCGTAAATAGTAAGAGATATATGCTTCCAGTAATCTAATCCAGCACGTTTTACACGAGAATCATCCAACTCAAAACCGAAAGGTTTTACCAGATGTAAGTTAGCTCCAGAAGCTAAACTTAAACGTCCAATATTCCCTGTATTATTAGGTATCTCAGGTTCAAACAAAACAATGTTAAGTGCCATTATTAACGTTTTTTTCTCGCATTTCTATTCTGTATTATATCTCCTTTAGTTTGAGATTTTTTATACTTCTTAGCTATCTTAGTTCTATAAGAACCACCGGTATTTATTTGTTTGTTTTTATCACTTTTCTCGTGAAAACCAGTATCTCTCTTTTTAGTTTCAGTACTACGGTTTTTACTAATCTTTGCAATGTCTCTTTCCTCTGGAAGTAATTGTTCGTTTTCTATTACATCAGATGGGAAATCAACTTGTGGGATTTCGTAATCCATTAAAGATTGAATAGAGTTTTTCGAAACTTCTTCTTTATCGGTAAAGAATAAAATTGAATTTCCTTTCTCCTCTGCTCTACCAGTACGACCAATACGGTGCATATAGTTTTCTGCAAATACTGGAGTATTGAAGTTAATTACATGAGAGATTTTATCTAAATCCAATCCACGAGCCATTACATCGGTAGAGACTAAAATTCTATTTGTACCTTCATCAAATTGTTTAATAGAACGAATACGATAGTTTTGAGTTTTATTAGAGTGAATCACACAAAGCTCAGATGAATATTGCTCTTCAAGAAATTCAAACACCATATCGGCGTGTTTCTTATTGGGCACAAAAACCAAAACCTTACTATACTTTTCCTTATCTAAAAGTAAGAAATTTAATAGATTTAGTTTGGTATAGAAATTTCGTGCTCTATAGCATTCTTGAGAAATATTATTTAATGGAGTTCCACTAAGTGCAATAGAAATCTTTTTAGGCTTAATGAAGTAAGCATCAATAAGGGCGTCTACTTCCTCAGTCATAGTAGCCGAAAACATAATGTTTTGTCTACGTTCTGGAAGAATCGAGAATATATTAGACAATTGAATTCTAAAACCAAGGTCTAACATTACATCGACCTCATCAATAACCAATTGCTTAATTGTCTTAAGTTGAAGAGCTCTAGCAGCAGCTAAATCGTATAAACGACCTGGAGTAGCAACTACAATATCTACCCCCTGAGCACAAGCTTTTTTCTGTGTATTTATATTTGTTCCTCCATATACACCAAGTACACGGACGTTCATGAATTGAGCAAATTCGTTAATTCTATTAACTACTTGAAGAACTAGTTCTCTTGTAGGAACAAGAACTAACACTCTAGGCGTGTCTATATTCTGGAAATTAATATCCTGTAATATAGGCAACATATAGGCCAGTGTTTTACCAGTTCCTGTTTGTGCTATACCTACTACATCTTTACCAGAACGGACTACAGGAAAAGATTGTTCCTGAATTGGAGTTGGTTTAACAAATCCTAATTCGTCAATTGCTCTGCGCAGTTGCTTTGTAAGTGGTAAGTTATCGAAAGTGCTCATCAAAAAATATTTTTGCAAAAATAAGGATATAAAAGGAAACACCGCTACTATTAGTGTTGAATCTCTATTAGACTTCTACTTTGTATAATCAAGTAAAATGAATAACACATTTGAGTCTAGTTTACTGAGAATATTTAAACATGAAAGGAGAATAAATAAAAGTATAAAACTAAAAAAAGCCTCTTGAATAAATTCAAGAGGCTTAACGTTTAGGGTGGATGATGGGATTCGAACCCACGACCCCCGGCACCACAAACCAGTGCTCT
>Ga0308010_1001086_pt1 | contig 15827 bp, 18 predicted proteins | sample Neamet129_FD_202368 | JGI IMG/M metagenome (GOLD analysis project Ga0308010, IMG submission 202368) | Marine microbial communities from water near the shore, Antarctic Ocean - #129 | ecosystem: Environmental > Aquatic > Marine > Unclassified | place: Southern Ocean | collected 2014-07-24 | reverse complement strand
TAAATCTTCCAAGTCTAAGTCTTCCAAGTCTAAGTCTTCCAAGTCTAAGTCTTCCAAGTCGAAGTCTACCAAAAAGTGCACTCTCCCCGCCAAGCGTTACATCGTACTGAAATGCGCCAAGGTATCTTCCAAGAAGCCTATCTCCTCTCAAGGTAAGGTTATCACAATGAAATGCACCAGCGCTTCTGCCGCAGGTAAGTTTGCCACCGCCATGTACAAGAAGACCCATCGTCAGATGAAATCTGTCTACCTGTACCGTAAGGGTAAGGTTACTAAATTCTCCATAACTTTCAAGGTATCTAAGACAACAGGTAAGAAGGTAGCCAAGGCAAAGTCCGTCAGAAAGACCGATGTTAAGTACGCCAAAAAGTCTTCCCCATGCAGAAAGAGCAAGAAGTCTCTGACCAAGAGATGCAGCAACGGAAGTCGTAAGAGCAAGAACAACAAGGTATGTCTTAGAAGACTGGGTAAGTCGTCCAAGTCCGCCGGAATTCCTGTACTTTCTGGACTACTCTCCGTATTCTCCGGGAAGACAGATGCCGAGAAGGAGAAAGAAGCACACCTTGCCCGTGTGGAAGCCTCCAGAGCTGCCGGTATCGCCATGAGGGCCGCTGCCCCCGCCAAGGCTGCTGCCATGGCTGAAAGACAGGCACACCTTGCCCGTGTGGAAGAATCCAGAGCTGCCGGTATCGCCATGAGGGCCGCCGCTCCCGCCAAGGCTAAGGCCATGGCTGACAGACAGGCACACCTTGCCCGCGTGGAAGCATCCAGAGCTGCCGGTATCGCCATGAGGGCCGCCGCCGCTGACAAGCAGGCACACCTTGCCCGCGTGGAAGCATCCAGAGCTGCCGGTATTGCCATGAGGGCTTCTGCCGCTGCCAAGGACAAGGAGATGGCTGACAAGAAGGCACACCTTGCCCGCGTGGAAGCATCCAGAGCTGCTGGTTTCGCCATGAGGGCCGCCGCCGTCGAAAAGGACCGTGTGTTTGCCGAGAACTTGGCCTCCAAGGAAGGTCCCGGAATCATCGGATCTATCTTCGGTACATCCACCAACCCAAACAACTAAACCCGGATAACTATAAAAACTTAATTTAATTCTAATCAATATCCTTTAAACCTTGACCATGACGTCATTTTCTTCAACACCGCTATAGTAATCACTATCGTAATCGTAATAATAATCATCATCTTCCAACACATATACTTCCTCCAAATCATCTCCGATTCCTGTATATGCCTCAAAATCTTCATAATCACACCCACATGTGACGATTATGTCATCATCCTTGATGTCAAACTCCGTCTTACCATGAGACGGGTTACATACCGACCATCCTTTCCCCCCCTCCGATATTTCGACAGGGTGGTGATCCAACCCCATTTCAAAGATATTCGCAGCGCATATCGTAGTGGTTGAATCAAATCCGTAGAAAAACAGGTAATATTGTCCTTCGTTCAACATTACTACATTCTTACCACTCCCAGAATCTATAGACGAGAATACTGGTTCCAATTGGTGGTCAAATCTGTTGGCCTTATAGCACCCATTGGATGATGGGAATCTCTTTGAAACAATCGTAAAAGAATCATTGTATACACACTGTTGTCCGTTGCAACACATAACTGCCATGAATGTAAGGATGTAAAACAGTATAGACGCCATATCTACCAATTGTGCCAGTGGTGGTGCTTATCGTCTATACAAATTTAATATTTAATAATTGTTTAATTTGTGAATTTTAATATGTGATTATTTCTTAATGCAATGAATATATTCAGATGGTGTATATTATTAACACTTGTGTCATGTTCAATTTCATCATACTTTATATCCAGCGTGGTTGACAGGTATATACAAAGATCGTCCAAGAATATATACGACACCCGAGCATCAAATTCTGCTAGTAATATCATAAATTCGATTTCTAACCTAGAGACATTGTCATCTATCACTGTTTCATTGGAAGCTGTTGATAAGATAAGTGTTCCTTTTTTCAATGCTGTGTGTGCAGAGTATTTTATTCGAGATACGTCAATTTCAAGAAGTGTTTACATTGAAAGAATTCCTATACACCTACAGGATGAAGTTGAAAAATACCTTACCGATACATATAACGTGACAGTTTCTATAAGTCCCATAGGTCCTTCTTTAATACCTGGTGAAGATTTATGGGTTGTATTTAACATTTTCCCATTTGTATATCCAATTGTAGGTCTAGAGTTGTTCAGTGACCCCATAAGAAGAGATCTTATAGAAAGATTGTTGATAAGTGAAACACCACAAACAACCTATAATATACCACTTGTCGATACTGGTGAATCTGGTTTGATATCAATGCAGCCAGTTTCTAAGGGTGGGGTTATATCCGGGGCTACCATGAGCGTATTTAGATATGAAATTTTTTTTACACGCCTTTTTGCAGAATTCTCAGAGAGATATCCAGAGCCTACCGAATGCGTGTATATAAAAGATGATCTTGTCTACAGTACCGGAATTTGTCCTGTGTCACCTATACTTGACGATTCTTTTATACATGTAGTGTCTCTGGATGCACATGTATCGGTTTCTAAGTACAGGTATAGTATGACATCTGTATTCCCAGTAACAATGTCGTGTTTACTATTAATAATAGTGGTTGTACTGGGTATACTACTACAGTTTGAAAAGAGACGAGAGAAAGCTATATCCCAGTCCGAATTTAAGAGTAGATTTTTATCCGATATTTCTCATGAAATACGTACACCAATGAATGGTATAATTGGTTCTTATGAATTGTTGGTAGATAAAATTACTGGGATCGAATCATTGGCTCACTTGGAAACTATTAGAACATGTGGGTTTTCATTATTGGAACTCATCAACGATGTTCTGGATATTTCAAGTATTGAATCGGGAAATATGATTATAAGATTATCAGATGTAAATTTTATAGAATGTATACAAGATTGTATACGCAAGTGTTGGATTACATATAAGAAAACAAATGGTATCAATAACAATTCCGTGGAATTGAATTTGATAATTGGTGGGAATTTTCCCCTTTCTATTATTTGCGATGAGCGTCGTATAACACAAGTGATAAACAACCTTGTGAAGAATGCATTGGCGTTCACGTCACAAGGGTCTGTGTTGGTACATATTGATGTATCTAATCTTACAGAGGACAGATGTTCGATAAGTATTTCTGTTGCCGATACAGGTGTGGGTATGGACCCGTCTCATATAAAACATGTGATGACACCATTTACCAGGGGTCATGATCACCTGGATGCCGGTGGGTCTGGTCTGGGTCTATCTATTTCAAATGGGTTGTGTTTACTGATGGGAGGGAATTTAGAATGTAGGAGTGAATTGGGAAACGGTAGTAAATTCTTTTTCAAGTTGGACGTACGTGTACGTGTGTCATCCCCTAACACAGACTCAATCTTCAACACGTACAATCAAGAATATATGGGTGAAAATCCAATACAGATGAACCCTATGGACAGTATGGTTCGTATATTAGAAAGCATAATCCCCACTGTTCTTGTAGTGGATGATATCAAAGTGAATCGTCTCGTATTATCCAAGATATTGTCCAATATGGGAATCATTGTAGACACATGTGTTGATGGACAGGAAGCAATCGACATGTGTAAAAATAAGAAATATTCTTTAATATTCATGGACATGGTTATGCCTAAAGTAAATGGTATAGATGCTACAATTTCTATAAGAAAGAGTGGTCTCAATCAAGACGTATGTATCGTATTTGTCAGTGCAGACATTTCTTCTAGTTCATATGACAAATGTATTGATTCTGGTGGAACAGATCATATAACTAAACCTGTCACGAAGACGGTTTTAATGGGTAAATTGTGTAAGTATTTGCTACCTCAGGAAGTAGAATGTGTGAGGAGAAGTTTAGAAATAGAAGAAGTTTAAAGTAAAAATGCACTGGAACATCAACGTTTGGTCTCATCGATCCCAAGCGAGCCAGTTAAGACAATATTGGTTGTTAAAGTGTTTAATTTTATTTCCCAATCCTTTCATAGTAGAAATACATATCAGGATCAATCAGTTTCCTGGTCACCACATGCAGGGTATTCTCCGCGCGGTACATTATTCTGCACCCCCTCCTTTTCTTGTACCCACTGAGTATATCAACTATTTTATTGATCCCTAAACCTTTCGAAGCACCATTCTCCACTACCGATTCAACCTCCTTGATAGCTCGGTAGTAAGTTGTCGAAGTGTTCATTTTATGAATTGTGATGGGTGTGGGTACAGATAATAATATTTTTGTGTAAAAAATACGTTACAGGCTTTAAAAACGCCTATTTAATTAGAATGTGTATAAAGGTACGTTTATTTATATTCTATAATAAGTAAAAGCTATAATGGAAGTAAATTTCTTTTCCGATAATATCCTTATAGATTTGACAGAGGATGACACACGTCCTTCTAAAAGAGTAAGATGGAATCCTCCCGAATTAAACATCTCAATGATCTCTTCCTGTCCCAATGAATCTTCCAAGACCCATATTTGTATTGGCCATGCTATGGCAAATGTATTCGGAGAAATATTAGATGACTTGGGGGAAGAAGTTGAAGACAATGAGGAAGTTGAAGACAATGAGGAAGTTGCAGATGAATCTATAGATGAAGAAGAAAGATCTATTTCTGGAATACTGGAAACAATCAAGAGTTTGTTTAAGATGAACAGGGATGAAAACGGAAATGGTCTTACAGAATTACCAATGGGATCTATAAAAGATCATTCGACTACTATGTACACATATCGTTCAAATGTTTCATATATCTGGTATATAAATCCTTGGGGTTTTACAGCAGATTATGATAAATTCCAAGAAATCCAAGATAGGACTTCATGTTTTCTCATAGATGATTTTATCAAACCATCTCATCGTCTTTCTATGGAAGATACATTGAATAGTCCTCTCCCACTAGGGTTGGTTGATCCTGATACTACATTCTGTTACTATGCGCATATGGTATGGTATGCAGCTTCTGAAAAATCTCGTAGTGAGGCCATAAGGTGGAATTCTCAGTTCACATCATTGGATATACTGAAAGGTCACCCTACTACAATACTATTCCTTATGACACGTGAAAGACGACTTGTAAAAGATATTAGGATGTTACACCCATTGGAATCTATGAATCCAATTGGACCTCAGTCTAGTGGTGATTTGGATGGTATCATATGTAAGAAATTATTATACGATGGCGCAGTTGGAGCATGTGTCCCGTGGACAACTATTTATGGAGTGATTACGGATAAATTATTTGACCAACTTCCTATAAAAGAGAATAACCACAATCTTGTAATGAGAATCATAAATACCGTAAAAGAACAAGCATTATGTGGAGAGAGAAATGCGAAATATCTACTAGGTAAGATTATGTTCCATGAAAGAGTTAAACCCTATCAGGCAAATTTCTTGGGTGAGATATATAAAGAGATTCCAGAATTGGAAGGTGAATTATTGACAAATATATATATGAAAGAGGTTGTAAGAAATTATGATATTTTCCAAGAAACTGGTTCGATAGAAGAGTTCATTATCGGAATTGGAGTCAAATCCGTACTGAGGAATCTCAAAGAGTTTATGGTACAATATGAGGAAGATGGTGGTGAACCAGCACAATTGGTAAATATAATTTTATTATTGGTAAATTGTAAATTAACGGAAATCTTTTGATCAGATTATATTAATTATTAAAAATTTATTTTTTTAACACGCACCATTATCATTCTGTATCGATGACGTCTCCCAGTATTCTTGATTACGTAATGATTCTTATAATAATTGTGTATCTGGTTTCCAGATGGGTGGATTATGAGGCAAGTGGTACCAATACTACAACTTCATTGGTACGGATTATAACAGAGTCCATAGTTATCATTAATATAACATGTAACGGTTTCAAGTATTTTTCAATGGGATCATGGGAAAAACGTGCAATGCTCCGTATGGAAAAGGTCATGATGGAGATTAAAGAGTATATAACTGATCTTAAAATGGATATGGTCCAGGCATCTAATCGGAGTGCTACAGGCTCCGGAGACCATATGTCATCAAAGGATTTTTCGGATCATTTGATGAGATCTATAGTGAAGAATTTGGACACGAAAAAGTATTTTAAAAGTTTAGGTGTAGATATTGTTGATATTCTATTGCTTGCTGGTAAGCATGATGTTGATCAAGTAGCAATGTGTGAACATATATGTGACAGGTTGGGGGTTTCATTGTTCAAGTATTCCTATAAGGCTCTCACAACGGAAGATAAGGTGAAAATAGGAGCAGTTCCGGCTTTTTTCCAGGATATGGATAGTAAGCGTCCATCTGAAAGATTGGAATATATACACCAAAGGACACCTAACGTGTAAACCCCGGGATATTTTATTATAACCCCCCCCTATTAAGTTTGATTGATTATGGCACCCCACCCTTTCACAACTTTTTACCACCCTCGTCCCCAGAAAATGTCTGATATGAAATCACATGGGTCAATAACAATGTCAGCCATTGAAAGGTTGATGATTTTTAAGTCATCGAACAACCCTCTCGAAAAGGTCAGTAAGAAGATATCGAAGAAGAAAGTGAACGTCTACCACAAGGGCTTCGGTAAGATGCAATTCGAGAAGAAACAAGACTATTCTTCTGGTATAGAAGAAAGGGTAAATAGGATGGTTCGTAAATAATAATTTATTAATTTTAAAAACATTTTTTTTATATTTATCCCCATTCTCAGGATGGGTTGATACATGGGGACCGATGGTCACCCTATCATGAATTCGTTTTTTTATACAAAAGGTTCTGGGCTCAATGGAGGTGTGTTTCCAGCAGATTCTTCCATCCTTTCGCCTGTACCACATGTACCCGTCAAAACTATTGTGAATATTATCAACACCGTCACACCCATGAAAAATATAACTGCATCCAATGTTTTATGCGTCATATTCAATATTCATATGGGAAAAATTTGTTTTTTTTATAGGATAAAATAAATATTTACAAATCGCGTTAATGTCATGTGAAATAAATATCATTTACCTATACATATGAAGAAGTCACAGAGAATTTTTTTTGAGCAAGCGGCTAGGGAATGTTCAAAATCTCACCATAGCAGGCACCGACATGGTTCTGTGTCCATTTCCGGGAATAGAATAATCGCACGGGGTACAAATTTTAGTTGGGTTCATGCAGAAGTATGTGCTCTTCCCAAGAAGGTACTCACTTTACATAAGGATATAGTTGTGTATGTTGTCCGACGTAATAATAGAGGTGAATTGCGTAATTCACGACCGTGCGATCGATGTGAAAAATATATGAGGAAGAATGGTGTTTCTAGGGTTTATTTTTCAACGGAGAATGATGAATTTGATTGTATTAAATTTTAATGCGTTACACATGACGGTATTTTTGCATTGGTCTATAACTAATCAACAATGGAGTCTCTTATATTTGACTATATAACTGAGAAGCTTAATAACGTAGAAAAAGATCCCTCTGATGATATATCTTTTTACGAAGCTATATCTTCTCTGTGCTATACTACATCTATATCTGATCAACAGAGAAACTTTCTATTTTTACAACTAGATAAAACAAAAAGAAGTATCCCCAGGTATTTGGAATCTATTTTTGTACTTGAAGATGACTCCGATGAAGTTTGTGTATGTCTTGATGTATGTCTCTATCACACCGTACATACTGTTATGAATAATTTTACGAGCAAGATTCATGGAAATGGTAAGATAAAGGTACTCGCCAAGTTAAAAAAGATTACGGATATACTTTCTAAGATCTCAAATGTCCAAAAGTTAGATCTTTCTTTTAATGGACTTTTATACCCTGAATATATGATATTCCTTGTAGATTGTTCCAGTCTATTGAGGGACATTTACACTGAAACATACAAACGAATTGGTATCGAAGATTCATACTGTGGTATTGGAGACGAGTGATATACGAACTCTACAACTAGTTTGATATATCTATAGGGGGGCTTGTCGACAACGTATGTGAATATGTAAGAGATATCTCTTCCATGAATGCCTGGATATTCGGTTTCAAGTGATTCGGTGTAAAAATATTAACTTCTATTTTTCTACATAGTCTCGAGTAATCGTTTGACGCAGTATTATGTCTATGTTCTAATCCGGAAAAATCTAAAAAGGCATCCAACCCCTTGAGAATTGTTGATGTACATGCTAAAATAGCTACAATTAGTCTAATCGTTGTCGATGTAGCTTCTCCGGTTCCTGCTGCCCAGAATGCCATAGCTGTTGCTCCACCACTTGTCAGCATTTCTGGGATTTTAAAAGCTATTGATCTTTTTTTATAGAGATGTCCTTCCTCTAGATGAGCCTGTGATCGTAAAGAACACGACCTCAACCATGTTTCTATAATGGACACTGATAGATTTGTCCAATCGCTTTGATATACTGCATCTTTATGGAAGACACTAAGTGAAGGAACTTCTCCTTTTATTATTCCTTCACATAGTTTTTTATTATTAACAATGGCTTCTTTTGTATCCCTTCCCCCATACACGGATATAAACTTATTATCGTCTAATAACATCGTATCTGAATCGTCTGCGACACTCTCTTCATCATACTTATCAGTGTCCATGTGGATACAGATACGTAACAATAAAATTTAGAATATAAATACACACTTGATATTATCCCATGTAGAGAAATACATTCTTCTTTTCTTCATGATTCGTATCACAATTAACATCTCCTTTTTAATACTTATACATGATACCATCTTAAAGATTTTATAAGTGTTTTCGATATCTGTAGGATTTATATATTTAAGATTTTTATATAATATATCCACGAGGAACATTTGGAATTTATTTCCAACGTTTTGGTACAATTCCCCCATTTCAGATAGAAGTATATTGAAATTTACCCCGTCTCCTTGTACTATATGCGTACCATCACCCCTTTTTATTTGTTCCAATCGTGATATACGTGTTACTATATCCAATATCATCCGTGAATTGTAATTGGAATCAAGAGAAGTACGTGTTATTTTTTCCTGTACGGATATAACCTGCCTTCTGAGTTCTGATTCTGCTATCCGTATCTTATCATTGACTTCTTCTACAGAGTCTCTTCTGGATATAGACATGCGTGTACACGTGTCTCTAATATATATATATCGATGGTATTAATATATATAACAATGGCCATATGTATATTCGAAAACTGTAGGAAAGGGTCTTTATTTGGCAGACCAGGGAGACCCCCAATACACTGTTCCGAGCACAAGGATGTTGACGAAATCAACCTTAAGTGTAAAAAATGCACATCTGAAGGTTGTCCATCACAGGCTTATTTTGGAACGATTCATCAAAGACCTATACACTGTGGAGAACACCGTACAGAAGGAGAGAAAAATGTCGTCATGAAAGAATGTGCTATTTCTATGTGCCAGACCCGGGCTACATGTGGGGAAATAGGCCAAAAACCCACACATTGTCGTAGACATTGTAGTTCATCTGCAGTTCTTCGTGTTATAAAATCATGTATTTCGGAAGATTGTCATAGATCTAGATGTTTTGGTCCTGTAGGTGAGAAACCCCTACATTGTAGCTACCATAGAGAAGATGATGAGATAGACGTGGTATCATCTAGGTGTGGTACACAGGGATGTTCTGTGTATGATATTCGTGAAAGACCAATAGGAAAGCGTATTTCTCCAGATGGTATCCGTATGTGTTCTCACTGCTTCCGATCCATCCATCCTGATCTAAACCGACTCCGTGTGCGCGTGGAGCATTTCGTTCTTGCCGACATACAAAGGATTATACCGGAAATGAATAAATATCTCAAGATACAAGATTGTCCCATCCCATGTGGGGTTTCTATGGAACGCCCGGATGCTCTTTATGTGGTTAAAGATGGGAAAACCCTGGTACAGATAGAGATTGACGAGACACCTGACCACGAGAATGATAAGTCAAGATTAATGAGAATACTTGCAAGTACTGACGCAGTCGAACATATAGTGATACGTATACATACACATAGAACATCTGAATATCCGAGTATGTTTACGAGTAGGCGTTTAAGAAATGGTGAAAGGGTTCTAGAAGCCCGACCTGTTGAATTTAGTAGGAGAATGAATATTATCGAAAATACTATACGGAAACTCTTAGAAGGGAATGATACATGTATAATTGAATTATTTGTTTAATAATTTATTCTGATGGCGATAAAACTATATCCGATGAAGGAGATGTCGATATCATATTCTTCAGACTCCAATCAAAGTCCATAAACTTACCGTCCCCGTAGAACCAGTGCCTAAATTTAGATCTTGGTGGAGACATGGAAGCACTATCAAATTGTGCAAGTCTGTTTGGTATAGGATCTTCTCCGTCATTAGCGGACTGGGATGCAGAATCATAATCCCCGTCGTCTATACGTAATTCTAGATTCGATTCTTCTGTAATTGTATCCATTGAATTTTTCCATATAGTTTCCTCCAACGGTAACGAATCAGGCATGGCTATATCCATCCCCAACACGTCTTCTATATTTTCATGTTCAATTTCATCGGTGTCGATAATATTTAATGTCTCCATTTCATATTTTGGTTTAAAAAAACTACCATCATAATATGTTTTTGTATCATCATTATCCAAAATAATGTCTTCATTTTCATTATCGTCATGGTGTTTTACTGGTTTTTTTACCCAAACCTTCTTCCTTGATGTACAATTCCCCATTATATATAATAACATATCATTATAATTATACACTGATACAATACACAATTTATTATGTAAATTTATGGTAAGTGGTTATATGGGTGGATGTACAAGAGCTTTGAATATATATTATCATTGACGTTATTTTCTCTGGGAATATGTACAACTATATTTATAGCTGAGTATTCGTACAATTGTCACAAAATTAAAGAAATAACAGAATATGACGAGATCACATCATGTTTGGTCGCACAAATATCCAAACGTATCCAAGATGTATCATACCCGTGGGTGATGACAACTATACTGGAAGAAATAGGTATAACAGATCATAATATATTTTCCAGATTGATTGAAACATCCAAGAGTACAAGTCATGTTGAGTACGTGTCATATTCTCTTAGAATTACGAATGAAACTATATTTGATGAAAAATACCACGATGTATACAATACAAGCATTACTATTCTCCCAGAAACAACATCGCATGTAAAATGGCCCATATTATTTGTATATCCATTTGAACCTGATCTTCTAGGCCACGATGTTTCTATAGATCCGTATATAGATATTGTAATAGCTACCACTTCTTTAAGTTCTGATACGTTTTTTAGTCCCAAAGAAGGTGGTATTGTAGCGGCACAGACAGTTGTTATAGACCAGTTTCAAGTTGGTGTACTCATACATGAATATTCTATAGATGGTATTTTCCACGAAATACCTCTCTATGATATGAATGTGTATATCGGTCTAGTTTCAAATTTTAATGCCGAAGTTTTTTGTATCTATGGTACATCAGACATAGGTGAAACACATAGTGTAAATATAAACTCTCTGTTTGATATAATCATAGAAGTCGGTGGAAATGTCGATAGTAAAAGAGGATCTACATATATAACCATGTTATCAGTAGGGTTTTCAATATCATGTATATTTTCTATAGTGTTTATTTGTACGTCAAGGACACGAAATATGGCTAGTACGACAAACCTCATGACAAATTTCATTTCTCAGATGTCACATTCTCTGAGAACACCTATCCAGGGAATAGATGGTCTGACAGATATACTTAAAGGTAGGTATTCTAAAACAGCTGTTCGAGATATAAAGGCGTGTAATGACACAATGCTGACAATTGTAGACGATATGCTAGAGATGTCTCGTATAAATGCAAAAATCCAAACAATAGATATAGTACGATTTGACTTGAAGAGTCTCCTCCTCAATATATTGGAATCCGGTATTCATCGTTTTTTTATAGAATCTACTCCAACCGATAAAGTATTTGTAAGATTGGTAATCCACGAAAATCTACCTTTTTTGATTGAGGCAGATAGGTCAAAGATTATACAGGTCATTCGGAATTTATACAGTAATGCGTTAAAGTTTACAAAAATAGGTACAGTTACTATCGAAGTCTATCCTGATATAGATGACATATCGATTATTGTAACAGATACTGGTGTAGGTATGACACATGACTCTAAGAGAAAACTTTTTATCCCATTTGAGAGATCACACACGGATACAAGAATACCTGGAACTGGTTTAGGTCTTGCACTATCAAAAAAGATATCTGATATTCTAGGGGGGAAAATCATATGCTTAAAATCATCTCTAGGTGTTGGATCTGTTTTCAAATTTACATTTCCTTACATAGGTCTTTTATCCAATAGTGCACTATTTTCACATATAATGGAATGTGATAATAATCCTATAGGAATATATGACGATCGTACAAGACAGTACACCGGTGACAGTGTAAAGGATTCCGAAGACAGCACAGAAAAATCTTTAGAAGAAGAAGATCGTTTAGCACAGATCTCTGGAGAATCCATAAAACTAAATTCCGACTATATATTGACTGGTCTAAGTGGAGACATTGATGGGACAGTATTAGTGGTGGACGATGTTCGTTTAAATAGAATTATAATGAAAAAAATGGTTGAAGATCTGGGATTAAGTGTAGAAACATGCGAGAACGGACAAGAGTGTGTGGATCGCTGTGCTTCTAAAAAATTCGCACTTATTTTACTAGATATGTCCATGCCTGTTATGGGTGGTATTCAGGCATGTAAGAAAATTAGAAGGTGTGGTCTAAATCAGCAAACATGCATAATTATAATCACTGCAAACACCACACATAGTGCCAAGACGGTAAGTATATCGGCTGGAGCAAATCATTTCATGACAAAGCCTGTGGATAAGTCTTTCTTGGACATAGTTATAACACAGAGTGGAATTCGTCGTCACTCAATGTGATTTTATTTATTAAATATTATTAACACCTTCTAATGTGTCACAATTTTGATGCTCACGAGATAGTAAGGTTTAATTGTGAACTATATAAGACTGACGACACACTTATAGAAAAGTCATGGTCACGTGCGGAGAATTTAATCCCATTTAATGGTTTCACTAGAGAGTCTGTAGGAAACATAGACCTCCGTAGAATTTTTTCAATGATAACATTGAATTATTTATTCGTAAAAGTGCAGGATTGTCTTGAAATTTATTTGATGGATATGGATGGTACACATTTACATAATGGTGTATTTATTACACGAGAAAGTGATAATAACCAGAGACGATTTAATATTATGATAAATTTTAGAGTTCATGATAAGAAAACATGTAAGCCAATAAACAAATATGTAACTGTGGTTGTGAATATCCATGAATATCCTTCTCCTTGGATTGTTGCATGCCGACTTGACTTGTGGGAAATGTGACAATATTAAAATATTAGAATACGTTATCACCTAATAGAATGGGAAATATATGTGGGACAAAAACATTTTCGTCATCATGGCAATATAATTCCCCTTCTTTTAACACATGTTCTTTCATAAAACCTGGACATTACCATGTAGAAACAATAGTGTACACAGATACAAACGAGAAAAGCAACGAAAAGTTTTCTGTACTATACACTCCTTATGATTGGATCATACCTACATCATCCAAACCTCGTTTCTGGCCAAATGTTCTTTCAGACTGGTGTCGCGAGATCAATGCATACGAGTTTCAAGCAATTATACAATGTATACGTAGAAATGTCAAGACACAAGCTACACAGGGTTTATTTCAATTTGCCGAATGGTTAGAATTTTGGGAATATAAGTGTGTAAAGATTTCAAGGAAATTGTGTTATGTCTGAGTCTTAAATTTTATTTTCTATCATATAGATATAACCTATAAAATACAAGTATGGCTAATATTAAGACTGAACCAGGGATCACGGAATACACGGGAGACCTAGATATGGGACATCCTGCAGCTCGTCTTTTTTCCAAGGAGGACCTGGAAGCCGAGATCAAGAGCAGAAACATGAAGAATCAGATCCTTCAACAGAGGGGATTTGTCAACCAGGGTCTGAATGTTGAAACCAATGCCCGTCTGTCGATGTTTGAAAAGGAGAAGATTTACCCCAACCAATGGACAGAGAGCACTCTAAACCTTTTGGAATCATGGATGTCTAAGGCCCGTAGCGCTTCTGTGGCTCACGCAGCTGCCGCCAGGGTGTGCAGGAAAAAGCACAGAATGCTTAGTCTCCCTACCCTCGTGGTGGGTGCCGTGGCAAGTGCCCTCGCATTCTTCTCCGCAGGAGACACATGTGATCCCGATGATAGCGGGACTGACGCTCTCAAATACTCCACTGCATTATTTACCAGTGGTCTTGCTATATTGGGAGGAGTAGCTGCCCTATACAGTTTCTCAGACAAGATGAGCCAGAACATCGTTGCGTCGGGAAATTTCGCCAACTTGGCCACAAGAATTGAAGTTCAGATCTTCCTTCCCAACGAATTGAGGGCGAACAGTGAGGTCACACTAACCGACTTCAGTGCTCAGTTCGAAAATCTCGTACAGGTTTCTCCATTGTTATAATTAATATTATTCTTCGTTTATGGCGCACAGCCCAGGCTTCACTTCCCATATATCCTTCTTACCAGCGATTGAAATGAAACTCCTACAACAATCATAATTTTCTTCCACCTGGATGTCATTAAAAATATCATACGAGAGTCCATCAGTGTATAACCGTATATAATCTAGAATATCCCCACGTATTTTGTGAGGACCATCAACATCCACAATTATTATAGCTTTTCCATCTCCATCTCCATCATGTGTATCCAGATGACATTCCGGTCTCGTGAACTGGAACGATGTGCCATGAGAACGCCCGAAGATGAAGTAATTCCCGCGTCCTTTTGTATAATACTGTACTACGATGTCTCCGTCTTTGACATCATTTATAACATGGGTCTCGGACCATACCAGATCCGGGTTATGGTAAATATTTGAAAATTCGGGAGAATCACTCTTGTGAATATACCTCTGTTCATTTATATCGACCATGAAAATTTTAACCATTTTATGGATTTGTGTATAAGTGGGTTAAATAATAACGTTATTATCAAATATTAAACTGGTGTTGCATTAACACGACGAACTACCTCAAAGAAAGCCTTCAACTTGTCAGTGACATGCTTGTTGTCTTTTACACTCTGCATGTGTTTTACAACATCACCACCTTCCTTTAAAGAGTTGACACAGTCCCCTATACGGGTGGACTGCATAGAGATAGATACCAGAGGATCAGCCTTCTTCACCGAAGGAGGCCACCTGTCGAATTTTTTCATAAGGTATAGTAGATCAAAACAGTCCAATTTAGAATCGTCATGTAGAACGTGCATTAGAACATCTAAAGTATGTTGGTACGCATCCTGTCCTGATTTAGCATGGTAACAGTTTGTAAGCTTTACATATGCCAGAAGTTCTGTGAATAAATCCTTGTGGTCAGGGAGAAGGGCTGATGATAGGAAGGATTCCACTTTCTCAACTGGACTATTAATGAGAGTTTCCATATCAGCCAATAAGAGTATGTGTTGGTTAATACTTTCCTTGAGATTTTCAAATATTTCAATTTCGTTTGATACCTTGGATTTCTCTAATGATACATTACCATCAATTTCAGGAAGGACTCCTGGAAACAAGTTCTTTATTTCTTCCACTCTGGTACCACGACCCTTGAATAGTGAAAACATGATACTATTTATACTTAACATGAGATTATTATTAC
>Ga0308010_1001082_pt1 | contig 15846 bp, 11 predicted proteins | sample Neamet129_FD_202368 | JGI IMG/M metagenome (GOLD analysis project Ga0308010, IMG submission 202368) | Marine microbial communities from water near the shore, Antarctic Ocean - #129 | ecosystem: Environmental > Aquatic > Marine > Unclassified | place: Southern Ocean | collected 2014-07-24 | reverse complement strand
TTCTATTTGAATGCTTTTCAATTTATAAGTGTGCCAAAAATATTATTATTTACAATTTTCACACCAATTTATGTGAGTTTAATATCAAATTTATTTGAAAAGAAAATTCAAAAAGTTTTTTTATTACTAAGCTTATTTAGTGTGTTTGGATCATTAATTATTAGAATAACAGAATTTGGATTTTTAGACATTAAAGGATTTATACTAATTCAATTCGCAAATTTATCTTTCGCACTAGGACAGGTATTATATCGAAGATATATTAAAAAAGAATCAGAAATAGATTATAATTTAAGTGAATTTGCATATTTTTATTTTGGTGCAATAATTATAGCCTACTTGGGATCATTTATCATGGTTGATTCTTTAACATATCCAAAATCTTTAATTGAATGGTTATTAGTTTTTTGGTTGGGAGCTATTGCTTCAGGGTTAGGTTACTATTTATGGAACCGTGGTGCTACTTCAGTAAGCAATGGCACTTTAGCAGTGATGAATAATTTGGTGATTCCTTTAGGGCTTTTTATAGAAATAATATTTTTTTCAAAATCAATTAATACTGGTACTTATTTAATTGGTACTTTAATTATTATTTCTTCTATTTACTTTTCTTATAAAAAAAACTAAACTTTTATAAAAATTCTTTTTTTATACATCAATGAAAGTATTAGCCAAAATATAAGAATATGAAATAATGCAAATAATAAAGAACTATTCATATCACTTCCGAAAGGGATAAAAATAGTTTGGTATAAATAGGAATATCCAGAGATTATTTTTCCATTTAGATCAAAACTAATATTTAAAAGAATTTTAGCCCATATTCCAGAAATTATAAAAATAAAAATTGAGTTCGATCCATATACAATAAAAGGTTTTGTCCATTTATGAATCTTTTTAACATCAATTATCCATATCATACTTGTTAAAACTAATATTCCTATTCCACCCGTAAATAGCACATAAGAACTTGTCCATAAAGCTTTATTTATAGGGAACAATAATCCCCATATCCAACCAATTATTATAAATATAGATCCTAATACAGCCATTCTTTGACAATTATCTTTTTGATCACTTGCAGTTTTTATCATTGTACCAACCAAGAAACCAATAAGTACTGTTACAACTGCAGGTATTGTACTCAGCAAACCTTCAGGGTCAAAGGGAATAACATTACCACCCCATAAATGACTTTCACCCAATATTAATTTATCAATATACAAAACTAAATTAGAACTCAATGCATATGGATCTACGCTATTAAGTACTCCATATAAATATAATACAATCCAATAAGCAAATAGTAAGAAAGTAGCTATTTTTATGATTCCTTTAATATCGAGTTTAATTACAATAATACTTGCGAATAAATAGACCAAAGCAATACGCTGCAAAACACCCAATAATCTTAATGAAGACCAATCCCAATCTTGTCTAACGAATGGAAATGCATTTAGTATTAAACCTATAATAAAAATAGTAATTGAACGTGAAAAGACTTTCTTAAAGAGTGGACCATATTTATTACATATTTCATATTTTTCAAATGTAAAGCGCATAGCCACACCCATAATAAATAAAAAGAACGGAAATACTAGATCAGTAAGTGTGCAGCCATGCCACTTAGCATGTCTTAATGGAGGATAAATATGGCTCCATGTTCCAGGGTTGTTAACTAAGATCATTAAGCTAATTGTAGCACCACGAAAAGTGTCCAGCGCAGTTAGACGTTTAATTACGTCACTCATTTAATTTTTAAATATTTTATCATTAAAATACCTGGGATTGTAGTAATCAAAATCCAAATAAAAAAGTAGTGATATCCAATGAGCTCTTGAAGCTTTCCACTTATCATTCCAGGTAACATCATACCTAAAGCCATAAAACCTGTACATATAGCATAGTGTGCAGTTTTATGCTCACCTTCAGAAAAGAGCATCATAAATAAAAGATAAGCTGTAAAACCAAATCCATATCCAAACTGCTCAATCGCGATAAGTGATGAAATTAAAATATAACTTTCTGGTTGGGCTGAAGCCATATAAACATAAACTAGGTCAGGTAGTTTCATTGCAAGTGCCATCCAGAAAATCCAATATTTAAGACCATTTCTTGAAATTAAAAAGCCACCAAGTATTCCACCTAAAGTAAGCATAATTAGGCCAATTGTTCCGTTTATAAATCCTAACTCAATATTTGATAATCCTAACCCCCCTTTTTCAAGTGAGTCCAACATAAACAATGGTGAAATTTTGGATAGTTGGGCTTCTCCAAAACGGTAGATTAAAATAAAAGTAATAGCAATGAAGACATTCGGTTTGCTAAAAAAAGATTTAAAAATTTTAAAATAGTTTAGAAAAACTTTATTAAAATTTTGTTTAATGTTTATATGGTCTGATTGAGGATAAGGTAGTTTCCAAGAATGGTATAATCCGAAAATAAAGAATAAAAGCGATAAACATGCAAATAAGACTGACCAAGCTTTGAAAATATCTCCTGTCCAATTTTCAAATAATCCAGCGAGTATAACAATTAATCCTTGACCGGTTAATATAGCAAAACGATAGAAAGTATTTCTAATGCCAAGAAACCACGCCTGATTCTTATTTGGCAAAGCCATCATGTAAAATCCATCTACGGCAATATCATGTGTTGCCGAACTAAAAGCTAAAAGCCACATAAATGCTAAAGAATATTGTAGAAAATTTGAAGTTTGAAGAGTTAAAGCAATTCCAGCTAGACAACTTCCTAATATCACTTGTATTAATATAATCCAAAAACGGTTTGTATTTAAAATCTCAACTAAAGGACTCCATAAAGGTTTTATAACCCATGGTAGGTATAACCAACTAGTATATAATGCAATCTCTGTGTTAGTAAGACCTAGATTTTTATACATTATGGTTGAAACAATAATTACAATAGCATATGGAAGGCCCTCAGCATAGTATAAGGATGGGATCCATAACCAACTTTTAGTTTTAATATCTTGATTCATTTATTATAAATAGTATTTATTTCTGTACCTGGATAATAATGGTTTAGAATTGACTTAAATCCTTTTTTTGATAAAGCCATACCCAAAGCACCAATCTGACATAATCCAACTCCGTGTCCCCATCCTTTACCTTCCAAAATAAATCTATCTTTAATTTTATTAACGGTAAATGCTGAGCTATATAAAAAAGATGGTGAGAGAAGTTTTCTGATTTGATATTCAGAAATAATTTCAATATTCTCAGTTTTATTATCAATATTGAGAAATTCAATTTCAAGTTTAATAATTCTACCAGATGCACCAATTTTAGTAGGTTTGATGGTTAAAACTTTTTTTATATCTAAGCCACAATTAATTTTTATAGAATGGATTAGATCTTTATGATTGATATTATAATTCCATCTATAATATTTTCCATTTTCATCAATATTACCTATATAAGTTTTAAGTGAGGACTCTGCAACCATATCTGTACTACAATATGAAATGCCTTTAGAATTTTTGTCTTTAATTGAAGTAAGGTATGATATTTTATTTCCACCCCAAACATTTTCAAAATTTTCAGTAATACCTCCACAAGATTTTGAGTAACGAGCATCACAAATTTTATTATCAAAAGTAATTACTTGCCCAAAAGTTAATTCAGATACTTCATTTGACTTTTTCGTGGTATTTAAAATTCCTTGATAACGCTGACAACAATCATCATTACATATATCAAATCCAAGATGCGCATGTTTATGTTCAATATTCGCTAAAAGCCATGATCTTGCAACTACAAATTGAGCTTTTAAAAATTCTTCAGGACAGATAGGACTCATTTCTGACGTGGCAACACATTTTAAATAGTTTTCTAGTGGCAATTCATTGATGACCATAATATTATCTTTAAAACATGATAATTCAATAGTTCCCCAGTAAGAAAGATTAATTTTTTTCTCCCAATGAAAACCTCGTCCAGCAGGGACTTTATTAATTTTAAGAAATGGATTTTCATCAGAAATAGAGGGGATCAGCTTTATATTTTTATCCTTAAGTGAAAGCTCAGAGATTATAATATTGCTATCACTCATCTCTATATTTAATTTTTTTTTATTTTTGCATGAAGGGAGAATTTTAGAACTGGTTTCAATTTCATAACATTCAGGGTCTGAAAATGAGCATTGAAGTGTTTTTATACTATCTGTTGGCAATATAATACCTATTCTAACTATAGGCTCTTTTCTGGGTATTTCATTTGATCTTAACAATTTTCCATCCAAATTTTAGCACCCATCCCAATAATAGGTGCTTCTCTTAGCTCTGAAAGTAATATTCGTTTAGAAATAAAGTTCTCATTCTTTATAAAGTGTGCTTTGATTATAGGATTAGCTTTTGAACATTGATTTTTTAATCCAGAAACTATAGAATTGTATATATTACTCCCTATTTTACTTTGAAGGTAAGTTGATAGTCTTTGTCCAATGATTATTTGATCTAGTAATATATTCATGTATGGATGAGTAGATATAATTGATCGATCTATTTGGTATTGATTATTCCATCCTGAATATATTGTTGAAATTCTTTCAAAAAGTAATTCGCTAATAATTTTCCCAATATCATGAGTAGTTAATCTATTAATTAATTTATTAATTCCGGCCATAGAGGTATAATCTTCTAATGACTCTCCATTGCTTGTTTTTAATTCAATAGTTTTTGCAATCCAATTTGAAATTTGATCAAATGGAATCAATTCATTTTTTAATTTCAATCCATCAGCAGTACCTGTGCCACCACCCAAGTAATAAGCATTATTTATATTTCTAAGTGAACCATTTTGAGCATATTCTTCTCCCCAAACACACATATTTGCATCGCTCTCTAATGGATAGATAGATTGATTTATTTTAGATTCTATATAATTTAAATATTCAGGCATTCTAGGGCCGTTAGCCATAATAGTTATACCACGATTACTCATATCTTTAATGCCTGCTGTAGCAATCCCAATTTTTAAGGATGCCTTTGAGGTAAAATGCTTAATTAGATCAACTATGCAATCCATATAAACATTACCTTGCTGAATTTCAAGTTCACTTATATTTAAATTTTGGTATTGATCTTTAAGCTTGATAGTTTTGAAACTTGCATTAAAAGTTGGATGATCGCTATATTGAATTTCAATAGCTGCTTCATCCAATTTGAATGTATTTTTATTAATTTTATGAACAATAGCTCCAGAAACTTTAGTTGCTCCTGCATCAATGGCTAAAACCTTCAAAACTAAAACCTATATTCTTTTAATTTCATATCGCTTTCAAACTTGAAACCTATTTATTAATTCGTGAAATAAAAGTTAAAGAGTTATTAGATAAGTTCAGTTAATTTTTATACTATGGTTTTACATAAATATTTAATCATTATATCAATCTTTTTCACAGGCTGTGCAGGACATGTTAATTTATCTTCCAAGAATAATTGGGCAGAAAAAACTTTAGATAAACTAACATTAAGAGAAAAGATTTCTCAAATGTTGGTTGTGTCTATTAATTTAAACTTTTTCAATTTTGAAAGCCAACAATGGATAGATTTACAAAACTATATTAAATCTGATGGTATTGGAGTCCTTCATATTTGGTTTGGAGACGCAGGTACCTCTTTAATTATTTTAAACGAAATGCAAAAGAATTCGAAAGTTCCAATACTTGTTGATGCAGATATTGAATCGGGTTTGGGTAGACGTTATGCTGGTGCAGTTACACTACCTCCAATGATGGCAATAGCAGCTACAGGGGATGCCTCATATGCATATGAGGCTGGAAGAATATCAGCTGAAGAGAGTAGAGCTGTAGGAATACACTTTAATCTTTCTCCGGTAGTAGATGTTAATAATAACCCAAAAAACCCAATTATTAATACACGTTCTTTTGGTGAAGATCCAGATTCAGTTTATCGTTACTCAATAGAATATATAAAAGGTCTTCAAAATAACGGTATGCTCGCAACAGCAAAACATTTCCCTGGTCATGGAGATACTGAAACCGATTCTCACTCATCCCTAGCTCAAATCCCAAGCGATTCGACTAGACTATGGACTGTAGAATTAGAACCTTTTAAAAAAGTTATTAATGCTGGTGTTGATGCTGTTATGGTAGCGCACGTTAATGCACCAGACTTTCAAGAGCATGCTGAAAACCCAGCAACTTTATCTAAATTTTGGATTCAAGATATACTTAGAAGCAAACTAGGGTTTAATGGTGTAGTCATAACTGACGCAATGCGTATGGGTGGAATAGTAAAAAATTATTCTGATAAATATGCTTTATTTGAAACTATTAACGCAGGATCAGATATTATTATTCAAAATATGGATTTAAAGCGTTCAATAGATCATATAGAGAAAGCTGTTCTAAGTGGTATTATTAGTGAAGATAGAATTAATACATCCGCATTAAAAGTATTAAAAATGAAAGAAAAGTTGGGCCTTCATAATAATCGTATGATATCTATGAAAGATACCTATACTCAGGTTGGTAGACAAAAAAACTTTAAGTCAGCGGATGAAATTGCTCAAAGAGCAATCACTCTCGTAGTTGATAAAAATAATTTACTTCCTTTGCAACCAGAGGTAGATGAGGTCTTATACATTATTGATCTTTATGATGGAGCAAATAATCATTCTGAAAGTGATCTTACAAAACAATTAAAAAGGGCTGGCAGAGAAGTTAAATCTTTTCAAATAGATAAATCTGATAGTTTAGTAGTCGCAGATTATATTTTAGATCAAATTCCGAAAGATGCTTTAGTTTTACTTAATGCATTTGCAAATCCGGTAGAACATAAAGATGAAATTTTTCTTCCAAAAGTTGAAGCAATTTTTATTAATAAATTAATAAAAAAAACCAATAAAATGGTTATCACTAGTTTTGGCAGCCCATATTTAATACAAGATTTTAAAGATGCTCCAGTATATATATGTGCCTACAAGGGCAGTGCATTACTTCAGAAAGCAGTAGGAAATGCTTTAATTGGTAATTCAAATATTTCAGGAATTCTTCCAGTAACTATACCAGGTGTAGCTAAAGTAGGAGACGGTATTAAAGTCATTAGAAAAAAATGGTCTAAAAAAGATTCAAATTGGAAACCAGGTAAAGAATTAAAGCGTATACGTGCAGATGAAATTTCTGTAAATATTGCTAATATACAAAAATCTTTATCAATAGCTGTCAAAGACTCTGCATTCCCTGGTGGAGTCTTAATTGCTAGTAAAGATGGTGAAATTTTCATTCATGAAGCTTTTGGATATCATACTTATGGTAAAAAAGAAAGGGTGACTAGAGGGGATATTTATGATTTAGCATCAATTACAAAAGTTATTGCTACTACATCTTCAGTAATGTTACTGGCGGATCAAAATAAGATATCACTTGATGATAAAGTGATCAAATATTTACCAGAGTTTAAAGGTCAACAGAAAAATTATTTTAAACAAAAATCAAATACCACAATACGAAATCTTATAACACATACTGCAGGTCTACCTGCTTTTAAAGAATACTTTAAGATGAATAAACCAGTAGAAGCCATATTGGATTCAGTAATGAATACAGAACCAGAATATGAACTAGAAAAAAATACAATTTATTCAGATGTTGGGATTATTACTCTTGGAAAAGTTGTTGAGGCTGTTACAAAAACTACACTTGATATATTTACAGATTCACTCATTTTCAACCCATTAGGAATGAACTCTACATACTTTAATCCTCCTGAAAGTAGAATAAGAAGGATTGTTCCAACAGAGTTTAGTAAAGTTCATAATAAAACTATTCGTGGATTTGTTCATGATGAGAATGCACATAGTTTAGGTGGTGTTGCTGGACATGCAGGACTATTTTCAACGGCAAGAGACCTCGCGACATTCTCACAAATGATGTTAAATAATGGGATATATGGTTGGACACGAATATTTAATAGTGAAACTGTAAATATATTTACAAGTCGAGCTAATTTGTTAGAAGGAAGCTCACGTGCGCTAGGTTGGGATACACCACAAGGAAAAGCATCAGGTGGAGTATATATCTCTGATAGTAGTTTTGGACATACAGGCTTTACAGGTACTTCTCTATGGATAGACCCAGAGCATCAAGTATTTGTTATACTATTAACGAATGCAGTTCACCCTAATAGATCATATAAAAATCCAAACTATTATAATTATAGACAAAAAATTCATTCAGACGTTTATAAAGCTTTAGGATTAACAAATATTAATCCAAATTTATTATGGCGTAAAAAATGGGATTAGATTTCAAAAGTAGTCTGTTTTTAAAATTTATTTTTTATTTTTTATTTTTTACAAATTCTTGTACTAAAACAAAATGGATTGATACTCTTCCTAAACCTTGGACTTTATCGGAAGATAGAATAACTGAAATCTTACCAAAATTTCACGAGAAGTATCCAGATTTTCATGACCGTTTATTGGCATTCTCTTTATGGCAAGTAGGCAAACCTTATGAATTGTTTTGTCTTGGTGAAGAGGAAGGAATTGATGATGATCCAATTTTCAGATTAGATGTTTCTGATTGCACTGTTCATATTTTAACAAGCCTTGCTAGTATCCAAGGTCAAAGTTGGAGTGATGCTAAATCAAAATTAATTCAAATTCATTATAAACCAAATTCTACAGGTAAATCATTTCCAACTTATAATAGTAGATGGCACTATACATCAGATCGAATAGAAGAGAATCCTTCAACTAAAAATATTACAAATGATTTAGTTTTACCTGAAAAATTAAAAAGGATTAGTATTACCTTGAACCAAAAAGCCAATGGAAAAGAGTTTTTAGATTTAGATTGGAAAAAATCAATATCTATTAATTATATACCAAGTGATAAAATAACAACAGATATTATTGAGAAATTACCTGTTGTCTCAGGCGTCGCTTTTGTAAAAGAATCATATTTTGATACAGGATTAATAGTTGCACATGAAGGTATGATAATTAATAATAAAAATATTATCCATGCCTCATCAGAATATGGAAAAACAGTTAACATGGATTTTATGGAATATTATTTTCGTTCTGATGGTTCATTGTTTGACGGTGTTTTATTTTATTCTTTTCATCCTATTGATAAATAGCATGCATTGGTTTGACTTTGCAATTATCATCATTTTCTTTTTAGGGTTTTCAATATATGGAATTTTACAGGGTAGATTAAATAATTCATCAGAAGATTATTTTTTAGGAGGAAGAAATATACCTTGGCTTGTTGCAATGTTCTCAATTGTTGCTACAGAAACATCAGTTTTAACTTTTATTAGTGTACCGGGTTTAGCTTATAGGGGTAATTGGTTCTTTCTTCAATTAGCATTCGGATATATCATTGGTCGAATTTTAGTTAGTCTTATTTTATTACCTCAGTATTTCAATTCAGGTATAACATCTATTTATGAAGTAATTGGTAATAATTTTGGTAAAAATGTTCAGAAAATTGCATCTGGAATATTTTTAATTACTCGAGTTTTAGCTGATGGGGTACGTTTTTTAGCAACTTCAGTTGTTGTTCAGGTGATTACAGGCTGGTCACTTCCATTCTCTGTCTTAATTATAGGCTCTATAACTTTAGTCTATACATTAAGTGGTGGAATTAAAACTATTGTTTGGGTTGATACTATCCAATTTATACTTTATTTACTTGGTGGTATTATTTCAATAATTGTTGCTTTTAATTATCTTGATCTCCCATTACAGAATATTTTATTTGATCTTAAAAGTAATGGCAAATTAGCTACTATAAATTTTTATGGTAATGCTTTAGAAGATCCATATTATTTTATAAGTGCAATAATAGGTGGAGCATTACTATCATTTTCTTCACACGGTGTTGATTATATGATGGTTCAAAGATTACTTAGTACAAAAAATCTAGTTTCAGCAAAAAAAGCAATGATTGGTAGTGGAATATTCGTCTTTATTCAATTCGTAATTTTTTTATTTGCAGGATCACTTATCTACTTAGTGATGGATGGAATAACAATTCAAAAAGATAGAGAATTCACAACTTTTATTATTAATTATATACCGACAGGAATTAAAGGACTTCTTTTAGCAGCAGTACTTTCTGCAGCTATGTCTACACTAAGTTCCTCAATTAATTCGTTGGCCTCTTCAACGGTTACAGATTGGCTAAGTGGAAAATCTTCTTTAAAACAATCAAGATTAATTAGCCTTATTTGGGGAATGTTACTTATTCTAATAGCTTTACTCTTTGATGAAGGAGATTCTTCAGTAGTTATTATTGGATTGCAAATAGCTTCTTTTACTTACGGTGGACTATTAGGATTATTTTTACTAGGCAAGTTTAATATCAAATTTAATTCTATAAGTTTAATAGTAGGCTTAATATCAAGTCTTCTGATTGTATTTTATTTAAAGAATATAAATGTTGTATGGACTTGGTTTATTGGTATATCTGTTCTCGTTAATATTTTATTTACTTTACTAACAGAAATACTAATAAATAAAAAAATAGTTTGGAGATCTAATTAGATTTTAACTGTCTTTTCTGTAATTAACCTTCATCGAGTCTAATCTTTTATATTGCCATTTCATTCTTTGTTTAAAACTTGCAAAATCTCTATCACTCTTTTTTGACCATAGTACTTCAGCCATTGCACTCATTCTCGGAATAGCCATGTACTCAACTTTTTCAGGAGTGTTAATATATTCAGTCCAAACATTACCTTGGCCGCCCAAAATATACTTAATTTTATCTGGCTCGATATCCTTTGGAATAGGTTCAAACTGATATACTTTTTCTAAAGATAAATAGCCCCCTATAGCTAACGGTTCTTTGTCCTTAGCTTCTGATTGATAATAATCAAAATATGCATGTGAAGTCGGAGACATAATCACTTCATGATTAGCATTTGCTGCAACGATACCTCCTTCCATTCCTCTCCATGATTGTACAATTGCACCTGGCGCCAAACCACCTTCCAAAATTTCGTCCCACCCTATAAGTCTTTTATCTAGTTTTGATAAAATATTTTCAATACGTTTTATAAAATAAGATTGAAGTTCATGCTCATCTTTTAAATTTTCGTTAATGATACGTTTTTGGTCTAAATCGTGTTTCCCCCATCTGTCTTTAGGAGCTTCATCACCTCCGATATGTATAAAAGGTCCTGGAAACATTTCAGCGACTTCTGTTAGGACTGTTTCCAAAAAATTAAAAGTGGATTCTTTTCCAGCACAAAAGACTTCTTTGTGCACACCCCAAATTTTAGCAACAGTATGTTTTTGATTAGTACAAGATAGTTCAGGGTAAGCAGCAAGTGCAGCTAAGCTATGACCTGGCATTTCAATCTCAGGAACAATAGTCACATATCTTTCACGCGCATATTCAATTACTTCTTGAATATCTTTTTTTGTATAAAATCCGCCATATTTGATACCATCAAACTTATGTGGTTCATCAAAATAACTACCGATAAGTGTTTCATCTCTATAAGCACCTATTTTAGTTAATTTTGGATAAGCATCAATTTCAACTCGCCAACCTTGATCCTCAGTTAGATGCCAATGAAAAATATTCATTTTGTGCATTGCAATATAGTCGATATATTTTTTTATAAATGTAATATCAAAAAAATGACGACCAACATCTAAGTGCATACCTCGCCATTTAAACCTTGGTTGATCTACAATATTCATATTTGATAGTAAAAGGCCATCCTTTGACCATTCAGAAGAATCTAAGAGTTGTTTAAATGTTTGTATTCCATAAAAGATACCATTCGGGGAACTAGCAATAATTAAAATTTTATCTTTATGAATATTAATGATGTAATCTTCATCATTTAAACCATCATCAGTTCTAATTATTAATGAAATAATTTTGTTAGAATTTTTATTTAATGTGATGTTATGATTATTAATACTTTGAGTTAATAATTTTTTTAAATCATCAAGGTTTATGTGAGCATTATTATGATTAATTGACCATTTATTATCGATTAATGTTTTACCAGAAGCTATTTCAATTTTTGAAGGTAAAGGAATAAGTCCTAGATTATTCATATTGTTTTTTTCCTTGCAAGCTATCAAAATAAAAGTTGTTAGTAAAAATATATAAAATAAATTTTTGAACAAAAATTACCTAAAAAGTAATGATCTGTTTTGGTTGCGCAATATTAAATCCAGCATTAATTATTTTTTGTTGAGCATCAGAATCTTGAATTAAAGCTGGGTTAGTATGATTTAAATGAATAAAATAAACTTTAGATTTTTTTTTTGATGATTTTAATTTATTTAATGATTCAATTATAAAAGGATGAGGTATTTCAGATATATCTCTTCCGGGAATTTCTCCATTTTGAAAGAAAGAACCATCTAAAAAGGCATAATCATTTTCATCCACGATTTTTATAATATCTTTTTCCCATTTAGACCATTTATCTATATCAGGTATAAATATTATTGATTTATTTGGTCCTTCAATTTTGTAGCTAACTGTTTCAGAAAATTCATCACGATGTGGCACAAGAAAAGGTGTAATTTTTATTCTATGATTTAAATCTATGGACTTTCCATCACTCAGCTTCTTTAGCTCTATGTTCTTAAGGTTTACTAGCTGACTCCATGGGCCATTAGATTCTAAATAATTCTTCATTTTTGGCATTGTATAAACTGGAACTGATTTTGTTCCCATTACTTCTCTTCCTAAATTAATTAGTCCTGTATAGTGACCTATATGGGCATGTGTTAAGAACACTCCCTTAAAAGTATTTAAATTATTTTTAGTTAATATTTCAAATTGTTCAGGAAAGTCAGGTGTTGCATCAATCATCCATGTCTCATTTGTTTCTGGATCAACAATGCCTAATGAAGAAACCAATAATCTCTTTGAAGGATTATTCCAACGATTAGCGCAACAAACTTTATTACATCCAGCTTGTGGAACTCCACCATCTTGAGCTATTCCAAGTATAATTATATAAGGATCAATCTTTAAAGGTTTTGAACATCCAATTGTTAATAGAATAATAAGAAATATATAATTTAATTTATGGTTCATTATATGGTACTTAATGCTGATACAATTTTATCTTGCAATTTTTTATAAGGGAGTGAATTACCTTTGAATCCATTCATAAGGATTGAAAAAACAACGATTTCTCCATTATTAGTGAAAATATATCCTGAGAATGTTGTGACACCTGATAAGGACCCTGTTTTAGCATATACTTTGTTAGGGAGATCTCTTTTATTTAAAACCCCTTCAGGTGTACTATTTGGCAACGTATTAATAAATTGATCTCGAATAGCTTCATTATTATAAGCCCATTTTAATAAATCTATATATTGACTTGGGCTGCCATAATTATATCTGGATACTCCAGAACCATCCTGAATTGAAAAATTTGCTGTGTCTATTCCTACAGAGTCATTAATAAACTTTCTAACTTCTTTCAGCCCATTTTTCCAATTACCCTCTTTTTTATTTGCTTCAAATCCAATGGTTTTAATTAAAAGTTCAGCAGTTAGATTATCACTTTTAACCATTAAATTTTCTATTATTGGGAGTAATGGTTTTGATTTGTGAAATGTAATTAGTTTAGCCTCTTGAGTTACTGTACCTTTTTTTATAGAATTAATTTTTTTACCTTTTTTAAAAAGCATTTGCTTAAATAATTGACCTGTAAATTGAGTTGGGTCATGTATATTTCTAAACAATGTATCTTTATCAGAAATACTTAAAATATTTCCACTTACTGTAAAAGAGTTTGTATTATTTTTCCAATCTCTATTTATTTGAAATTTTATTAAATTTGAAGTATCATTAGTTGTTCTGGAGTTATTTATTATCTTAAAATAATTTGATTGTGGAATTGTCTTTATTGTAGCTGGCTTACCTAGTAATCCTGGTGTTACTATGAAATCAACACAATTATCATTAACAGATAATGCACTGATTTGAGCAGAGTGCCACCATGCGCCTTCATCCCACATCCATCCTTGACCATATGTAGTAGAATCCATGCGTGTATCATCAAGAATTAACTGTTCGATTTTTAAATCCATTTTTGATATAATTGTAGCTAATGAATCCAATGACCTCAAACTTAAATCAGGGTCTCCACCACCTTGTAAATAGAGTTTATTATTTTCATAATAGAGATTTGTATTAAAAGTATAATTTGAACCCAATAAAGATAGTGCAGATAGTCCTGTATATAATTTATTATTACTTGCAGGGTTAAATAATGAATTACTATTTAATTCAAACAAAGTTTCATCTGAAGTTAGTGAAATAGCTTTGATACCAATATTTGTGTTTATTTTAGATTCATTAATTATTAATAATATTTTTTTCTTTAAGTTAATTTTTCCAATACTGTTGTAAATAATTGGTGAATGAGAGCAACTAATAAAAAATATAAGAATAAGTATATATTTAGATTTATTCATAAAGATGATATTTTTTTGATAGTGTACTAAAATGATTTGATTGGATATTCCAATCTTCTATATCTTCAATATTATCCTTACCCCAAAGTTTTTTCATTCTTTTTGAGTTAATCTTAAAATCATTTGGATATAGCTTCTTTAATGTCATTAAAACTTTAAAGCCCGTATAAACACTATTATAATTATTTCTATCATTGATGATAATCTCAACTCCATTACATACTTGATTTTTATATTTTGGATTAATAGCCACCCCTGGTATATCAGAAGGAATATATGATACTGGTATAAAAGAGACACCAGGGAGATCTAAAGCATTTAAATTCTTATTCAATATTTTTTTGTTAATCCATGGAGCGCCAAAACGTTTAAATGGCTTATTAGTCCCACGACCTTCATTCATATTTGTAGCTTCTAACAAACACATTCCAGGATATATAGTAGCAATATCTAGATTTGGAATATTTGGTGATGGTTTTACCCAATTAAGGTTTGTCTCATCAAACCAAAATGACCTCTTCCAATTTTTCAAAGGAATAACTTCAAGGTTTGGGGTCTTATTTATCCAGTTTTCTCCAATAATCATTTTTGCTAATTCACCAATGGTTAAACCATATCTGATTGGTATAGGATAATAGCCAACAAAAGATTGGTTTTTCATTTCTAAAACTGGTCCTTCAATTTTTATACCATTAATTGGATTAGGACGATCAAGCACAATAACTTTTATATTTGCTTCAGCTGCAGCTTCCATGATTAATCCTAAACTTGAGATATAAGTGTAAAACCGAGCACCTATATCTTGAATATCGTAAATAATTAAATCTAACTCAGAAAGTTGTTCAATAGAGGGTTTACGGTTGTCCCCATAAAGACTTATTACCTCAGGAAAAGATTTGATTTGACCATAACTTACTTTTTCACCATCGGCAGCCTCTCCAAAAAGACCATGCTCAGGTGAAAAAATAATTTTAAGATCAACGTCTTTTATCTTCATTAATTGCTTATAATTTGGAATACCTTTGTTATCTAAGCCGGTATTATTTGTGACTAAGCCTATTGATTTACCTTTTATCAATTCCATTTTTTCAGATAGCAATACATCTAAGCCACTTTGAATGCTTTTGATATAATTTGTTTCTGAATTTATTATATCAGTTTGAACAGGTAAATTTTGGCCACACCCCAAAATAATAATAAGGGATATTAGTCTAGTAGATTTCATTATTTTAATAGGGTGAACTTTTTTGAAACAACTTCCATCCCTTGTGAAAGTCTTGCAATATATACTCCTGATGGAGCTTCTTGTCCATTCTGCACTAAGCCATTCCAAGTAAATTTTTGCGTTCTTGTTGCAAGAGGTTGAACAGACATCTTT
>Ga0308010_1001081_pt1 | contig 15857 bp, 19 predicted proteins | sample Neamet129_FD_202368 | JGI IMG/M metagenome (GOLD analysis project Ga0308010, IMG submission 202368) | Marine microbial communities from water near the shore, Antarctic Ocean - #129 | ecosystem: Environmental > Aquatic > Marine > Unclassified | place: Southern Ocean | collected 2014-07-24 | reverse complement strand
CCTGCTTTTGCAGAAGATACAGTTTTTTTATCTAATTGAAGCTGATGTATGTTTCCTACTTTTCTTCCAGACATATTCATAAATGGAATTTTATGTTTTAAATTACCAATATCAACACGTACACCAAAAACTGCAGGATCATTGTTACGAAATACCATTCCTTTCATAAAGGTAAATTTTGAAATTGGTGTTAGCTCTGCAAACATTGCATCTTCTTCATTTGCAGAGTCATCTTCAACCCAAGCATTATACTTGTCAATTAAACTGTAAATTACTCTATCCTCAAATAGTTTGATATGGCTTGTTTCAGATTCTTCTTTTGCATCAGGTAGTACCTTAACATTAAATGACAAAATAATTCCGAGATGTCTATCTTTTTCTTTGATAGCTTTGGCTTCAATGACATCTCTTCTATTTACGGGTCCAATGTCAGCTTTTGCTACTGGAACTTGAGAACGTTTCAGCATCTCAACTATGGCTTCAAGTGAGCCAATAGTATCACATTTTAAAATAATTCCATTAGTTTCAGTATCAATGAATACAGATTGCATTTCAGATTCAATAAGTTTAGTAAATTTTTCAATATCTTCAGCATTTTGTGCAACATAAAGAGTACTTCCAGGAAGAACACCCTCAAGATCAGGTGATGCAATTTTTAGACCCGCTGCTGCATCAACTTGATCAACAGGTTTGAATTTATCTCGAGGATCACGCATTTCATCAAGAGGTTTTGGTAAAAGTAATGCTTTTGGTTTTGTAACTATTACACCATCACGTTTTGCAACAACTATACTATTTTCTTTTTTGATAGTGCCATCAATTAAAATTACATTTGCAGTTTGTCCCAATCCAACTTCATCTTTCACTTCAAGTACAATACCACGAGGTTCTTTTTCATCCTGATTCAATCTTTGTTGCAAATACTGCTGAGTTAAGCCAACCAAGACACTAAGTAATTCAGGAATTCCAACACCTGAACGCGCAGAGATAGGAACTATAGCAATTTCAGATTTGAAATCCTCAATACGGTAAAATGCTTCAGACTTGTATCCCAAGATAGATAATGTTCCTACAACATCATAGAGTTTTTGATCTAAATCAGCTTGTACAGATGCATCTTGTTCTTTAATTGACTGTGAAATAAATTTAGTTTCAGATTTTCTCCATCCAGAAATTTGATCACACTTGTTTAACGCAACAAGAAATGGGACTTTTCTACTTTGTAAAATTTTTAAACTTTCATTTGTTTGTGGTTGAAATCCACGATTAACGTCAACTACCAATATTGCAATATCAGCTGCTGAACCACCTCTAGAACGAAGATTGGTAAACACTTCGTGTCCAGGAGTATCAATGACCAGTATTCCAGGAACTTTATGTTCAGATTTTTCTAAGTTTTTGTATAGTGGGCCACACATTTCTTTAATTGTATCAGAGGGAAGAAAGCTAGCACCAATATGTTGAGTAATTCCACCTGCTTCCCTACCTTGTACACCGGTACCACGTATCCTATCTAGCAGAGATGTTTTTCCAGAATCTACGTGACCAAGAACCGCAACTATAGGTTGACGAATTTGCAAATCAAATCACTCAAATGCTACCCTCGATTCATGATCGAAACTTTCTTGAGAATCTGATGCATGGATAATATTTTCACTAAATCCCAATCCAAAGTCACCTCTAATTGAACCAGGATCTGCTTCAAAAGATTTTGTAGCCCCAATCATAATTCTTGTAGTAGCAATTGCATTATTACCTTCAATGATAGCTGCTACAACTGGTCCGGATGTGATAAATGATGTTAATTCGCCAAAGAATGGTTTGTCTTTATGAACACCGTAAAAATTCTCTGCTTGTGCTTGAGTAAATGTAAACATCTTTAATTTTAAAAGTTTGAATCCCTTTTTTTCAAATCTGCATACAACTTCTCCAACTAAGTTTCTAGCTACAGCATCAGGTTTTACAATGAATAATGATTGTTCAGACAATTCTAATTCTTTCGAATTCCGCCTTTGACGAATTTCTTAGTCCACTTTAGTTTTCTTGGATCACGTTTTAGAACTAATGCATTTTTTTTACATTTTGCTGAACAAAACCATAAAACAGTTCCATCATTTTTAGCGAACATTGTTCCAGAACCTTTAGCTACAGGTCTATCGCAAAAACTACATGGTTTAACTAAAAGACTCATTCATAATCACCTATTTGATTTTCTTTGCTTCCCGTTCTGTTTCTCTTAACATTAAGATTTCATTCATCCTAACAGAACCTTTTACATTTCTTGTAAGAATTCTTCCTTTATCCTTACCAGTAAGAACTTTAACTCTAACTTGAATAACTTCACCAGCAATGCCAGTTCTACCTACAATTTGAATAATTTGAGATTCTACTACTTCTTCAGTTGCACTCATTCTGCAGTCTTACCGCCTTTAAGTTCAGCAATTTTAGTTATAACTTGGTCGACGATGTGTTGTGCATCGCCAGCATCTAAAATTGCTGCAGCGGCTGAAGTAATATCAATACCTAATGATTTGCCTAATTCTGATTTACTTGGAACAAATGCATATGCTGCACCTTGCTCCTCACATAGAATTGGAAGATGTGCTACAACCTCTGGAGGTTCAACATCTTCAGCAATTACAATTAATTTACTAGTACCACGTTCAATTGCCTTCGTTGCTTCATTTGTTCCTTTTTTGACTTTACCGCTGGTTGATGCAACTCTAACGGCTTCTAAGATTGGACTAACCAAATCTTCAGGAGTTTCAAATTTTACATAGTAGGCTTTTCCCATAGTATTATCGAATCCTGTGCTTGGTATTAAAAGTGTTATCTGGAAATGATTAACTTTACTTTTTGCAGAAATTTAAACATCAAAGCCTCTAAGTTCTCTTGACTTTCAGATTCAGCATAAATTCTAATGATTGGTTCAGTTCCACTTGGCCTTATCATAACCCAATTTTTAGAATCAATAGTAATTTTGATACCATCAGAAACATCAGAATTTAGAAATTCTTCTTTTAATGATAAAATCACTTTATGAACATCATCAGGAGAACATTTCAATTTATCCTTGGTAGTAAAAGATAATGGTAATTTAGAAATTTCATCAGATAACGAATTATTGGTAGTTGCTAAAAAATCAAACATTAATGCCAAACTCATACAACCATCTCGAACTTGATTGTGTTTGCCAAACATGAATCCACCATTTTCTTCAAATCCAATTAAAGCATTAGTTGAAACCATTTTTCTTGAAACTTCAACACTTCCTACTTTAGTACGAATGACTTTTGAATTATATTTTTTAGCAATTAGTTCAGTGTTTGAACCAGAATTCAAACAAGTAACTACTAAAGAATTTGGATTTTTATTTAAAATATGTTGAATAAGTATCAGTGCAGATTTATCACCAGTTAAAATATTTCCAAGTTCATCACAAAAAATACTTCGATCACCATCTCCATCAAATGCAATTCCAAAATCAGCTTTGTTTTCTATTACAGTTTTTGAAAGAATTGAAAGGTTTTGAGGTGTTGGTTCAGAACCACGTCCTGGAAACATTCCATCTAGGGTTTCATTAACAAGAATGGTTTCACATTTCATAGTTTCACAAAAATTTGGTGCAGAAACAATTTGTGCACCATTTCCTAAATCTAAAACAACTTTGAAAGGTTTTGATTCTATAAGTTTAGAATCAATTTGTGATATAATTCCATTGAGATAAGTTTCAATTGTTCTAGTTTCTTCTCCGGTAACACCCCATTTTTCAGGATTGGTTATCCAAGTTTTTTTAGAATAGATATCTTCAATAATTAATTCATCTTCACGAGAAATTTCAACTCCATCGCTTGCTGCAGGTTTAATTCCATTGTACTGGGGTGGATTATGAGAAGCAGTAATCATTATTCCGCCAGAATAACCAAGAGTCTTTACTGCAAATTCAAGACAGGGTGTTGGAACAATTCCAGCGACATTACAGTCAATACCTATAGAATTAAGAGCTGAAGCAATAATTTTACAAATTACAGGACTAGATTCTCGACCATCATAACCAATCAAAATAGGTCCTTTTTCAAAATAAGTTCCAAGGGCTAAAGTCATATCATGAACAAATTCTAATGTAAAATCTTCAGAAAATACTCCTCGAATTCCATTGGTTCCAAAAAATTTTGCCATACTTTTACTCAATAATAGATAAATTTGTGTTTAATGGATAGGTCGTTGCGGGAGTCGCCCAGCCTGGTCAAAGGCGTAGGGCTTAGGACCCTATCTCTTAGGAGTTCGTGGGTTCGAATCCCACCTCCCGCACCAGTCAATTTCTATTAATCATTAATAGTAAGAAAAACTTCAACATACAAAGTCATGAGAAAAACAGTAGTTGGAATAACAGTTGTAGGTAAAGATAGAGAGGGAATTGTAGCAGCTTTTACTAATTTTGCATTTTCTAAAGGCGGGAATATTGAAAAAGTGAATCAAAATGTAATCAAAAAAATTTTTGGAATGTATCTAGAAGTTTCATTTTCTAAAAAATTAGATATAAAAAAATTTGATATAGAAATTGAAGAATTATCAAAAAAAGAAAAAATGGATGTAAATACGCATCATGAAACTAATTTAGAAAAAAATATCGCAGTATTTGTAACAAAAGAACCGCTTTGTATTCAGACATTTATTGCAAATAAAAAATCACTCAAAGGTAAAATTTCAGTGATTATAGCTACAGAAAAATCATTAGAAATAATCGCAAAAAAAGCAAAAATTCCATTTGTTACAGTAGATGAGAAAAATCAAGTAAAGGCAGAAGAACAAATTATTCAAATTTGTAAAAAATACAGTATTGATTTAATTGTGCTTGCAAGATATATGAGAATACTTAGTCCTAATTTTGTTTGGAGATATCCAAATAGAATTATCAACATACATCCATCATTATTACCTGCATTTCCTGGTGCATCAGCATATGCTCAAGCTTATGAAAGAGGCGCAAAAATTGTTGGTGTAACATCACACTATGTAACAGAAAATTTAGATCAAGGACCAATTATTTTTCAAGATGCATTTAAAGTAAATCCAAACGATACATTAGAAAAAATAAAAACAAAGGGACAAAAACTTGAAGCAGATACATTACTCAAAGCAACTAAAATGCATCTAGAAAATAAATTAGAAGTACGTTGGAGAAAAGTCCACATTAAATCAAAGTGAACGATATGGTAGATATTAAAACTCAATTTGATCCAGTTCTAAGAAATTTAATTAAAAATAAAAAACAGATAGCAATTATTCCAATTGGATCAATTGAACAACATGGTCCACACCTACCAATTTCAACTGATTCAGATATAGTATCTGAAGTTGCAAAAAAATTAGCTGATAAAAAAGGATATTTGTTACTTCCAACTATAACATATGGAATTTCATTTGAACATGCACCATTTTTTAATCTTAGTGTAAGAGAGTCAACATTACGTACAATTCTAATAGATTTGTGTACATCATTATTAGCAAATAATATCAAAACAGTATTCATAATTAATGGTCATCATGGAAATTTAAAATCAATTAAAAATATTGATATAAAATTGCAGAAAATATTAAAAAATAAACTCAAAGTTTTTCCATTGTCCTATTGGCATTTTATGGATAGAGATTTTGATCATGCAGGATTTGTAGAAACATCCCTAATGCTAGTAATTTCAAAAAATGTTAAAATGAAATTGGCTAAAAAAGGATTAACCACAGATAAAATGACAAAACAAGAAATATTGAAAATTGGAAAATTGGCTAATCAATCATTTCCAAAAGCTACAAAAAATGGAGTTTGGGGAGATCCTAGAAAAGCAACAAAAAAAGATGGAATTAAGATTTTAAATGAAATTATAGAAAATTTATCAAAAAAATGTCAAACTTACCTTACTGAAAGTCGATCATAGTCACACAATGATATTTTAATATAATCCCTCAATATGATACTCTATGAGTGATATAGATGTCCGTTGATATGGCAGTGAAAGTATTGGATGAGAGTATTAATCAGATCGTATTAATCAAACTCAAAGGAAGTAAGACTATCAGAGGTAATCTTTTAGGTTTTGACCAACACATGAATTTGCTACTCGATTCTTCAGAAGAAGTACCTGCTGAAGGCGAGCCAATAAGCCTCGGTTCAATTGTAGTTAGAGGAGACAATGTCGTTATGATATCTCCTCCACCACCACAAAATTAGGTGATTTGCAATGACTAAAGGTACAACTTCTATGGGAGGATTTACAAAAAAGAAAGTCCATATTAGATGTAGAAGATGCGGTAAAAATTCACTTCACAAACGTCATCATGAATGTGCAAGTTGTGGATTCCCAGAGGCTAAACGAAGAAAATACTCTTGGATCAAATGGTACACATAGATGCAAGAGATTGTTTTAATTCTTAGTTCATTAGCAGGTGTTGCAACAGCAGTTGCCGTTAGAAAAATGCCTAGAGACAAAAATCAACTATTAACTCTGGGTGCCAGTTCACAGATTAAAAATCAAATTAATTTATTAAAAATTGAAAAAGATATTCTTAGTAAAACTATTTCTAGATTATATCAATCAGAAAATGAATTTTCAAAAATTCAAAAAAATAAATTATTGCTAAAATATCAACATCAGTTAGGAATTATTTTAGCTAAACTAGAAAAACTTGAACAAGCAAGTAATCATCCAGATTTAGGTCCAGTTGGAGATGGTTTGATTAGTCTAATGGATCAAAAATTGTCAAAATTAGATGATAGGTTGTATGAACTATCAACAAAAATATCAAATTCAAAAATCCAAACACCTGAAATTAAACAAGAGAAAGAAGAAATCAAGAAACAAATTTCAAAATCAATTAAAGATACATTTAATTTTGAAAAACCAAAAGATGAAAAAATAAATCCAATTATAATTCCACCAACAAAATCAAGACAATCGTTTGAATTAACAACATTAACAAATATTTCAAAAACTGAAGCAAAATTCCCATCATTTGAGAAAAAAGAAGTTGCAAAAATAATGCCGCAACCAAAAATATTTCAACCGGAATTAATTAAACCTAAAGAACAGATAGTAGCAGAGATTATTCAGCCAAAAATAAAAGTAGAAGACAAAATAGAAATTGTTCAATCAATAACATCAAAACCAATATTTGAAACTAAACCAGATTTAGATAAAGAAGTTGCAAAAATAACAGAGCATAAAGCACTTCCAGAACCACAAGAAAAATCAAAAGTATCAATAAGTGATGACGATATAGATGAAGATACAGATGATTTAGATAAAATCAAGAGGGATATCATGAGAGTTTTATCAAAACTTGATCAAGCAGAGGTAGAATAATTGTCTTACGATGATGCCATGGAGTCATTATCAAATGATGCGTTAAAATTAATAAAAAATAATCAGGTAATTGGACTAGGTAGCGGTAGAGCTGCCACGGCATTAGTTAAATCGCTTGCAAAATTAATTAAGTTAAAAAATTATAATATCAAAGGAATTCCAACCTCATTGCAAATTAAATTAATTGCAGAAAAAGCAGGCATACCATTAATAGAATCGGATCAAGTTAATCATATTGACATTGTATTTGATGGTGCAGATCAGATTGATTCTGATAAATATGTCATCAAAGGTGGCGGTGGTGCGTTATTACGAGAAAATATTTTGTTTAGTCTTGCAAAAAAAGTAGTTGTAATGGCAGATAAGACAAAATTTGTTAAAAAATTTACAAGAACGGTGCCAATTGAAATTCACCCATTAGCAAGGAATTCAGTAATTAATTCTATTAAAAAATTAGGAGGTGAATCTAAAATACGCTCATTAGATAGAGGTTATCCGTTCTTTACAGAAAATGGCAACATAATTTTAGATTGTGACTTTGGAATAATTAGTAATCCAAAAACACTAACACAAAAAATTAAACAAACAGCAGGTGTTTTAGAGTCAGGCATTTTTCTAAGAAAACCAGATATCATTTACAAAGCAAACACAAACGGTAAATTTGAAATTATTTAGAAAGAACTGTTCTTGAAACATGTTTACCATGACCAAGCTTTCCAATTACTTCAAAATTCTCAGCAACTAATTCTCCTCTGACCATAGTCTTAACAGGCCAGCCTTTCAGATTTTGTCCCTCATATACAATATAATCAGAAAATCCACCAAATAGTTCAGAAGTTACTTTCTTCTCTTTCTTTAGATTAATCATAGTCACATCAGCATCAGAATTTTTTGCAAGTGTTCCTTTTTGTGGATACATGCCAAAAATTCGAGCAGCGTTTTGACTAGTAAATTTTACAAGTTGTTCAATAGTAATCCTATTTTGATTTACTCCGTAATTGAGTAATAGCGGTAATGAAGTACCAATCCCAGGAAATCCAGCTAATGCACCCCAAACATCATCACCATCTAGTTTTAGTTTAATCTGATTAGCAACATGATCAGTTCCTATCGTATCAATTTGGTTACTGGATAATGCATTCCAAACTGCTTTCTGATCATTTTCAGTTCGTATTGGAGGCATAACTTTAGCAAGATACCCGTTTTGTTTTTCATAAGATAATGTAAGATAATGAGGACATGTTTCTACAAAAATTTTAGTGCCAAGTTTTTTTTCTTCTTGAATTTGTAATAATGCACGCTCTGAACCAATATGTACAAAATAAATTACACAGCCATAGTCTCGTCCAAACTTAGATATTGTTTTAATTGATTTAGCCTCAAATTCAGGGGAACGACTTGATGACCATGCAGATAATCCATCTTGATTTTTTTCTTTAGCTTTTTTAATTCCACATCCACATGATTCATAATCTTCAGCATGAACAAGTACAGGACAACCAAGTTGTGCTGCATTTTTTACAATTTTTTCAACAAGTTCATCTGTAACATTTACTTTAGACGGTACAAGATTAGTAGAATTTGGCGGCATGTCCATGTATACATGACCAACTTCACCACCAAGATTCATGTAAATTTTAAAAGATGTGATTCCCTTATCAATACAAAAATTCATTTCATCAATTTGTTGTGGATTAAAAATAGAAGCATGTATTGCATAATCAACATAATGATATTCTGATGCAGATTGAAGTTGTGGCGGTAAAGAATTTAAAAAAGAATTTTCTAGTCGGAGCATTCGCATCATAGTTGTAACTCCACCTATTGCTGCAGCATGAGATTCAGTTTTTGCAGCTTCATTAATTGGAGAATAAACGCCATAGTGAACATGAGTATCAATGACACCTGGAATTGAAATTAATCCATTTGCATTAATTTTATGATCACATGCAGGAACATCACTAGTTAGTCCCACAATTTTTCCATCATCAATTACAATATTTTTATCAATTTTTCCACTAGGTAGCATAACATGTGAATCAACAATCACAGTATCATATGTCATCAGGAAATTTTACACTATGGACTCTATTATGCGTTAAGGAATACGCTTAAGTGGATTATTCTTAAAGAAAAATAATGGAAGGTTCAGAGATAGCAAAACGGGACCATCAGAGAAATAAATCTGAAATTGTAAAATTAGTGAAAGAAATGTTTAGTCAAGAAAAATGGGGTGATCAAGAATATAAGGAAAAACTACAAGAATTAGTTGTAAAAGATGAAAAATTAGTGAAAGACGTTATTAAAAAAATTAAGTTAGAAAGAGGATTAGAATAAAATCAAATCTGCTTAGAAAATGAATAAAAGCCCAATTTAGTCCAGATAATTTGAGGGCCGGTGGTTTAGGGGTAGAATGCTTCGTTCGCAACGAAGATGTCGAGGGTTCGATTCCCTCCCGGTCCATCTAACCAGAAACTATTATACATAAATAAAAAATAGCATCATCATGGAAGTTTTTGATGGTAAACAGGCTGCACAAGATTATATGTCAAAGCACACACTAGCATTCTCTACTCCAGAATTAACTTTAATGAGATTTGCATTTTGGTTAGGAGATTCAGTTCCAGATCCAAAAAATGATGGAAAAGGAATACCAAGAATGATGACATATTTGATAGAGCAGGACTTTGAACCAGTCTTAATTGATGATGAAACATATGTTCCATCAGGTGCAGTAAAAACTTCAGCAAATGTTGGAAATGCATTCATGGAAGTAAAACAAGATGGAAAATTCTGTTCAGAATGTGGAAATACTCTTTCAATGACAGCAAAGTTTTGTCCTGAATGTGGTACAACACAAGAATAAAAAAATTATATTTTTAATTTTTATGCTTTAGATCCACACTTTGTGCAGAATTTTGAATTTGGTCTTAATTCAGCACCACATGATGAACATCCATTTCCAGTTTGTGGTGGTGCTGCTTGTCTTGGCATTAAAGATGGATCAGGGGAAGGTAAAGTTCCAACATCTCCAAATGCTTCTGGTGCAGATACAATTCCAGGTGGACCTCCACCGACGGGATTACCTGCAGTTCCTGCTCTTGGTGGTGGATTCATTCCGCCAGGTTGACCCATTCCTGGCATTAAACCAGGAGATTGTGTATTACCAGGACCTCCAGAACCTTGAGATTTTTTTAATTCAAATATCACTTTGATAGCTAAAAATTCTAATGCAGAATATGCGACTGTATAATCACCTAGTTTTTGAAAAAAGGCTTTGTCACTAATTTTACCTGCTTTGTACATATTGTTAGTGTCTAAAAATGATTCATAGTATCCTTGAGATTCATCAAACAAACTTTCTAGTTTCTCAAAAAGCATTCCAAGTGTATCTACTTCACCAAATGACATAATCAGTCTCAAATTTTGGAATATTAATTACTTTAGGATGAAAAAATAAGAAAAAACGTTTTCTGTAGTAATCTATGCTAGTGCTCTATCAATCATACTTTGGTATGATTCTTTAGAAGCTGCGCCTACTTGCTGGCTAACTATTTCACCTTTGTTAAGGAGAATTAAGGTTGGAATACTAAATACGTTGTATTTTGAAGCCAATTCATTAGCTTCATCAACATTAACCTTGACAAATTTTACTTTGCCATCATAGTCATTTGCAAGTTCTTCAACTACTGGACCTACCATTCTACATGGACCACACCATTCGGCCCAAAAGTCTACGAATACAGGAATGTCAGAATTAATGACATCTACTTCCCAAGACTTGGTATCTGAAATTTGAGTAACTCCCATTATATTTTTGAAATATTTATCATACCTAAAAACGTTCACCAGATTCTAAATCTTTATTTTTTAAAGAAAGATTAAATTTCATATATACTTAAATGACGTTTTGATAAAACTGATTTATGAGTTCAGAACTTAGATTAAAAAAATTAAGAGGTTCTGGAGGGTACATTATGGCCACAGTTACAGATGAGCAACAAGTGAAAGGAAACTTAGGTGGTCCAGATTTATTTTTAGCACCAATTGGAAGATTAAATGATGATAAAATTACTAAACATTTTTGCAATACATGTGAAAAAGAATTTGAAGGTCCACCAAAAATAGAATTTGAAAATCCAAATGAGGAAGTTGCAGAAAATTTAGTTCTGGCTGAACGAGGTCAGTATATTTGTAAAGTATGTAATGCTTCAATTGCAGAATATAGAGAATTCAAAAAACCAAATGAGGAGGAAGAAGTTGGAGGTGCAAAACCATTAGATGCAAACGTTGCACCAGCAGTAGAACCTCCAACATTACCTAAAGCAGAAACTGCACCTGTAGTAGAAGTTACACCTGTAGTAGAAGTTACACAACCAAGTTCATCTGCATCAGTTAGTTCAATTGAAGGAAGAGCAGTAATAGATGAAAATGCAAATAAAGTTGGCATTGCAAAACAAGTTGGAGTTGATGCCAATACACAATCAATGGTTTTGGTTATAAGTAAAAATGATGGCACAGAAGGAAGCATTCCTTGGACTAGTATCAAAAAAGTGGGTGAAGTAATTCTACTAGGAAAACCTGAAGAAGCAGTTGTTGCTCAACCAGGAAAATGTTCGGAGTGTGGATTTGTAAATAAAGATGAGTCTAAATTTTGTGAAGATTGTGGAACAAAAATTTAGTAATTAAAAAAATTAATGAATATTACTAAGGAGATAATGTAATTGGCTAAAAGATCAAACTCAAAAGGAATAATCAAAGATATTGGAATTGTTGTTGTAGCAGTTGTAATAATGTGGATTGGAATACAAGTAGTATTTGGTACAGAGATGCTAACTTTAGAAGGAAATCAAATTAAAGTTGGAGGTCCATTTTATGTAGTTGTAAGTGGAAGTATGATTCCAGTTTTACAAGTTTATGACATCATAGTTATTCAAGGGCATGATCCATTTGAAGAAGTTGAAATAGGAGATATCATAGTTTTTGATAGACCTTCAGATCATAATAGGGTAATAGTTCACAGAGTGGTATCAATAACTAATGAGGATCCTAAGACAATTAGAACACAAGGAGATGCAAATCCAGGATCCATTCCAGGAACAGATTTTCCAATTACTGAAGAAGAATATATTGGAAAAGTTGCATACATAATTCCACAATTAGGATACATTACACAAATTTTGCAACCTCCAACAAATTACATCATTATTGCAGTTGTAATTGGAATTATGATAATTAAACAATTTACAGGTAAGAAAAAAGATGTAGATGATCTTGTAAGTAAAGAAACATTAGAAGAATTATCAGATATTGGTAAAATTGAAGCAGATTCAGAATATTCTGAAGATATAAAAAAATCAGAAATTACTGAAGAGAAAATTAAAGATTCAGAAAAATCAACTAAAAAAGATAGTTCAGATAAAGAAAATAATCAATAAATTAAAAACTACAGTTAAAGAACAGAGTCTTTTGTTTTGAAAACTCTTTTGAAGTAATCAGATGGCTCATTAGGTTCTTCAATATCATTTGTAATTCCAGCTAAATTCTTTGCTAAATTCTTCTTGTAACCTATTTGCATTTGTCGTTGAATCTGGATTCTTTGAGCCTGTGGTGAACCTGCACCATGCATAGATTCTGTAAGATATCCAACTGAATTTCTGCCAAGTGTCATATTTTCTATTAATCTTAAAATTCTCATTCTATTTTCTACATCTACACCTTTTCTTCCAGCAAGATATTTTTTTAACATTGGACCAGCTTCTGGATGTCTAAAATCTTGTTCTGATGGTAACGTGACCATTAATCCACCTGCAATGTCTTGTGCCAATCTACTAATTTCATATGGGAATCTAGTAACATTGTGTTTACAAACTTGTGCAAGCATATCATCATTTAGATAAACACCAGATTTCATTTTCTGTCCTTGGTGTGAAGATGCAATACCGGCTGCAAAAATTGTTTCATTAAGATGAGTCATCTCAATAATTTTATCTTTAATGTGAGAAACTTTGGGTACTCCGTTATAATCTGCAATTGTTGCAGCAGCACCAATTAAGACATCACCTAATCCAGTTTTACAAACATAACTACGTCTGTGATAACAAGTAAAACGCTCAACTAACATTGATGCAAATTCAAATTCTCCATTCATAAAAATTTTATCCCATGGGATAAACACTCTTTCTAAAACCATCAAAGCTTCTTGTCCACCAAATTTTGCATTACCAACATCAATATCACCATCCTCCATAGCTCGAGTATCACAAGATTGTCTACCGTAAATGTAAGTTAGTCCTTCAACATCTGCTGGAATTGCACCTACAATTGCCCAATCTTTGTCACTTTCAGTTAATCTAATAGTTGGCATTAAAATTATCCAATGAGAATTTATGCAGCCAGTTTGGTGTGCTTTAGCTCCAGATACATAGACTCCTTTTTCATCACTGTCAACTACACGTGTGAATAAATCAGGATCATCTTGTTCAGATGGACCCTTACTTCTATCTCCTTTTGGATCAGTCATTGCACCACCAATTACAAGATTTTCTTTTTGAACCATTTTTACAAATTCTAAAAATCGTTTATGATAATCAGTTCCATGTTTTTCATCTATTTCAAATGTAGTTGAATGTAAAGAATTCATGGCATCCATTCCAACACATCTTTGGAAACATGTACCAGTATTTTGTCCCAATTTCCTTTGCATTTTATTTTGTAAAACTAAATCTTCTGCACTTTCTGCAATGTGTAAAAATCTATTAACTTTCAATCCAGTAATTGATGAATCAGCAGAAGCAAGTGACTCTTCACGCATTGCAAGATCATAAGTTTCAGCAACTGCATTAATTGAAGGTCTAATTATTGGATGATCTACAGGTTCTTTAACTAATTCTCCAAAAAGATAAATTTTGAGATTTCTGTTTCTAAGACTTTCAATATAATCATCACCAGATCTAATTACTTTTGACTCAGCAGCCATAACTTAATTATTCTTAAGTTCTATAAATAGTCTAAATTCTACAACAGATAATTTTACGAATAAAATATGACTATAGTCCGATTCTAACATCTAAAATTTTACAACCCTTTCCTTTTTCCATCACAAGTACAGGATTCATGTCTAATTCTTTGATCTCTTTAAAGTCAGAAACTAGTTGAGAAAGCCTCTGAATGCATTCAGATAATTTTGCAATATCGGATGGTTTTTCACCTCTAACACCTTGTAGAAGTTTTTGTGTTTTAATTGAGGCAATCATATCATCTGCTTCATTATCAGTTACGGGGGCAAGTTTGAAGGTAACATCCTTTAGAACTTCTACATAGATTCCACCCATTCCCAACATGATTACTGGACCAAATCCAGGCTCCAGTTTAGAACCAATGATTAATTCTTTACCACCTTTGACCATCTCTACAATCAAAACGCCCTTTATCTCAGCATTTTTATCATATTTTTTAGCATTTTTGATAATTGTTTTGTATGCATCTTTAACTTCAGCATCATTAGTGAGATTTACTTTAACTCCTCCTGCATCAGACTTGTGAATAATTTGTGGTGATGCAATTTTCATCACAACAGGATAACCAATTTTTTTTGCAGTTTTTACAGCTTCTACTTCATTTGTAGCAAGTGCACTTTTAGGAAGTGGTAGACCATATGCTTTGAGAACTTCTTGACCCTCTTCTTCTAAGAGATTAGGTCTTTTTTCATTTTTAACTTTATCAAAAATTTTCTGTGCTTTTGCTTTATTTACTTTAAATTTAGTAATTTTACCAGTAGGTGATTTAATCCAGTTTCTAAATCTAATCATTGCTGCAAGAGTTCGAATTGCACCTTCAGCATATGTATAGTATGGAACATCACCCTTTGCTAAAATTTCTCTATTAGTAATCCCTTCATCTAATCCCATCAAACTAGCAAGCATTGTTTTTTTATATTTTTTTGACATACTAACAATTACTTTTGCAAGTTCATCATAATCTAAAGTTCCAGAAGGAGTACACATTGAAATAACTGAACCAACTTTTGGATGAGCAAGTACACGATCTAAAACATTATTGAATCTATTAAAATCAGCATCACCTACAATGTCAACAGGGTTTCTGGAGCTACCCCAAGGCGGAATCACAGCATCAATTTTTTTTCTAATAGTATCAATATTTGCCATTTTAATATTCAGTTTAGAACATGCATCAGTTGAAATAATTGCAGGTCCACCTGCATTTGAAACAATTACAAGATCACCTGCTAAGGGTAATGGTTGCTTAGAAAATGCAGTTGCATAATCAAATAGTTCTTCCATAGTATCAACTCTAATTGCACCAGATTGTTTTAGTAACGCATCATAAATTTCATCAGAACCCATTAAAGCTCCAGTATGAGACATTGCAGCTTTTGCACCTTCAGGACTACGCCCAGATTTAAGAACAAGAACCGGTTTTTTGAGTTTTTTAGTAATATTTTTACAAACTTTAAGAAATTCTTGACCATCACCC
>Ga0308010_1001077_pt1 | contig 15875 bp, 13 predicted proteins | sample Neamet129_FD_202368 | JGI IMG/M metagenome (GOLD analysis project Ga0308010, IMG submission 202368) | Marine microbial communities from water near the shore, Antarctic Ocean - #129 | ecosystem: Environmental > Aquatic > Marine > Unclassified | place: Southern Ocean | collected 2014-07-24 | reverse complement strand
AATCGCTTTATGAAAAGTGATTTTTAAGGGCCTTGCAATTAAGGCTAATCGTTTAATTGCTGGAATATCAATATTGAGGTTTTTATTTAATATTCCAAATACAACGCCACTTACACCAATAGATTTACAAAAGTTTATATCTTCTCCCATTTGTGATAATTCATTTTCAGAATAGTTAAAATTGCCACTCCTTGGACGGATCATTACATTCAAAGGAATTGTAATTGAATTAATTATTTTATTAACTAATTCTCGTTTGGGAGTAAGTCCATCTAAAATAATATTTGAACAAAGTTCTATTCGATTGGCTCCGTATTTTTCAGCAAGGATTGCTTCTTCAAATGATTCAATACAGGCTTCTTTAATCAAGATATAATTAAGCGTGATTCTGTTTTATAAAAATAAATAGTTCCTAAAGTAGAAATAAAAGCATAAACAGCAAATATAGTTAAAGATGTTTCAACAAAGTAATTTATTTGTGTGTCTTGAGTTAAAAAAATGTAAAGAATAAACCCTATTTTGATAAAATCAGCCCAAATTGAGGTTCTTTTTTTATCAAGCATTGATGTATAAGAAAAAACATTAAGTATAAGAAAAAAAGCTAAAGAAAATAAGGTTGCAGTTGAAATAATAGAGGCAAAAGTAAACATTAGAAGCATTAAAGAACCTGTTATAAATAATTGGACAAAAGACCAAACTATAAGCGGAAAAGAGTTTTTTGTTTGGTATTTGACTTGAGAAGACGGGCTCTTAATCGACTTAATTGGATATAATATTTCAACATCTTTTGGCCTCCAGCCTGTTGGCATAAACCAAATTCGAATTTTATCCCACCATTTTTCAGCATGAAAGGCATCTTGAGTTAATTGCCAAATATGCTTATAGTTAATAATAATGGGGTTCCATGTATTTGCTGGGCGAAGAATCCCATAAACGGGTTTTTGTTCATCGAGCTCAGGTTGAAAGGATCCAAACATCTTATCCCAAATAATTAAAATTTGTCCATAATTTTTATCCAAATATTTTGAATTTATAGCATGGTGTACTCTATGATGAGAGGGTGTAACAAATATTTTTTCCATCCATCCCATTTTATTAATAAGTTGAGTATGATACCAGAATTGCATGAAAAGATGTATTGGCCCTAAAATTGCAAAAATTGAAGTTGGGATACCTAGGGCAGCGGCAGGGATCATTAAAATAGCACCAAACTTTATTACGTCTGATATTGACTGACGTAAAGCACACGATAGATTGAATTCTTCACTACTATGATGAATAATATGTCGATTCCAAAAAATATTTACTCGATGATTCATTCTATGGAGCCAATAACCTGAAAAATCTTGAACAATGAAGGCGATTATAACGGCGGCCCAAGTTGGCTCTAACCTATATAAAGTAATATGCTTTAGAAGCCAAGAATAGCTAATAATAACAAATCCAAATTTTAAACCATCTTTTGCAATATTAGTTATTCCTGAACTTAAACTAGATATAATATCAACAGGGTGATTGATTCTGATGCCCATCTTTTTTGAAGCAATAATTTCAAGAATAATTAAGGTGAAAAATATAGGGATTGCTATAAAAAGTGACTGAGTGAAAAAATTCATTTTAAAAAAATTAGCTTCTTTATTAACTTATTTGCGGAAACTTCATTATCTTCATTACATAATTTAAACATTTATTATTATGCTTACCGATACACATTGTCACTTATTTTATAAAGAATTGAAAAATGACTTAGATGCCATTATTTCTCGTGCGATAGATATGAAGGTCACTCGCTTCATTTGTGTTGGTACAAATATTGAAGATTCTAAAGAATGTCTTTCTATATCAGAAAACAATGATAATATTTTTGCTTCAGTTGGTGTTCATCCTCATGATGCTCAAAATGTATTAGAAGGATATATAGATGAGATATATGAATTAATGGAGTTTGAAAGCATGGTTGCAATTGGCGAGATGGGATTAGATTATTTTAGAAATATTTCTGAGCCTTTAATTCAAGAAAAAGTATTTAGGGAACAGGTTAAGGTAGCTCAAGACCTTAACCGTCCGATTATTTTTCATAATAGAGAGGCAGACTCTGATATTATTAAAGTCTTAAGTGATTATCCTGATGTTATTGGAGTGGCTCATTGTTTCTCAAGTAATTTAGAGACTGCGAATGCATTACTTGAAATGGGCTATTATATTTCTTTTTCAGGTAATCTAACTTTTAAGAATAGTCATCTACCTGATATAGCAAAAGAAATTCCACTGGAAAGACTTTTAGTTGAAACTGATTCTCCATATTTAAGCCCAGAGCCTCATAGAGGAAAAAAGAATGAACCAAGTAGAGTAAGATTTGTAGCAGAAAAATTAGCTGAAATAAAAAAAATATCTTTTGAAGATATTGCTAAACATACTCATGAAAATGCATCAGAACTTTTCCAATTACCTTAAAATAAAATTTTAATCTCATTATAAATGTCAAGAACTAGTCATATTTTTAGGAAAAAATGGGGTCAGAACTTTCTTAACGATACTAATTTATTAAAGCGTATTGTTAGGACGGTAGACCCTCAAAAAGATGATTCAATATTAGAGATTGGGCCTGGAGATGGATCTCTTACTGAATTAATTTTTTCAAAAGTTAACCAAATGGCAGTAGTTGAAATAGATCCATTACTTATTAAACAGTTGACAATTCGTTCTGATTTGAAAGGTTTGAATATTATCCATGGAGATATATTATTACAGGAGATTCAAGATATCTCTATTAATAATCCAGTTCGTATTATTGGAAATATTCCTTATAATATAACTTCTCCAATAATTTTTTGGTTAATAGAACAATTAGATTTCTGGGATGATGCTTTTATTATGATGCAAAAAGAAGTAGCTGAAAGGCTAACGGCTAAGATTGGAACTAAACAATACAGCCGGATTACAGTTGTTGTGGGCGTTTACCTAGAGATGGAATTTTGTTTTAAGATCGCGCCTGAAGTTTTTTACCCAAAGCCGAAAGTGGATTCAGCTATAATTAGATTTACAAAAAAGAAATCACCAGTAGTTTCAGATGGTCAATACGTCAAATTTAACAAGCTGGTTAAAGCTGCTTTTTCTAAAAGAAGAAAAATGCTTAGAAACTCTTTGAATGAATTTGATATTCCAATTGCCATTAAAGAGGAAATTGACTTTAGACGTCGTCCTGAAACTCTTTCTGTAGAAGAATTTGCAAAATTATTAGTCTAATATCTACCTGTTGGGTAGTATGTATTATTTTGTGTAAACTTCCAGACTTTTTCCTAAACAAAATTTGGGGTTTATATATATGGCTAAAGCAGGTAGACCAATAAACGAATCTAACCGTAGCCTAAGTCAATACTTAGAAGAAATCGGTAAATATGAGCCACTTCATCCTTCAAGAGAAGTTGAATTAGCTCAAGCAATCAAAAAAGGTAATCGTCTCGCGATGAAAGAATTAGTTGAGGCAAACCTTAGATTTGTTGTATCTGTTGCTAAAGATTATCAGGGGCAAGGATTACCACTAACTGATTTAATCAATGAAGGTAATATGGGGTTAATGAAGGCTGCTGGTCGTTTTGATGAAACCCGCGGATTTAAATTTATTTCTTATGCGGTATGGTGGATTAGACAGTCTATTCTACAGGCACTTGCTGAGCATTCTAGAATTGTACGTTTACCTTTGAATAGAGTTGGTACAATTTCAAAAATCACTAAAACAGCTGAAAAGCTTGAAGCTGAAGTTGAGCGTTCTCCTAATGAAGAAGAAATTGGACGCAATTTAGAAATGACTAGCGATGAAGTTATTGATGCTATGAGAATTTCACGTCGTCATCATTCTTTAAATGCTCCTTTCCGAGATGGAGATAAAAATTCATTAATTGATGTTATTCAGGATGATGGGCAACTTGAGCCTGATGAACCTTTAATGGCAGAATCATTGAAAGATGAGATAAAACAATCTTTAGATACTTTGAAAGATAGAGAGCGCCAAGTAATAAAAATGTATTTTGGCATTGAACGTGATTATGCACTTACATTAAATGAGATTGGTGAAGAATTTAATTTAACTCGTGAACGAGTTCGTCAGATTAAAGAGAAAGCAATCCGTCGTCTACGTCATCGTTCTCGAAGTAAATCTTTAAGAACATACTTAGGCTGATCGAGGGGAGGTGAAATAGATCATGGTTGAAGTTTCCGTAAAACATGGAGAACAACTAGAGCGCGCATTACGTCGATTCAAAAAAAAGTGGGAGCGAGCAGGTATTCTTCGTGAGGTAAAACGAAAATCATTCTATATCAAACCGAGCGACGAGCAGCGTGCAGCAAAGAAAAAAGCAGTACGCCGACGTTTACGCTTTGCGAGGTACGAGAATTAATTATTTTCAATATAAATGAAATAATAAAAAAGGTTCGGTATTTTATCGAACCTTTTTTATTGTTATTAGGGTAATGTTATGATTATAAGAAGTATATCTGGTGTTCGTGGTGTTATAGAGACACATCTTAGCACTAATGTTATTAAATCATACGCAAGAGCATTTCACTCTTATCTAGGACCAGGGCTTATTTTTGTTGGAAGAGATAGCCGTCCTTCAGGGGAAGAACTATTAGATAGTTTTACAAGTGAATTGGTAAGGCTTGGAAGAGATGTAATTATCTGTGGGGTTGTTCCAACTCCAACTGTACAATTTATGGTTGAGCGCTCTGAGGCTGCTGGTGGTATTATTATAACGGCAAGTCATAATCCAATCGAATGGAATGGGCTTAAATTTGTTCGAAGTGATGGAACATTTTTTTATCCTAGTGATTGCAAAAGTCTTTTTAGCCTTGTTGATAATGATCAATTTATTGATGATGCTGAGGTTAAAGGAATGGTATTCCCGGATCAGAATTCTATATTAAAACATTCTATTCACACAATTGAATTATCTTGCATTAACTTCAAACAAATAAGGGAACGTCACTTTAAAGTAGTAATTGATGCAGTGAATGGCGCGGGTTCTGATGCCTTACCATTATTATTAGAACATTTAGGGTGTAAAGTAACTAAACTATATTGTGAAGGTAATGGAGAATTTGATCGAGGTACTGAGCCTTTACCAGCTCATTTAAAAGATTTAGGTCAAGCAGTTATAGATAATTCTGCAGATATTGGATTTGCTGTAGATCCGGATGCCGATAGGTTAGCTATTGTGAATGAGAAAGGGGAAGCAATTGGAGAAGAGTATACTTTAGTTTTAGCTGTTGAGGGATATATTAAACAGAAAAATACAGTTGAGACTTTTGTCACAAACCTCTCTTCCTCTTTAGCTTTAGATAAAATGGTTCAAGGATATGGTTGCGCTGTTGAACGTGCAGCTGTAGGTGAAATTAATGTAGTGCAAAAAATGCTAGAGCTTGGCTCAGAACTTGGTGGTGAAGGTAATGGTGGTGTTATACTTAAAGAAGCACATCTTGGTAGAGACTCTTTAGTTGGAGTAGCTATGGTTTTAAACCGAATGGCACAAGAAGAAAAAACTATAAGTAAAATTCATGCAGCTTTACCCCAATTTTATATAGTTAAAGATAAAATTCTCTTAGATAAGATTAATAAAGATATATTTGAAGAAAAAGTAAAAATTATTTTTGCTGATGCCGAAATAAATAAGGTTGATGGTTTGAAATTTATATGGAATGATCGTTGGTTACATTTACGTGCATCAAATACGGAACCAATTATCAGAATTTATGCTGAAGCCTTAAATATAGAAATTGCTAAAAAGTTAGTTAAGGAAGTTAAAGCATGTCTATAATAATAAATTACTTTCTTAAAGGTTGATCCATGTTAAAGAATAAAGCTTCGGAAATTATTAAATTCAAATCAAATGAATTTCACCCTGAAGTTGGTATTATCTTAGGCTCTGGATTAGGGTCTTTTATTGAAGAAATTGAAAAAGAGGCTTCTTTTTCCTTTGTTGATCTCCCTGGTTTTCCAAATGTATCTGTTAAAGGACATAGCGGAAAATTAATTTTAGGAAATATTAATGGATTAAGTATTGCAATACTTGAGGGCAGGTCTCATTACTATGAAGATGCCGATGCCGATGCTATGAAAGTTCCTATTCAAACCTTAAAAGACTTAGGATGTAAAACGCTTATTTTAACCAATTCTGCTGGGAGTATCGTATCAAAGGCTCAGCCGGGTAGTATTGTTTTAATAAATGATCATATTAATTACATGGGTGTTTCACCATTATTTGGTGAAAGAGGAAACACTCGTTTCGTTAATATGGTAGATGCTTATAATCCATTACTAAATACTCTTTTTAAAAATGCCGCAAAAGATAAGAAAATCTCATTACATGAAGGCGTTTATTTTTGGTTTTGTGGGCCAAACTTTGAGACGCCAGCAGAAATAAGAGGGGCAAAATTATTAGGTGGGGATGTTGTGGGGATGTCAACCGTGCCAGAAGTTATTATCGCGAGACATCTAAGTTTAAAAGTTGCAGTCTTATCTGTAATAACTAATATGGCTGCAGGTATAGATAATGAACCTTTAAGCCATGAAAGAACTATTGAAAATGCTAAAAAAGGAATTAAAGATTTGACATCACTACTCATTCATTTTCTAAAACTATATTCAATTGGGTCATCAATATGATTGAAACATCTGTTAAAAAAGGACAAGAGTACGAACTTGAAATTGAATCGCTTGCTTATGGTGGGAAAGGCGTTGCTCGTGTTAATGATTTTGTTATTTTTGTTAAAAATGCCATACCCGGCCAAAAAGTACGTGCTTTAGTTTATCGAAAAAGAAAAGGTTTTGGAGAAGCACGTCCATTAGAGGTTCTAACTGAATCTTCTCATCTTGTGGATGCTCCTTGCTCTCATTTTCTTACTTGTGGAGGATGCAAGGTTCAGCAATTAGATTATAAGGAACAAGTGGCTCAAAAAAAGCAACAAATTGAGAATATATTTCAGAGACAAGCCGGTATAAAGGGGTTTCAACTAGATGCCGTAGTTCCGGCAATAAATCCTTTTAACTATCGTAATAAGATGGAATTTACTTTTTCTAATAATCGCTGGGTGTTACCAGAAGAGCCTGAAGGTGTTAATAGAGATTTTGCTTTAGGTATGCATATTCCGAAACGTTGGGATAAAATATTAAATATTGATGAGTGTCATCTTATGCCTGAGATCGGTACAAAGATATTAAATAAAACTCAGGTTTTAGCAAAAGAGCTAGAACTAAAACCATATGATCAGAAAACACACAATGGCTTTTTGAGGTATTTATCCCTCAGGTTTGGTCATTTTACCAATGAAGTCTTAGTCAATCTAGTAACTTCATATGAAGATTTGGACCTGCTTCAACCTTTAGTGGATGGATTGATTTCAGAATTTCCTCAAATTAGTTCAGTTGTGAATAATATTAATACTCGTAAAGCTGATGTTTCTTTTGGAGAATATGAATTACATCTCCATGGAAAACCCTGCTTAGAAGAAAAGTTAGGCGAACTCACTTTTGAGATTTCTGCTAATTCATTTTTTCAAACTAATTCAGTTATGGCTGAAAAATTATATGAGACAGCTATTGAGAGTGCAGAATTAACAGGAGAAGAGATTGTTTTTGATCTTTATTGTGGTACAGGTTCTATGTCACTATTCTTAGCGAAAAAATCAAAAGAAGTTCATGGTTTTGAAGTAATCGTATCTTCAGTCGAGGATGCTACGCGCAATGCGGTTAGGAATGGGATTGGCAATGTACACTTTCATATAGCAAACCTTGATAACTTTTTCAAATTTGGTGTAGGTAAGAAATACCCCAAACCGGATGTAATTGTTGTGGACCCTCCTAGGGCAGGTATGCATAAATTTATGACTAATTATTTACCAAGATTTGAAGCCAAAAAAATTATCTACGTATCATGTAACCCAACAACACAAGCGCGAGACACTGAAGTTTTACAACAAAATGGTTATAAACTAAAGAAGCTTACTATGGTAGATATGTTTCCACATACTCCACATGTTGAGACCGTGGGTATATTCGAGAAAAAATAAATTATTTTTGATTAGTTTTCTGTGGGCTTTGTGCCACCATCACCACTTTCGCCATCTTGCCATACATTTGTTCCTGACAAAGTCATAAATACAAGGCCAATCAAAATAATACCTCCAAAGACAAGAAAGACTTGTCTTAAAGATGCAGGCTTTGGAGTATATGGAATTGAATCAACCATTTGTTGTTGTATTACTTTAGCCTCATCATTCATTCGTTCATAATATTTTAAAACTTCATATCGGAAACTAGTTTTTAGTTCTGCATTATAGCGGTAAAAATCCCCTTGGATCATTATTCGACTTTCATCGGGAGATACATTTTTAAATTTTCCTGCAAAAATATATTGGGCACCTGTTTTATCTGCGATTTTTTGAAAACTATTATCATTTATATCTAAAAAAAGAGATTCGACTTCTTCTTTAGCGAGCTTATTTACTTCGTTAGGTTTGATTAATTGTTCTGGATCAAGACCATTAAAAATAACGTTCAACTTTGTTTCGAGTTCAGTTTTAACCCAAGAGTCAACATTCTCAACTTGAAGGCCTATATAAGCGACTTTAACTATGTCTGGACCAGTCTTTATTTGTGCGACTAATAAACAGTTAGATAAAATGATAGCGATGGGTTTAAGTAGTATTTTCATAGTTCTAAAATTAAAGTCTTAAACTAATAAGTTAGGACAAAAAAAATGGGCCCTTAAACAGAGCCCATTTTCAATTACTGTTCTTCAGCTTTAAAGCTGTTTACTAAGAATTACTGACTGATATTAGGGTTTGATCTAATTTCAGATATTGTAATTGGGAAAAAACTACCTGAAGCAGATTTTTCGATATTATCCCAAACAGTTGAAGTTACGTTAAAGCGGTACATATCTGATAGACGACGTGACTGTAAGAACAAGTTAGCTCGTCTTTCATGTTGTAGCGCCGTACCGGCATCTGTTGCTGCAGGGTATGGATCTAGTGCGTCAAATGTACGAAGTGCATTTAACTCTGCTAGACAACCAGCAGCATCACCGCCAGCCATTTTACTTTCAGCAATGATTAAATGCATTCCACGTTGTGACGTGATAGTTACCGGTGCCCACTGTGTACCACCGCCACCAGCTCTAAATTCAGCAGCTATAGCAGACATACGTGAGTCTGGTAAACCAGTTACAGGATCATTTGGTTGAGGATCTCCACCAGCACCTGGTGTAGCTGTTTCAACTAATGCATTCTGAAAAAGATCCATCTCTTGACGATCATTTATCTGTCCTGACATGTAGTTGCTAACCGTACTAGAGCTAAACTTCATTTGCCATTTCCAGTCTGCGCTCATTAGAGCAGCAGCAGCAGCAGCTTCAGAAGCACCTGCACTGACATATGGACTTGATGTATTAACCGTAGGGTTTACTTTTCCCCAAACAGCTTTGGCATGTCTTGTCCTTGCAACGAGTGATAATACTTTAACAGAATTATCACCAGTAGCTATAGGTGCAGCTTTAGCCAATAAAGCTAATGCTTCATCGTATAGAGCAGACATTCCAGCATTGTCGATTTTTGTTCCAGCTTCAGTTTTATCTGAGTAGACAAACTCTTCAAACATATCAGCAATATAAACACGTACCATTGCACCTGTTAAATAAGCCAATACTAGATCTTGAGGTTCTGGTAATTCAGCGCCTAATCCTTCTAGGATTCCAATCGCTTTATCTGCCATCCATCGACCTTCACCGATATAAGGCCATGCTTGATCAACAAACTCATTATAGACATTTGTCATTCCACCTTTATCAATTTGGTACCATGCATCTCTTGAACCAATCCAAACAGACTCATCCGTTGCAACAGCATGAGGCATCATCATATAAGTGACTCCTCGAAGTGTAGCATTCCAAGCACCATTTGCTAGTGCAGCAGCAGCACTTGGGTCACTTAAGTCACCTTCAAGTAAACTGTTTGGGTTATCAACATCTAAATCACAGCCAATCATAGTAAATCCAACTAGAAGGCTGATTAATTTCATTTTGTATTTCATTTTCATACCTCCTTATAGACCAACTTTAACGCTTAAGTTCCAAATTCTAGGAATTGGAACTCCGAAAGCATCAATTGATTGTAGAAAACCATTTAAACCACCTCTGTTACCACTAATAGCATTCAACTCAGGGTCAATACCGCTATAATTAGTGTTCATCCAAAGGTTCTTACCTGAGACAGCAACTGTCATGCTTTTTAAGCCTAAACGAGCCGCGAGGGTTGCATCAACCTTATATGAGAGGCTTAACTCACGTAGTCTAATAAAAGAAGCATCTTCTATTGTATTTAGACCACTGTAAGGTGATAGGGCTAAGTTTCTACGAACCCAATCATTTGCAGCATCTAAGCGTCCTTGTCCAGCATTGGCTGGATTCATCAACCTAGACTCATTATCAGCAGCATCAGGTGTATTTCTACCTATCAAACTGTGAGACTTACGAAAAGCATCAGTAAGGTTAGTAACTTCGTAATTACCAAAACGTGATTCAAATAAAGTATTCACACTCCAGTTTTTACCATAATCTACTCTAACTCCAAATGAGCTTGTGTAGTCAGGAGTTGGCTTACCAAGGTTCCAATCTAAGGAACTTAATCCCTTGGCTCTTCCTGCATCAACATCAGCTTGAGTTGGGATTGCCATAACAGGGTTCCAGCCACTTCTAACTCCAGCACCGCCAGTAGTAAAGAAAGCAAGTAGGTCGCTATCACTATCAGCTGCGCCATCACCGTTAATATCAATTGGATATTTATCATCTCGATTTAGTTTAGCACCAAAGTAGGTACCTGGAGCATAGCCTTCAGTTAAGAAGTTTCTGTAGCGAGGATAAGATCCACCTACTTTTTGCTCAGGTGCACCACCAAGACTAACTATTTTTTCTTCCAAATAAGATAAACTTCCAAAAACTTCTACGGACAGATTTGAATTACGGATAAGGTTAGCATCTACGCCAACTTCCCAACCACTGGCCTCAAGCTTTCCAATATTAGATAGCTGAGTACGGTAAAAACCGCCAGAAGCTGGATAAGCACGTTGAATTAAAGCATCTTCAACTGTTCGATCCCAATACTGGAAATCAAATGCTAACTTATCATTAAAAAGACCAACTTCACCACCCATCTCAATTTCAGTTGAAACTTCTGGTTGTAAAGAAGGGTCACCTACATTACCAGGTGATAAGCCAGGACCAAATTCTGAGGCCCATGGTAAATATGTCGTAAACTGATCAAATGCACCAGGTTGTTGACCTGCTTTACCCCAAGCCATACGTAAGCGTGCTGTGGAGACTGGGCCAAGTTGACCAAGATGATTTGTTAAGATATAAGAGACATTTACACGTGGATAAGTAATGGTACTGAAGTCAGAACCAAAAGCGCTATTGGCATCTTGACGTATACCAACTGTGGTATACAAGTAGTCTTGAAAACCAATTCTACTTTGCGCCAAAAATCCAGCTTCAATAACTTCAGAATAACTTGAATAAGGGTTGCTAGGAGAACCTAAGGCACCGAGGACTTGAAGTCCTGGGCCTGGGAACTGTGAGCCACTACCTTCAATATTTTTCTGAACGGTTTGAAAAGCTTGAAAGCCAGCAACGTTTTCAAGGCTAAGAGCAGAGCCTATTTCCAATGCATAGTCAGCTTTGATATCCATTGAGTAGACTTTTTTATCAGCACTTCCCTGACCAAGGTAACCTTGAACGTTTGAAGCTACTTTACCATCAACATTATAGCCAAACGGTGTCAAGCTAGTAAACTTATTTAAAGTAGTATTTAGACCAAAAGTTCCTGAAAGGTTTAACCCCTCAGTTACTCTATAGCTAGTCTGTAATGAAATCGTTGTATTCTCACCTTCATTAGCAAGGGAACGATATGTTGTTTCGCGTGCAGTTGCAAAGGCAATTGAACCTGTTGCGTTATCTGCAGTTGAATGTTCTGGTTTTCCCATCATAATAAGTGATGTAGTACCATAGATATTATTATTGTTCTGAATAGTATTATGATTTGTTTGAGTATAGTTTGTTGATAAACGAATTCTCATTCTATCCGTTGGGATAATATTAAGAGTTGCACTCATCATAAACTGATCACGCTTATCATTGGCACCTGGTTTAGTTGGATCAGCAGCACCAACAGGTTTACCCAATAAGCTTGCGCTCTCATCATATGGACCATCAGTATCTAGGTAACGTAGACTTGCAAAATAAGTTGCGCCCGGAGCACCACCACGAACTGATGTAGAAACGCTTCGGTTTGTACCTTTATCATAGAGCCAACCCACAAAAGGAACGCTCATGACTTCATAAGGTTTTAAACCACTTTTTGCATAATCAGGAAAGAGGCCAGCCATTCTTGTAGCAGTTGCTTGGTCGCGAGCAAAGCCAGAGTTCAACTTGAAGCGCCCTTCATCAAAGCTACTAGTAGAAGTGGTTACTTCTGCTGTGAATTGTGGCTTTGAAATAGCACCTTGCTTTGTAAAAATTTGAATAATACCATTTGCAGCTTGAGTACCGTATAGAGATGCTGCGGCAGCACCTTTAAGAATCTCAACGCGCTCAATTGCATCAGGGTTTATTTCATCTAATCGAGATGGTGTACCACCTCCAAAGGAAGCACCCATTGTATTATCTAAGCGAACGCCATCTAGATAAATTACAGGTTCATTTGATTGAGATAGCGTTGATGTACCACGAATACGGATTTGAGCACCTTCACCATTCAATCCACCGTTTGGTAACATCACTACACCTTTTTCACGACCTTGTAAAATATCTGAAAAATTAGTAATTGGAGCATCTTCTAGTGATGACATATTCACCACACCAACAGAGTTACCAATTTTAGATTTTTCAACAGCAGTTCCAGCGCCAGTAACAACAACTTCATTTAGGTTTAGAGCTGCGACTGATAGTCCGAAGTCTAATGTAGCACTTCCGCCGACTGGAATGTCCGTGTTAGATGAATTACTTGCAAAACCAATATAGTTTGCATTTAGTCGCTGAGCACCTGCAGGAACTCTACTAATTGAGTATTCGCCATTGATATCTGTTGCAGCACCTAAATTGGTACCAACAACAAGCACATTAGCTCCAACTAGTGGATCTCCTGTTTGTAAGTCAGTGACTCGACCTGAGACTGAACCTTCTTGTGCCATTAGGAATGTAGACATTCCTATAACAGTCAAGAGAACAATCCGAAGTCTTTTATTGATTAATCTATTAATCATTTAGCCTCCTAGGTTTATAAAAACTTTATTAAGGGAAATTCTTTAATTAACAATAATAATACCTATAGACAGTATAATTGCAATTGAACAAAGAACTCCCGACAACAGATGCTAAGCTTTGTTAGTAATAAAAGTCAATAAAAATTAAATATTATATACTAACTGATATTTTTAATTGATTTAATATTTAAATTAACTGAATGCGATTATGGATAAGAACATTAATTAGGAACAGTTTTTTTCAAGTAGGTGCAGGAATACTGCTAACAATGGTGCTTGGAGGTCTGATTCTACAATGGCTAGAGCCAGGCGATATTTCTAAGAATGATAATCCTTACTGGTGGGCTATAGTAACTATGACTACTGTTGGCTACGGTGATTTTTCACCGATAACGCCAGCGGGAAGATTCTTCGCTGTTTTAATTATGTTTATTGGCATCTCACTTGTCTCTTTATTAACAGCATCTATTTCTTCTATTTTTGTTGCACAAAAAATTCGGGAGGGCAAAGGTTTGGAACAATTAAATTTAACAGATCATCTCATACTATGTGGATGGAACCCCAACGGAACTCGAATATTAGATTCGATCCAACATTTGAGTGGATTAGAAAAACGAGAATTAGTTTTAATTAACGAAATGAATGAGGAAGATATAACTCAGATTAAAAATAGATATCAGCAGTTACATATTCATTTTGTTTCTGGGGATTTCACACAAGAAGAAATATTAAATAAAGCGAGTATTAATAGTGCACACACCGTCATGGTAATTCCAAATACCACGGGATCTGAAGTGGCGACCTATGATGAAAAAACAATTTTTGCAACCCTTACGATTAAGAGCATGGATCCTAATATTAGAGTAGTTGCATATTTACTTGATAGAGAGAACCTAACACATATTAAAAGAGCAGATGCTGATGAAGTAGTAGTGGGGGATGACTTTAGCACTCACATTTTAGCTTCTCATGTAGTAGACCCAGGCATACCGCAGATTGCGAATCAATTAATTGAGAGCAATTCTAAGGCTAGGTTTATTAGAGTCGCGATTCCTTCTCAATTTGTGGGGAAACCCTATAGTAAGTTATTTGACCATTTTAGACATAAAGATGGATCTTTATTGGTAGGCGTTTTTGCTGAAGATGAAAACCTTGGTATTGGTGCCATCTTATCTTCAGATGCTTCTGCTTTGGATTCATTTATTGAACGAAAATTGAAAGAAGGAGGGATATCTCTCCAAGAAGAAAGCAAAATTAATGTAGTTGTTAACCCCCGTAAGGATTATACTCTAAAACAAGGAGAACGGGCTATCTTGATCCCGTAAAACAATGAAAAATGATCAATTAAAGCAATTTCAAATTTTTGATGATCTAAGTGATGATCAACTATCTCAATTTCATAGTATTCTTAAAGAAGTCCAAATGAAAGAAGGTGAGCGTTTTATTACTGAAGGTGAAGAAGGTGAATCTCTATATCTTCTTTTAGCTGGTAATGTAGAAATTAATCAAGCGCTTACACTTTCAATGAACAAGGGTGAATCAGATAATAGGGAAAAAGCTATTTTGAAGCTTTCAAGTGATATGTATCCACAGTTTGGAGAAATGTCAATTTTTAATGAAGGTGACCGTAGAACAGCTAATGTTCGAGCAGAAACAGCCTGTACACTAGCTCAAATAGATAAATTAGATCTTTATTCAATCTGTGACGCAAACCCTGAGATAGGTTATAAAGTAATGCGAAACCTTGGACGTATAATATCGGGCAATTTAATTAAAGCTAATCAAAATGTTTTAAAGCTGACAACAGCATTTTCTCTAATTTTGGATCGATGACTAACAACTTTTTATTTTTTCTATTAATTTATATTTAAATAATTATGTCAAAAGTACAACTTGACAAATCATATAACTGGGATGAGCTCGAAGACCATTGGTATAAGCATTGGCTTGAAAATGGTTATTTTAAAGCGGATAGTGAATCAGATAAAGAGCCTTACACTATTGTTATTCCACCTCCTAATGTAACGGGTAAGCTAACCATGGGTCATGTTTTGAATAATACAATTCAAGATGTGCTTATCAGAAAGGCAAGAATGGAGGGTAAGAATGCTTGCTGGATTCCCGGGACAGATCATGCTTCAATCGCAACTGAAACAAAAGTTGTCAATATGTTACTGGATGAAGGGATTGATGTAGATAGTCTTTCTCGTGACGAATTTTTAGCTCATGCTTGGGAATGGAAGAATAAGTATGGTGGAATTATAATAAACCAATTGAAAAAATTGGGATGTTCATGTGATTGGGATAGAGAGCGTTTCACGATGGATGATGGATATACTCTGTCAGTTCTAGAGGCATTTGTACAATTATATAATAAAGGACTTATATATAAAGGTCATCGCTTAGTTAATTGGTGTCCAGTTTCAAAATCAGCAATAAGCGACGAAGAAGTAATACATAAAGAGAGGAATGGAAAACTTTGGTATTTTAGATATCCTATTACTGATTCAGAAGATTATTTGATAGTGGCAACAACAAGACCTGAAACTATGTTAGGAGATACTGC
>Ga0308010_1001075_pt1 | contig 15882 bp, 13 predicted proteins | sample Neamet129_FD_202368 | JGI IMG/M metagenome (GOLD analysis project Ga0308010, IMG submission 202368) | Marine microbial communities from water near the shore, Antarctic Ocean - #129 | ecosystem: Environmental > Aquatic > Marine > Unclassified | place: Southern Ocean | collected 2014-07-24 | reverse complement strand
CCCTGAACTTAGATTAGTCTCAGTTGTTGCTTTGTCATTTAGCGCAGAAGATTAGAATTGATAATTTTAAATTTTATGTGATAAAAGCCCATCTAGCAACTTTGGTTCAAACCATGTGGACTTTGGCGGCATAACTTTGTTAGCATTGGCTACGTCTATTAAGGCTTCAATAGGTGTCGGAAATAGAGAAAAAGCAACTTTAAACCCCTGGCTATCAACTCTCCTCTCAAGCTCACCAAGGCCTCTTGCTCCTCCAACAAAATCTATTCTTTTATCTGTCCTTTCGTCTTGAATCCCTAGAAAAGGTTCAATTAAAAAATCATGGAGGATAGATACATCTAGGGATTTAACTGGATCCTCTTTATCTATTTTATCTTCTTTAATTTTTAATTTATACCATTCCTTTTTAATATACATACCAAACTCACCTTTTTGAGCGGGCCTACATTGCTCTGAGCTCTTAGTTACATGGAAATTCTCTTCAATAGATGAAAGTAACTCACCTTCAGTGTGATTATTTAATTCTTTAATGATCCTATTATAGTCCAAAATAGTCATCTCTGAATGTGGGAAAGCGACTGATAGGAAAAAATTATAATCCTCATCTCCAGTATGATTTTCATTATCTTTTGACATAGAATTTTTTACTCGAGATGCTGCGGCTGACCTATGGTGCCCATCGGCAATAAATAAAGATTCCATTGAGTTAACTTCACTTAAAATCGATTGAATTTGTTTCGACTGACTTACTAACCACACCTTATGTCTCGATCCATCTGGTGCACCAACACTATAAAGGACTTTTTCTTGCTTTGCCTTTGTTAAGAGCTCTGAGATTGTAATAGTATTTTTATAAGCAAGTAAAACTGGTCCAGTTTGAGCTTTTAGCTCAGTAATATTCTTTACCCTGTCGTCTTCCTTAACAGGCTTCGTAAACTCATGTTTTTTAATGTGATTTTTTTCATAAGCATCAACTGATGCGACACAAGCGATACCTGTCTGCATTGTATCATTAATCGTAATTTCATAAACATAGATGCACTCACTCTCTTCTTGAATCAAAACTTTATCACCTATCATTTTTAAAAGGTTTTCTGCACCTTTTTTATATACTTCAAGGCTATCAGTTTTTATTCCCAGAGGTAAATCTATCTCAGGTTTTGATATGTGTAAAAAACTGTAAGGTTTATTTATAGACATTTCTCTTGCCTCTTCAGAGTTTAAAACGTCATAAGGTGGAGCGATAACTTCATCTGCTTTTTCTGGAGAAGGTCTTAACGCTTTAAATGATTTTATTAGTTGCATTTGAAATCCTGTAATGAAATTTAATTTATTTTAATTAACATATATAATAATTAATGTTTGATAATAATTTTAAATATTTTAATTACAAAAATATAAGCTAGTGAAGTAAAAAATTTATGAAAAAAAAAATTATTTTAATATCAGGGCCAACTGCAACAGGTAAATCCTCTTTAGCTATAAAAATTTCTGAACTGGTTGGTGGTGAAATCATTAATGCAGATTCTATCCAACTATATAAAGATTTAACTATTTTAACTGCACGCCCTTCTCTAGAAAAAGAAAAAATAAAACACCATTTGTATGGGGTTTTGGACGCGGAAATAAGTTGGTCAGTTGGACGGTGGGTAAATGAAGTAAAGGCGCTTACTGAAGAGATAATCCAAAACAATAAAACTCCTATAATTGTTGGTGGTACAGGATTCTATTTTAAGGCTATTACAGATGGGCTGTCACCAATACCTGATATCAACCCCTCTATAAGGGAGGAGTTAAATAGGGATGTTCTAAAGAATGGTCTTGAATCCGTTTATAAGGATTTACAGTTAGCGGATCCTGATGCTTCAAAAAAAATTAATCCGAATGATAAACAAAGAATTGTTAGAGCGCTTGAGGTCTTTAAAGGAACAAAAATAAAAATTTCTGATTACTGGCTGCTGAAACGTGAAAAACACATAGAGAATCCAACTGTTAACTTTAAGATCGAGGCGGATAGAGAATGGATTTATAATAATTGCGACCTAAGGGTTGAAGAAATGTTCCGAGAGGGTGTTGTTGAAGAGGTTGAAAGGTTGGGGAAGAAGAAGTATCCCTTAAAGACTCCTATAATGAAGGCTATCGGAGTTGAGGAAATCCTATCTTTTCTTAAGGGTGATATTTCTATTAATAAGGCTTCTGACCTTATAAAGTTTAAAACACATCAGTACGCTAAGCGTCAAATTACCTGGATTAACAATCAGATGATTACGTGGAATGACATAAATACGCAATATTCAGATAAAATTATAGATAAAATTATAAAGAAATTATAAAAAAATATTGACCTTAGATATAGAACTGGCTAATTTTCAGCATAATTTAATGTATTTATTAATTGAGAAGATATTTTTTAATTTTAAGGGATTTTAAATGACTAAAATGACCGGAGCTGAGGTAATTGTTAAAGCGCTTAAAGAACAGGGTGTTGATCATATTTTTGGATACCCTGGAGGTGCGGTTCTTCCCTTGTATGACGAATTATTTAAAAGCAAGGATGCCCCGGAACATATTTTAGTTCGTCATGAGCAAGGCGCTGTTCATGCCGCAGAAGGCTATGCTCGTTCATCAGGCAAACCTGGCGTTGTTCTAGTGACTTCTGGACCTGGAGCCACTAATGCTGTTACAGGTCTAACAGACGCGCTTATGGATTCTATCCCTTTGGTCTGTATATCCGGGCAAGTTCCAAGTCACTTAATTGGAACGGATGCCTTTCAGGAGTGCGACACTGTTGGGATAACAAGACCTTGCACCAAACATAATTGGTTAGTCAGGCGCCCTGAAGATCTTGCAAAAACTATACACTTAGCTTTTTTGGTGGCTACCACTGGACGCCCTGGACCAGTTTTAATTGATATCCCTAAGGATGTGCAATTTGCTGATGCTGATTATTGCTCGATGACTGAGGTAGAGCACTCTAGCTATAAGCCCGTCATCAAGCCTGAGATATCCGAAATAGAAAAGGCTATTGATTTGATGTCAAAAGCAAAAAAGCCTGTCTTCTATACTGGTGGAGGTGTTATTAATTCAGGGCCTGAGGCTAGCCATCTTCTTAGAGAGCTTGTTTCTATAACTGGTTTCCCAATTACTTCAACATTAATGGGGTTAGGGGCTTTTCCAGCATCTGATGATAAATGGCTAGGAATGCTTGGTATGCACGGAACATATGAAGCAAATATGTCTATGCACGACTGTGATTTGATTATTAATGTTGGGGCTCGTTTTGATGATAGGGTAACCGGTAGATTGGATGCTTTTTCACCTAATTCAAAAAAAATCCATATCGATATTGATCCCTCTTCAATAAACAAGACGATTGATGTAGATGTTCCTGTTATTGGAGATTGTGCTCATGTTTTAGAAAATATGCTTATTCTTTGGAAATCAAAGGGCATAAAGACTGATACATCAAAATGGTGGGAAGAAATTAGTCACTGGAGACAAAAAAAATCATTAAATTACACTAAATCTAAAAAAATTATAAAACCTCAATATGCAATTGAGCGCTTATATGAATTAACCAAGGATAGGGAAACCTATATAACTACAGAGGTTGGGCAACATCAAATGTGGGCTGCTCAGCATTATCACTTTGATAAACCAAACAGGTGGATGACATCGGGTGGATTAGGAACAATGGGCTATGGGTTGCCAGCAGCTGTAGGTACTCAGGTGGCTTTTCCAAAGGCAACCGTTATTGATATTGCCGGCGAGGCATCTGTATTAATGAATATGCAAGAGCTTTCGACAGCCGTTCAACACAAACTGCCTGTTAAGATCTTTATCATAAATAATCAATACATGGGTATGGTAAGGCAATGGCAAGAACTTCTTCACGGAGGAAGGTATTCACATTCATATACGGAATCTCTTCCTGATTTTGTTAAATTAGCAGAGGCTTATGGCGCTTATGGCGTAAGGGCTCAGACGCCTGATGAATTAGATGATAAAATAAATGAAATGCTTGATGTTGACCTACCTGTTTTATTTGATTGTGTTGTTGATAAAAATGAAAACTGTTATCCAATGATACCTTCTGGGGCCGGGCACCATGAGATGTTATTTAATGATGAGGGCATTAATATGGAAGTTGGCGACGAAGGCAAGGTATTGATATGATAACAATTAATGAGGGGACTCAAGAAACTCATACCTTTTCTATTCTCGTAGATAATGAGGCCGGAGTTTTAGCTAGAGTAATTGGCCTTTTCTCTGGGCGCGGCTATAACATTGAAAGTTTAACAGTTGCTGAAATTGATAAGGATTCCCATACCTCAAGAATCACAATTGTTACACTCGGTAGCCCGAAAACAATTGCTCAGATGAAAAGTCAACTAGAACGACTTGTCCCTGTTCATAAAGTTACTGACCTTACGATTCAGGGTCCATCAGTTGAGCGAGAGATGGCGCTGATAAAAGTTTTATACTCCTCCGAAACCAAAGAAGAAATTTTAAGACTGTCTGAAATTTATAGAGCTAAAATTGTTGATACAACTGAGAATTCATTTATTTTTGAATTAACTGGCGCAATGGATAAAATAAATTCATTCATTGACCTTTTGCGTCCATTAGGGTTGAACGATATATCTAGAACTGGGCTCGCTGCCATTTTACGCGGATCAAAAGAATAAAGTTATTTTTTATGGAGATGATTAATGAAAGTTTATTATGATAAAGATACTAATTTAGAATTAATTCAGTCTAAAAAAGTTGCCGTTATTGGTTATGGAAGTCAGGGGCATGCCCATGCGTTAAACTTAAAAGATAGTGGTGTTTCAGAAGTATGTGTTGCTCTCAGAGAAGACTCTTCTTCTGTAGAAAAGGCAAAGAATGCTGGATTTGATGTTAAAAATGTTGCTGATGCAGCTAAATGGGCTGATGTAATGATGATGCTGACACCTGACGAACTTCAGGCTGATATTTATAATGCTGATATTAAAGATAATCTTAAAGAGGGGTCTGCATTATTATTTGCTCACGGCTTAAATATTCATTTTGATCTAATTGACGCAAGAGATGATCTCGATGTTCTTATGGTTGCGCCTAAAGGGCCTGGGCATACTGTGCGCTCAGAATATGAAAGAAATGCTGGAGTTCCTTGTTTGATAGCTGTTGATCAAGATTCGACGGGTAGTGCTACTGATCTTGGTTTATCGTATGCATCCGCAATTGGAGGTGGAAGAGCGGCAATAATTGAAACTACCTTTAAAGAGGAATGCGAAACCGACCTATTTGGAGAGCAGGCTGTTCTTTGTGGCGGTGTTGTTGAATTAATACGAAATGGTTTCGAAACCCTTGTAGAGGGAGGGTATGCTCCAGAAATGGCTTATTTCGAATGTTTACACGAAATGAAGCTTATAGTTGATTTAATGTATGAGGGTGGAATTAATAATATGAATTATTCTATATCCAATACTGCCGAGTACGGTGGTTATGTTTCAGGACCAGCTGTGGTTGGTAACGATTCAAAAAAGGCTATGAAAAAAGTTCTTGAAAATATTCAATCAGGTAAATTCGTTAAAGACTGGATGAATGAAAATAAATCTGGATCAAATAAGCAATTTCATTCTATGAGGGCTCAATCTGCCAATCACCAGATCGAAGAGGTTGGAGGGGAGCTAAGAAATATGATGTCATGGCTTGGTGAAAATAAATTGGTTGATAAAGATAAAAACTAATTTTAACTTGATCGTTATTAAAAATTAAGGCATTTAAATTAAGTATGTATAAAAACAGTTCAAATATTTTGTATTTAGAAAGTAATAACTTTTTACTTAATACTGTTTTAACGCCCCTAGCTCTTTTATCACTGCTGACTATTTGCCTCTAGGATTGTCTTTTGGCGAGGTGTCTTAGGGGAGAATTTTTAAGCCAAAAATAATTAATTTTTTGGAGATAGTGATGAGTAAAACAAACAATTACGTTAAGATTTTTGATACAACGCTAAGGGACGGAGAGCAATCACCTGGCGCCTCGATGTCTTTAAGTGAAAAAATTCAAATTGCAGAAATTTTTGATACAATGGGTATTGATATAATTGAGGCTGGATTTCCTATAGCATCTGAAGGAGATTTTGAGGCAGTTTCAGAGATCTCGAAAATTGTAAAAAATGTCCAAGTATGTGGATTAGCTAGAGCTGGACAAAAAGATGTTGATCGAGCAGGTGCTGCAGTTAAAAATGCCGTACACCCTAGAATACACACTTTTATTGCCACCAGTCCCATTCATATGAAGTTTAAATTACAAATGAGTGAGGAGCAAGTTTTAGAGGCTATAAATCAATCTGTTTCAAGAGCAAGGAATTTAGTCGAAGACGTTCAATGGTCCGCTGAAGACGCCACAAGAACCGATCGTGAATTTTTATTTCGATGTGTTGAAGCAGCTATCTTTTCGGGGGCTTCGACAATTAATATACCAGACACCGTAGGTTATACGACACCAGAAGAGTATTATGAGATTATAGAGTCTTTAATCAATAATATCCCATCGTCCGACAAAGTAACTTTTTCTACACACTGCCATAATGATTTGGGGCTAGCGGTCGCGAACTCATTATCCGGAGTAAGAGCGGGAGCTCGACAAATTGAATGTACAATGAATGGAATTGGAGAAAGAGCAGGCAATGCAGCACTTGAAGAGCTCGTTATGTCCATGAAGGTAAGAAAGGATATTTTGAACTATGATTCAAATGTTGATACTAAATTATTTACCCGTGCTTCAAAATTAGTTTCGTCAGTCACATCCTTTCCGGTTCAGTTTAATAAAGCTATTGTTGGAAAAAATGCATTTGCTCATGAATCAGGGATTCATCAAGATGGAATGCTTAAAAATAATGAGACATATGAAATCATGACACCGGAGAGTGTGGGTCTAAGTGAATCTACTCTTGTGATGGGAAAACATTCGGGTCGCCACGCCTTTAAAGAGAAGGCGCGCGAACTTGGTTATGAGCTAGGTGACAATCAATTGAATGATTCTTTTTATAGGTTTAAGGACCTTGCGGACAAAAAGAAAGAAATCTTTGATGATGATATTATCGCAATAATTGATGATGAGTTTTCCTCAAGAATTGATAAAATAAAACTTGTATCATTAAAAATTCAAGCCGGTACATCAGGTCCTCAAATTGCTGATTTGGTATTGAGTATAAATGACGAAGAAAAACATTCTATCTGTGAGGGGTCTGGACCAGTAGATGCTATTTTTAATTCTATTAGAGATTTATTTCCTCATGATGCCGATCTTCAACTTTATCAAGTGCATGCTGTGACGCAAGGAACTGATGCTCAAGCAGAAGTAAGTGTTCGTTTGCATGAGGACGGCAAAACTGTTGTAGGGCGAGGAGCGGATACTGATACCTTAGTTGCCTCAGCTAGAGCTTATATTGGCGCATTGAATCGACTAATAATAAAAAGAGAAAAAGTAAATCCAAGTTTTATTGAAACTTAACACTATGGTAATTTATGCATCCAATTGATGAAATTATGGAAGAAAGATGCCCTAGGCTTATGAATAATAAGATTTTCTGGTCATTTATAAAACCATCGATTTACAAAATCTTTAGATATGAAGAAGCAAAAAAAATTGTTGATGATATAAACAATAAATCAGGTTTTGAATGTTTTACATATCTTACAGATTTTTTAAAAGCTGAAAATAAGGTAGTAAATTTATCTAACGTTCCAAAAAAAGGTCCTATAATTTTGGCAGGTAATCATCCAACTGGCCTAACAGACGGTATAGTGATGTTTGATGTTCTTAAAAAACATAGGCCGGATTATACTCTGTATGCTAATTCAGATATGGTTAAAATTGCTAAAGGATTCCAAGATATAATTATTCCCGTTGACTGGAATCAGGAAAATAAAACATCCAAAAAAAGTAGAGTTATTTTAAAATTAACAAAAGAAACACTAAATAGTAAAAAAGCTCTTCTAACCTTTCCCTCATCTAGGCTTTCTAAAAGAAGGGGGCTAAAGCTTTATGAAAGGCCTTGGTTAACAACGGTTATAAAGTTATCAAAAAAATTTAATGTTCCAATAGTTCCCTTTCATATGAATGGATCAAATTCGCTTTTATTTTATTTTTTGGAATTGGTAAACACAGAATTAAAAGATGTAAGTTTATTTAGAGAGCTAATTAATAAAAAAGATTTTAACTATAAAATAATTTTTGGTAAACCAATTTATCCTGAGAATTTAAATGAAAATATAGAAAAACAAACTGAGGATATTCAGAACTATGTAGAATATGATTTAGGAAAACCACCTTCTATATTATGAATTTCTATACTTGAGAGTGAGCATAAAAAATTTCTCTTTTTTAATTTAAGCTTTTTTTAATTATAAAATTATAATATCTTCATTTTATTATTAAGGAAAATTTTATGAAATTTTTTATTCTTATTTTTAGTGCATTTATTTCAGTATCCTCTTTTGCCCAAGAAGATGATTGGACTTCTTACGGTAAGGACACAGGTGGAGGTCATTACTCAAAAGCTTCAGAAATAAATCCAAATAATGTTAAAAAATTAGAAAATGTTTGGACTCATCGTTCTGGAGATTACAAAGGTGGAGCAAATTCTGCTGGTAGAAAAGGTGATGATTCCACTGGCTATCAAACATCCTTTCAAGCAACTCCCCTCCTAGTAGATGAAACCCTCTTTTATTGTACCTCATATAATAGAGTTTTTGCTTTAAACCCTGAAACAGGTGAAGAAATATGGGTATTTGATCCAAAGCTCAAAAAAGAGGGTAGAGCCATCCTAACCTGTCGAGGATTAAGTAGTTGGAAGGATTTGACAAAATCCCCTAATGAAAAATGCTTTCATCATATTATTGGGGTAACCATAGATGCTGAATTATTTTCTATTGACGGAAAGGATGGAAAATTATGCGAAGATTTTGGAAATAAAGGTAGAGTTAATCTCAGAGAGGGCTTGGGGGAGCACCCTGCTTTATATTATTGGAGCACATCTCCACCGGCAATAATTAATGAAAAAATAGTTGTTGGAGGAAGTGTTATTGACAACCTATCAACCGATATTCCTGGGGGAGTAGTAAGGGCTTTTGATATTAGAACGGGTGAATTGGAATGGTACTGGGATCCGATTCCGCCTGGAGAATCAACGGTAATAGATGATAATGGAAATCCATTGTATAGGCGAGGTACAGCCAATGTTTGGTCTATTATATCCTCTGATCCTGAGTTAAATATGGTGTATCTTCCAACAGGTAATGCATCGCCTGATTACTACGGTGGACATAGGAAAGGGTTAGAAGAGTACTCTAGTTCTGTAGTTGCTTTAAATGCTGATACAGGAAAATTGGAGTGGAGCTTTCAAACCGTTCACCATGATATTTGGGATTATGATGTTCCATCCCAACCAACTTTCTATGAATTTGAACGTGATGGAAAAGTAATTAAAGCATTAGCGCAAACAACTAAAACAGGTCTCGTTTTTTTATTAAATAGAGAAACAGGCGAACCTATTTTCCCTATCGAAGAAAGAGAAGTTCCTCAAGGAGCGATAGAGGGTGATTATGTTTCTAAAACACAACCTTTTCCAACTAAGCCAGCACCGCTTAATCCAACATATTTTGATCCTGATAAAGCATTTGGTTTTACCTTTTGGGATCGTGGACATTGTAAAAGAACTGCTAAAAAATTACGAAACGAAGGTCTTTTTACACCGCCATCACTTCAAGGAAGTATTCACTACCCAAGCGGTGTCGGAGGAAATAATTGGGGTGGGCCAGCAATTGATCCTGAAAGAAATATAATGGTTGTTAATACCAATAATATGGCAAGTCTGATTGTAATGGTTCCTCGAGAAGACTGTGGTAAACCGCTTAAGGAATTATCCATAAATAAAACTCAGGAAAGATTTACAAATATAGAATCGAACGAAGGTGCGCCATATTGTAATTTACGTTCCATGGGATTTTTCTCTCCTTTAGGAGTGCCTTGCACAGAACCACCTTGGGGTACTTTGACAGCAATTGATTTGAATACTGGAGAACATTTGTGGAATGTTCCTTTAGGGACATCAAAAGATCTTGCGCCTTTTCCATTTCATTGGATTAAGGGTGCTCCAAATATAGGCGGTCCAACAGTCACAGCTTCTGGTTTAGTATTTATAGCGGCTACAAGTGATCATTATTTACGAGCCTTTAGTACTGAAACTGGGGATGAGTTAGCAAAATTTCGACTTCCCACAGGTGGTCATGCAACACCTATGACATATAGAAATAAAAATGGTCGTCAATTTGTTATTATAGCGGCAGGAGGTCATTGGGCAATTGGTACACCTGCATCTGATCATCTTATGGCTTTTGCACTTCCTAATGATTAAAAATGTATTAATAACAGGCGCTTCTTCAGGATTGGGTAAGGATTTCGCATATCTTTATGCTGAGAAAGGTCATAATTTAGTTTTAACTGCTAGGAGAGAAGGTAATTTAAAGTCGATCGCTAATGACCTTGTTAAAAAATATAATATAATTGTTTTAATTGTTTCTGCTGATCTTGGAAGACAAGATTCTCCATCTAAAATTTTTAATTTTTGTGAAGAAAATAATACTAAAATTGATATTTTGGTAAATAATGCAGGTTACGGACTGACGGGAGAGTTTGATAAGTTATCTTGGGAGAGCCATAACGCCTTCATTAATGTTTTAACAACTTCCGCCATAGTATTAACAAGATTATTCCTACCTGACATGATTGATAGAAAATATGGAAGAATTATCAATGTTTCGTCTGTTGCAGCCTTTGCTCCTTTTACAAATTCAGGGGGCATGTATATTGCAACGAAATTAATGATTCTTAAGTTTTCAGAAATGATTCATTATGAATATAAATCCAGAAATATATATTCATGCGCAGTATGCCCTGGTTTCACTCACACTGAATTTCATAAAGATATGAAAGAATTTAAAAGTTCAATACCATCTTTTATGTGGATGGATTCAAGAAAAGTAGTTAATCAAGCTTACGAGGCATCAATGGCGGGCAAAGAAATTATTATCAATGGATGGGTTAATAAAATTTTAGTCTTTTTTATGAAAATAACTCCAAAATGGCTTGTTAAGTTAAGATCAAATTAGTAGAGTTTTAAAAGTAAGTGCAGCTAACTAAAGGAGTTATTATGGAAATAGTTACAGTTTTTGGAGCCTCGGGAAGAATGGGTCAGGCTCAAGTAAGGCAGCTTTTATTGGAGGGCTATAAAGTAAGAGCGGTTACACGTAAAAAAGGTGTGTTTTCTGATAATAATATTACTGAAGTTTCAGCTGACTATAATGACCCTCAAAGCCTAGATGATGCGATAGCTGGTTCAGATGCTGCTTTTTATAATAAGCCATCCTTTGAGCAAGTCACCAAAATGATAGATTTCTGCGCAGCTGTAGGGGCTGCAGCAGGAAGAGCAGATGTCCGGTTAGTATATCAAACTGCGGCCTATGCTCCTGATGAGGAGATGGGGCAATATAATTATGATCGTGTTTTAGCAACAGAGAGAGCTTTAAAACAAGGTGGTGCCCGAACAACTATCTTTAGACCAGTCTTGTTTATGGATAATACTCTAACAAAATGGGCAAGGAATGATATTTTAGAAAAAGATGAGTTTGCTTATCCCCACAAAGCAGGACTGCAAGCAAATTGGATTTGTTTAGATGATGTTGCTAAATTTATGGTTGCAGCTTTAAAGCGTGATGACTTAATAGGGAGAGCAATGGTTATTGGTGGTCCTGAAGTTCTAACGCCCCAAAGAATTGCTGATACTTTATCAGGACACCTTGGTCGATCAATAAAACAAAAAACCTTAACTCCAAAAGAATTTGCTATCCGTATGGCAGATATTTTTGAAGGAGTTAGCGATATTGGAAGAGAAGATTATATTGCAGCAATGCAGGGTTTTTATGAATACAATAACGATAACAAAGATGACTTAAATCCCTTTGAAGTTGATATGGATGAAGTCCTCAAAGAAATTCCAATTCAGTTAACAACTTTCAGTGAGTGGGTTAAGCAACAAGACTGGGTTCCTATTGATGATGACGACATCACAACACCCTCAGGTGGTTAATTATAAAACCTTCGGAATAATAGCCTTTCTGTCTTTTGGGTAATCATTGAATTTTTCTTTGTACCATGAGTGATGCTTTAAAGCTCTTGGAACGAGGTTAAAAGCGGTCCACAGGGCAAAAACGAAACCTGAAAAACTCCAAGTCATAATAGCCCACCCAATCCATTCTATTATTTCTCCAAAATAGTTCGGGCTTGAAATCCATTTATAAAGTGCTCCATGAGGAATTTGATATCCTTTTTTTTGATTTGATATCCTTAATAAGATTTTATCGGATTGAACGTTAACGATCATACCAAAAAGAAAAATACAGAAACCTATTAAAAAGTTTGAACTTAAAAGCCAAGAAATATCATAATGATTGTCCATTAATAAAAACCAATACCCATGAAAGGATGCGTTAAAGACATTGAAGCTAAACGCTAGAAGGACAACGAACAATGGCATAGATCCATCTTTATCAATAAAAAAGGGCCATATAAGGCTACGGTTAGTATAATGAATTGACCAGAGACATAAGAAGACAATCAAAACAATATTATTGAATCCACCGTAAAGAAAATAAAAAATCCACATTACATAAAGAGCGGGGGTTTCCATTATGATCCATCCGATTTTTTTGGGAAGAAGAGGCCCCCAACCAGAGCGAAGGTGACGGCCGTAAGGCGCGCTTATAAAAAGAAGAACAAAGAATGTTACTACACCAATACCAATCCAAGAATTTATAAGAATTTGAAACATAATAATTTTAGTTTAAGTTAAAATTTGATTCTTAACCAAGGGAGTATCATTTGCAAAGAAAAATTTGGATGAATGGAGATTATGTTGACTGGGAAGATGCTCAAGTTCACATTTTATCGCACTCTCATCAGCGAGGCTCTCTAATATTTGGATTTATTCCTATTTTTGACAATGATGGGATTATTTCACTCTTTCGTCTTAGTGACCACGTAGATCGTCTTTTTACATCATGTGAAACGGCAGGAATTCCTCTGGATTACTCACCAAAAGATATTCAATTAGCAATAAAGGAGACAGTTAGAAAAAATCCAGGTAGTAAATTTGTAAAAATAAGCGTCTATATAGCATCCATTGAAATTGACGTTGTACCTCAAGATCCTTTTTCAACTGTTGCCATTGCAGCATATGATCCAAAGGAAGATATTGCATCTAAAAATACACAACCTTTTCATTCATCTAAAGAGTTGAGTGTTTGGTTGGAGAAAGAAAAGCATCAAAGAAGGCATGATATTATTCCGCCGCAAGTAAAAATTGCTGGAAATTATACATCTTCCATGATGGCAAAGTGGCAAGCAAGAAAGAATGGATATGATGAGATTATTTTAACTGATGAGGAGGGTTATATAACTGAAGCACCAACATCTAATGTCTTTATTGTTAATAAAGACGGATGTCTTCTTACGGCCCCTGAAGATGATGTTTTGTATGGTATTACTCGTAAAAGCATTCTTGAGATAGCATCAAATGAAGGCATTGGTGTAAGAGTAGAAAGAATACCAATTCATGAGTTAGAAAATGCTAAAGAAGTCTTTTTGACTTCATCTTCACACCTTTTGGCCCCCGTTATTAAAGTTGATGGTGCTATGGTTGGAAATGGAAAAATTGGTAATCTTACTGTTAAGTTAAAAGATAGATTTCTCAGAATAACTAACTCCAAGGATACCATTTTTACAAATTGGCTTGATGTAATTTAAAAATTACTCACATTTTGATGATATGATAAAAAAGGAGTTTAAAAAATGAAAAAATTAGTTCTAGGCTTAGTTTTAATAATTCTTATATCTGGGAATGCTTTTGGGCACGTAAAAACACTCTACTCTGATAAGGGCGTTACAACATATTGTGTTGACGGCTTAAAATTTGCTGTTGCTGGCGGAGAAAGTATAGTTCAGGTTATGGAGAATATTGAGAATCATGCTGTGCCACAAAGTTGCTCAATGAAGTAATGAGGAAATTTCTTCTAGGACTTCTAATAGCCCTAATAATGGGTGCATGTCTCTCGCCAGTTATATTTTTAGCCATTAATCTATTTTCAGGTGATTAGTTAAGTCTTACTAACTTATATAAAGTTGCATATTTAACTAAAATATGCGGAAATGCGCCTCTTAAATTTAAAAAACATTGGGGAGAGAAAATGTTTAATTATTTCAAATTTTTTACAATGGGTTTAGTAAGTTTTTCTTTGCTAGCTTTTTCTAGTACTGATTACACTATTGCCCAAGAAACTTCTAATCTTGGATTGGAAGAAATTATTGTAACAGCAAGAAAAAGAGAGGAAAGTCTTTTAGATATTCCCGAAACTGTTGTAGCTATTTCTGGTAAAACTATCTCACGTCAAAATATTAAGAATTTAGATAAAATTGGGATGTCAGTTCCAAATCTAAATCTAAATACTAGAGCGGATGGATGGCCAAATGTTACTATGAGAGGAATGGGGGCGTTTAGTCTTACACAGGGTGTTGGATTTTATCTTGATGATGTTCAGCTTTTTGGCGATGCATCCTCTAGGTTTGGTGATCTTGACAGAATAGAGGTACTTAAGGGTCCCCAAGGTGTTTTATATGGCGGAAGTAATATCGGTGGTGCAGTTAAATTTATAAGTACTAGACCGTCTCCTGATGAAACAACAGGTCATTTTAAAATTATGGCTGGCGATCAAAATTCAACTGATATCGAAGGTTCAATTAATATGCCGGTTGGTGAAGGTTGGGCTGTTCGTCTCTTTGCGTTCTCAAGAGAGGATGATGGTTTCATGTACAATCCTAGTAATGGCGATGATACAGTTGCTGGATATGAAGAAAGTGGTGGCAGACTTGCAATTGCCGGACCTCTATCCGACAATTTATCACTTTATGCCTCCGTAAGAGCCAATCAATTTGAGGGGCCAAATAATAATTGGGCAATGGAAAGAGGAACTCCTCCAAATTTTGAATATCCATATATCAATAATATTGAGACTCCTTCAAACAATGATAAAGAAACTTTTGGAGCTCACTTAGAGCTTGTATGGGAGCTTGATGGATACGATATAACAAGTATAACATCTTATACAGATACTGAAGCGGACAGATTAACAGATGTCGATCTTGAGCCTCAATTATGGCTCAATGCATTTCAAAATGAGTCCTTTGAAGCCACTATTCAAGAGTTACGTTTTTCTTCTAATACCGGCAATGACCTTCAGTGGCAGGCTGGTTTGTATTCTTCTAAAATGGAATGGGTTGAAAGATCAACTACAAGGTTTGGACCGCAAATATTTGGAGTAGATCTTACAGTTCCTGCTAAGCACGATAATACAGAAACAACTCACTTAGCTGCCTTTGGTAACCTTACTTATGTAACTGGTCCATGGGAAATCGGATTTGGTTTAAGAGTTGATTCTTGGGAAAGAGAAAAACTTGTTCCAGCCGAAGTTACTGAGAGTGGTCTAGATCATGCAAATAAAGTTGATGGAACAGAAGTTCTTCCAAGACTTTCAATATCTCGAACTATGGATGATGACACAATGATATACCTTACTATCTCTAAAGGTTATGAGCCTGGTGGATTAAGACACGAGCCAGTAACCTTTGATTCTGCAGGTAATCCTTCTTTGTCCACATATACTAAAGAAGAAGCTGTACAGACTGAAATTGGTATAAAAGGTTCATTTATGAATGGAAGAGGTAATTTTTCAGCCGCAGCCTTCATGATTGATTATGAAGATAGACTATTTACGA
>Ga0308010_1001067_pt1 | contig 15932 bp, 13 predicted proteins | sample Neamet129_FD_202368 | JGI IMG/M metagenome (GOLD analysis project Ga0308010, IMG submission 202368) | Marine microbial communities from water near the shore, Antarctic Ocean - #129 | ecosystem: Environmental > Aquatic > Marine > Unclassified | place: Southern Ocean | collected 2014-07-24 | reverse complement strand
TTATGCAGGATTTTGGAGACGAACTCTTATATAAGATAGCCAGTGATACTCCAAATCTTGAGTTACAATTATATCGTTTAGCAATTAATGTATTAGGCCAATTACACCAATCACCCCCTCCCAAAGAAGTTGGTAATTATTTGGCGCCTGAAATGTCTGGGGTTTTAGCTGCCACCCTGCCCTGGTATTGTAACAAGGCTCTCTCTCAGGACATTGAAACAGAGGTAGAAATCAGCCTTGGGTCGCTGGACTGGTCAAGCCCTGTTCTAGTTCTTCGTGACTACCATGCTCAAAATTTGATTTACAGACATGATCAAACGGGAATAGCTCAAATGGGGGTGCTAGACTTTCAAGACGCGCAGTTAGGCCACCCACTGTATGATGCTGCATCACTTATCCATGATGCGCGGCGAAGCCTAGATCCAACCGTGGTTAGTGCTTTACTGAAAGAACTTGCTAAAAATTATAGTGGGCGGGATGACTTTAAATATGCCTTTGCGGCATTAAGTGTACAACGAAACCTACGCATTTTGGGTGTATTTTCTCGCCTCTGTTTGAGAGACGGAAAGCCAAGCTACTTAAATCTAATTCCCCATGTCTGGAAAAACTTATGGAAAGACTTGAGCCACCCACTTCTCTCAGATCTTAGTAATGTCTGTAAAAAACTGCCCAGCCCTAGTCCAGAGTTTCTAGAAGGGTTAAGACAAAATGCGTAATGCACCTGACGAGCTAATGCTTTTTGCTGCTGGTTTCGGCACGCGCATGCAACCGCTCACGGCTGAAACCCCCAAGCCACTGATTGAAGTCGCGGGGCAAACTTTGCTAGACCGGACGTTGGACTTAGCAAGTGAGGGTGGTATCAAAAAAATTGCGGTTAACACCCACTACCTCGGAAGTGCCATTGAGAAACACTTGAAAGATTCATCCGTCGATATTTTTCATGAGCAAAACATCTTGGATACTGGCGGTGGATTAAAAAATGCGTCCTCAGCCTTCAGCGGAAGTACTGTCTTTACCAGTAACAGTGACGCCATCTGGTCTGGCGAAAACCCATTCTTGTTTTTAGCAAAGCATTGGGAAGACGACTGTGATGCATTGCTTTTATGTGCACAAATAAACAACATACACGGACGCGAAAAGCCTGGTGATTTTGATTTATCAGAAAACGGTACCATTAAGCGCGCTGGGAACTTGGTTTATTTGGGTATACAAATTATAAGGCTATCCCTAGTCGATGAAATAAGTGAAAGTGTTTTTTCTCTTAACCTAATTTGGGATACTTTAATTGAACGCAATAGATTGAAGATCGCCACATATTCAGGCCAGTGGTGTGACGTTGGGCGACCTGAAAACATTGTTGTTGGTGAGAAGTTGCTGGAATGTAAAGTTGTTTAGTACTCAGGAGACACCACGTGTTTTTGGAACTCAATCCAATCAAAACTTTCCAGAAGCTTTACTTGAAGGACTGACCAAAAGACTAGAAGGGTGTCCCCCAGAAGAGTGGGCAAAAGTCGTAATTTACGTCAATACACGCCGAATGCAGCGCAGGATATCTCAGCTTTTCTTAAACGGACCAGCCCGACTGCTGCCAACAATTAATTTAATTACAGATATCGCAAATGATCCCGTCCTAACAGATTTGCCAATGCCTGTTCCGGCACTCAAAAGACGACTGGAAATCACACAGTTAGTTCGGGGGTTGCTAACACGTGTAGATAGCTTAGCACCTCGCAGTGCTGTTTTTGATTTGGCCAACAGCCTGGCTGCCTTAATGGATGAAATGCAAGGGGAGGGCGTTGAACCAAAAGCCATTAAAAACTTGGATGTATCAGATGTATCAGGCCATTGGGAACGAGCACTACAGTTCATTAATATAGTACAAGGCTACTTTGAAGACGGTGCAATTCCAGATACCGAAACACGCCAGCGTGCCTGTGTTTTGGCCCTCGCCAAGAGTTGGAAAGCTTCGCCACCCAAACACCCGATCATCCTGGCTGGATCTACCGGATCGCGCGGTACAACCTTTAAGCTCATGTTAGCTATTGCAGGACTGCCGCAAGGAGCTATCGTTTTACCCGGGTTTGACTTCGACATGCCTTCCAACGTCTGGGATAAACTTGGTGACCCTAACACTGGCGAAGATCACCCCCAGTTTAGGTTTTCGCGCCTAGTGAAATCACTTGGGATAAAAGCAGAACAGGTGGAGCCTTGGACTAGTAATGCCAAGACATCGTCCGCACGAAACAAACTAATTTCACTAGCCATGCGGCCAGCACCAGCTACACATCACTGGCGCAAAGAGGGCCCAAATCTCAAAAATCTAGATGAGGCGACCCGTGATATTACCTGGCTAGAGGCGCCCGATCAAAGGGTTGAGGCTATGGCTATTTCTCTAAGGTTGCGTGAAGCTGTGGCAACTGGGGAAATTGCAGCTGTAATCACTCCCGACAGAAAACTTACACGCCGAATTTCGTCAATACTTGCTGCCTGGGATATAACACCTGACGACAGTGCGGGCGTTCCTCTTAGTCTGACAGCACCGGGGCGATTTTTGCTTCATGTCCTAGAGTTGGCCCAGCCTCAAATAACATCCGAGGGTTTACTAATATTATTGAAGCATCCCCTTGCGCATTCTGGCGATGACCGTGGCCAGCACTTGCTCAACACGCGCGAATTAGAAATATACCTCCGCCGAAAAGGCCCAGCATTTTTATCACCACAATCCCTATTGGACTGGGCTAAGGATAAAGATTTATATCTACCTTGGGTCAACTGGCTAATCAGCTGTGTCTTTACATATTGGCCAACAGGATCCCAGCCAATGAGGTCGTGGCTAGATCACCATTGCGTAGTTGCTAAAAGACTATCTGATGGCCCAACTGAAACGGAGGGAAAGCTTTGGGAGCAGGCTCCCGGCCGTGATACAAAAAAAGCTATAGATGAATTGGTGCTTCATGGACCTGCTGCCGGTGACATAGACCTTCTTGATTACAATTCAATTTTGCGCGGTGTGTTGGGTGCAAGTGAAACAAGAGATCAAAACATCACTCATTCTAATATTTTAATCTGGGGTACGCTTGAAGCCCGAGTTCAGAGTGCTGACTTAGTAATTCTTGCAGGATTAAATGATGGAACATGGCCTGAACCCCTCACACCTGATCCTTGGCTAAACCGAAATTTGCGACTTCAGGCTGGATTGCTTTTGCCAGAACGGAAGATCGGACTTTCAGCACATGACTTTCAACAAGCCATTGGGGCTAAGTCAGTATGGGTTACCCGGGCCCTGCGCTCAGATGATGCTGAAACAGTTCCATCACGTTGGCTAAACCGAATGGAAAACCTGCTTAATGGCTTGGACAAGCAGGGTGGTAGTACTTGGCTTCAGGATATGCGACGTCGAGGCGTTGACTGGCTTAAGTTGGTTGAGCAGACCGAAGTCACACAGAGCCTAGATCCAACACCCCGACCCTCTGTTGCGCCCCCAATCCACACCAGACCCACCCAGTTATCGATCACTGATATAAAACACCTCATTCGTGATCCTTATGCCATTTATGCAAAGCACATATTGAACCTTAAACGCCTAGACCCACTAAAGAAATCTCCAGATGCGCCTTTGAGAGGTACAGTTATTCACGATGTTTTAGAGGCTTTTATTAAAGCTGGCCCATGGAAAAATGCCGGAGAAGCTAAGAGTGCCTTGCTTAAATTATCCCATGAAATGCTCCAGGATCTAGTACCTTGGCCTACCGCTCGGCGAATGTGGCAGGCAAGGGTTGCGCGTTTTGCTGATTGGTTTGCAGAGGGTGAAATTATACGGCAAGCAGACTTGCTCTCATCACATACTGAGGTTTGGGGCAAAGCAACCCTAACTGACACAGATTTTACATTGGTGGGAAAGGCCGACCGCGTGGATGTTCTTCATAACGGCACAGCCCGTATCTTCGACTATAAAACTGGGGCACTGCCCAGCAAGGCGCAACAACTCCATTTTGACAAACAGCTCCTACTTGAAGCTGAAATATTACAGCGAGGGGGATTTGAGGGGCTCAGCGCACTGCAGGTTGCAGAGGCAACCTACATCGGTGTTGGCAATGAACCCAAGCTTGCCAAAGCACCGCTCGATGAGGATGATGTTTGGATCAAATTTTCACAACTAATAAAAGCATATCAAAACCCAATCCAGGGATACACCGCGCGACGTGCTATGCTTATGGTAGACGTGTCATCAGACTATGACCAACTCGCACGCTACGGGGAGTGGGGGACTAACGAGTCTGCCCTTTTAATCAAAACATGAAAATGAACGAGGCAAGCCAAAGGCAGGTCGAAGCTGCTGATCCAGCTCACTCCACGTGGTTGGCCGCCAATGCAGGCTCAGGAAAAACCCACGTGCTGACAGACAGGGTGGCGCGTCTGCTTCTTGAAGGTGTAATGCCACAAAACATTTTGTGCCTTACTTACACCAAGGCTGCAGCCTCAGAGATGCAAAATCGTCTATTTCAACGTTTAGGCCGTTGGACCATGTTGGAGAACAGTAAGTTATTAAGTGAACTTGAGGAATTAGGTATTGAGCGCAGCCTAAATGCAGAGGATGTTAGCCGCGCTCGTACACTTTTTGCCCGTGCCATAGAGGCACCTGGTGGCCTAAAAATCCAAACGATACACTCTTTCTGCGCGTCAATTCTTAGGCGGTTTCCACTTGAAGCTGGCGTAAGTCCTCAATTTGTTGAAATTGATGAACGGGCTCAAAAAATCTTACTAAGTGAAGTGATAGAGGCCATTTCTGACAAAACTGGGCATTCTAGTTTTGATGGAATTGCGCACCACTTCACTGGTGTAGAAGTGCGTGATGTTATGCGTTCTGTTTTAAGCTTGGCTAAGCTGTTTGAAACCACCACCAGCCAAGAGGATATTTGGAAAGGGCTTGGCTTAAGGCCTGGTTATCAGGATCAAGATCTACAAGATGATTGCTTTTTACCAGGCGACAGTGATCTGATATTTAAGCTTAGAGCAACACTTCTAACCAAGGCTGGAAATGACCTTAAAGACGGGAAATACCTGCGAACTATTAAGGGTCCTAATCTTACCATCACTGATTTGCCAGTTTTAGAATCTGTTTTTTTAACCAAAACTGGGGCGGCCCCATTTACGGCCAAGACCACATCCTTTCCAACAAAAGAAACGCGTCTTGAGTTAACTTATGCCGAACAACTCAAAGAGTTGATGTTGAGAGTGGAGGTTGGTCGCCAAAACCGAATAACGCTGCGCACCGCTCAGCGAACAGAAGCGCTTTATAACTTTGCCACAGAATTTTTGCAGACCTATCATGAATACAAGCAACAGCGTGGTTTTTTAGATTTTGACGACCTCATACTTCGCACCCAAAAGCTGCTATCAGATGAGCGTGTGGCAAATTGGGTACTCTTCAGACTAGATGGAGGCGTCGACCACATTTTAGTAGATGAGGCTCAAGACACCAGCCCAGCACAATGGGGCGTAATTAAGCTCTTAGCCCAAGAGTTTACATCTGGGCAGGGTGCCCGATCCGACGTGCATCGAACTATATTTGTTGTTGGGGATAAAAAACAATCTATCTTTTCTTTTCATGGTGCTGACCCAAAGGGGTTTGACACGATGCGAGACCAGTTTGCGGCCCAATTACTCGAGATCGAGCAACCGTTTCAATCTACAACCCTCGATTATTCCTTTCGGTCATCACCAGCAATACTGGATCTAGTGGACCAAGTTTTTTCTAATCGGCTGGGCTTGGGGTCCCAGTCAACCCACTTAGCTTATAAGTCTGCACTACCAGGACGCATTGATGTTTGGCCAGTATTTCAAAAACCAGAAAAGACGGACACTCAGCCATGGACTGACCCAATCGACGAGGTAAGCACCGACCACCAAGACAAGCAATTAGCCAACGCACTTTCCACGCAAATTAAAGAACTAATTGAGGCAGAAACCATAACCCAGCTTAATCGCGATGGAACACCATTCCATCGAAAAATCACAGCTGGAGACTTTTTAATCTTGGTTCAGAACCGTCAAAAATTGTTTTTTCGTGAAATTCACCGCGCCTGTAAAGAGGCTGGCCTACCGATCGCTGGAGCAGATAGACTTAAGGTTTCTGCTGAACTAGGGGTCCGGGATGTAATATCACTGCTTTCATTTTTAGCACTACCTGAAGATAACCTATCACTAGCAGAGGCCCTGAAGTCACCACTCTTTAGTTGGTCAGAGCAAGACATGTTTAATCTCGCAGAAGGTAGGGACTCTCAATTTTTGTGGCGCAGCCTACAAGATCGAGAGGCAGAGTTTCCAGATACTGTTCGCAGCTTAGTAAAATTGCGTAATCTTGCAGACTTCAAGCGACCATTCGAACTAATAAATCATATACTAATCGCACAGGGTGGTCGTTCAAAACTCTTGGGCCGGTTAGGATTAGAGGCCGCAGAGGGCATTGATGCATTAGTTAGTCAATCCTTGTTCTACGAACAAGGTAACGTGCCCAGTCTAACTGGTTTCTTGGTCTGGTTGGACTCTGATGAACTTGTTATCAAACGTCAAATGGACACCATTGAAGATAAAATACGGGTTATGACAGTACATGGTGCCAAGGGTTTAGAGGCGCCTATTGTGATACTACCAGACACCGCCGCCCGCTCTGCCCCAACGATCCCAGATGTAGTGGATCATCATGGAATTGCTGTATGGAAACCAAATAAAAACCTAGTGCCGAATACCCTAAATCCCACATTAGACAGTTTGAAAATGCGCCAAGTTGACGAACGTGACCGACTTTTATACGTCGCCCTCACCCGTGCGGAAAGCTGGCTGATTGTCATGGGGTCTGGAGATATAAAAGAAGAAGCAGATTGCTGGTATAACGCCATCCGGTCAGCCGCTATAGCCAAAGGAGCAGCGCCTTTGATTACAGCAGCTGGCAGCGGATTGCGTTACGAGCCTAGGCCCTGGAGGGCAGGCGCACTGCGTCCAATGGAAAAATTGGAGAGAGAAAAGTGTCAGGTACCCGTTTGGGCAAAAACTACCACTAGCCCAGTTCCGCAAAAAATTAGCCCACGTGCGCCGTCTGATCTGGGGGGTGATAAAGTTGTATCGAACACACTAGCTGACGCAAACCCTGACGCATTAAGCTTGGGGGAAGCGGTCCACACTTTGTTGGAAGTACTGCCAAGTATCCCAAAAGAAAAATGGAAAACTGTTGCGGAAAAATTAATCAAAAATGAGGTTTTCTTACAAGCCTGGGCAGAGGCCCAAGACATACTAATGCATCCTGACCTTGCGCACATATTTGCACCAGGTACCTTAGCGGAAGTAAACATATCAGCACATATCGACGAATTAAGTGGCAACCCCATCCAAGGCTCTATCGACCGATTGATAGTTTCGGCAAATAAGGTTTTAGCAATAGATTTTAAGACGAACCAGATCGTACCAGAAAACCCCAGTCAGGTTCCTGAAGGTATTTTACGCCAACTGGGAGCTTATGCTGCCGCACTGAAGCAAGTTTTTCCAAACCACGCCGTGGAGATATCTGTTTTATGGACTAAAACACGTTGTTTAATGGTAGTGCCCAACGATCTAATAATAAATTCATTGCAAAGAGTATCATCTTCTTGACGATAGTGACCTACAACCTTACCTCTTTATCAAATCATTTCATAACCGGAGAATGTCTGATGGCAACTATAGCCGCTACCGATGCAACCTTTGATGCAGAAGTCAAAGAATCTGATATTCCTGTTGTCGTAGATTTCTGGGCCGAATGGTGTGGGCCATGCAAACAAATTGGCCCAGCTTTGGAAGAAATTTCTGCTGAAATGGAGGGTAAAATTAAAGTTGTCAAAGTTGATGTTGACAGCAACCCCGCTGCTGCTCAGGCGCTAGGTGTACGGGGTATCCCAGCCTTGTTCCTGTTTAAAGACGGAGAAGTTATCTCAAATAAAACTGGTGCCGCCCCAAAAGCCGCCCTCAAAACTTGGATCGAAGAAGAAATTTAAATTCTGTTTTGTTATTAAGCCAAAGCTTCCCATGGGTGTCTTTACGTTTTCTTGATCATGTTATCGATAGTTCCCATTTAAGTATAAAGCTTTGAGGAGAAGTACATGAGTATTACAGAGTTTCCTGGCTGGCATGGTACAACAATTATCGGTGTACGTAAGGGCAATCAAGTTGTGGTTGCAGGCGATGGGCAGGTCAGCTTAGGCCCCACTGTAATTAAAGGTACAGCGCGCAAAGTTCGTCGCCTTTCTCCTGGTGGAAACGATGTTGTTGTAGGGTTTGCTGGATCAACAGCGGACGCTTTTACCCTTTTAGAGCGCCTTGAGGCTAAGCTGGAAGCGACACCAGGTCAGTTAGCCAGAGCATCTGTTGAATTGGCTAAAGACTGGCGCACTGACAAGTACCTACAGAAACTTGAAGCGATGCTGATAGTTACCGATGGAGAGGAACTTCTCATTATAACTGGAGCAGGTGACGTTCTAGAGCCCGAGCACGGGGTTGCAGCCATTGGGTCTGGCGGAAACTTTGCCCTTGCAGCTGCTCGGGGCCTTCAAGAAACAGATATGGATGCAGAGAGCATTGCCAGAAAGGCGATGTCTATAGCATCGGATATTTGTGTCTACACAAACGGTAACCTCACCGTTGAAACAATTTCCAAATAATCAATTCAATTTTTTTAAAGGTGTTCCTTTGACAGACCTAACTCCCCGCGAAATTGTGTCAGAATTAGATCGGCACATAGTTGGACAAAATGATGCCAAGCGAGCCGTAGCTGTAGCACTACGGAATCGTTGGCGCCGTAAGCAACTAGGAGACGATCTAAGAGACGAGGTCTATCCAAAGAATATTTTGATGATTGGGCCAACTGGAGTTGGAAAAACTGAGATTAGCCGAAGGTTAGCAAAGCTGGCACGAGCACCATTTTTAAAAGTAGAGGCTACCAAGTTCACTGAGGTTGGCTATGTTGGGCGGGATGTTGAGCAAATTATCCGTGACTTAGTTGACTCCAGTATTGCAATGACGCGTGAGCACATGCGCGAAGATGTTCAGACCAAAGCAAAAGAGGCTGCGGAAGAAAGGGTGTTGGAAGCTATCGCTGGGGAAGATGCCAGGGACGCCACACGTGAGATGTTTCGCAAAAAACTCCGTAGTGGAGAGCTAGATGACACATTCATAGAGCTTGAGGTTGCCGACACTGCCAACCCAATGTCCATGTTCGACATTCCAGGTCAACCAAGTGGGCAAATGGGAATGATGAATATTGGAGAGATGTTTGGTAAGGCTATGGGCAGCCGAAAAGTACGTAAAAAGCTTACTGTTGCAGCCAGCTATGATATTTTACTTGGAGAAGAAGCCGATAACCTTCTCGATGATGAAATTGTAACAAAGGCTGCCCTAAAGTCAGTTGAAGAGGGTGGCATCGTATTTCTTGATGAAATTGATAAGGTTTGTGCTCGATCTGATGCACGCGGTGCAGACGTAAGTCGTGAAGGTGTGCAGCGTGATTTACTACCCTTAATTGAGGGAACAACAGTTTCAACAAAACATGGTGCAGTGAAAACTGACCATATATTGTTCATAGCGTCTGGGGCGTTTCATGTTTCCAAGCCTTCAGATCTTCTGCCCGAACTTCAAGGGCGCCTGCCAATCCGAGTAGAATTACACGATCTTACAGAGGAAGATTTTGTTAGAATATTATCAGAAACTGAAAATGCGCTGACCTTACAATACTCAGCCTTAATGGCGACAGAAGATGTACTTGTTTCTTTTAGTGAAGATGGAATTTCTGCATTGGCTAAAGCTGCAGCTGAAGTAAACCGTTCTGTAGAAAATATTGGCGCTAGACGGCTTTACACTGTGATCGAAAGAGTTTTTGAGGAGTTGTCTTTTAATGCGCCTGACCTTTCAGACACAAAAGTAGTAATAGATAAGGATTATGTAAACAAAAACTTAGATGTCTTGCTTCAATCAAGTGATCTTTCGCGCTACGTGCTTTAAGCTCTTGTTTGAACTAAATTTACACTTAACAACTAAACAATGTTAAATTTTCTAATAAATAATAGTAGGTGGTTGCTAGCCGGCGCTCTGCTTACGCTTGTTTCTAGCTTCGGACAGACATTTTTTATTTCGCTGTTTGCAGGAGAAATTAGAAAAACATTTGACCTTTCTCACGGTGATTGGGGTGCAATTTACGGCTTTGGTACCTTCGCTTCAGCAATTGTTCTAATATGGGCTGGTGGCCTCACGGATATAATGCGCGTGAAGCACATTGGGCCGATAGTTCTAGCCGTTCTGGCTGGTTCATGCTTACTAATGGCATTTAATCCCTGGACCGCCTTACTACCTGTCGTTATTTTTTGTCTTCGACTTTCTGGGCAAGGCATGCCGACACATATCGCAACTGTTGCAATGTCCCGGTGGTTTGTTGCCAACCGTGGCAAGGCATTATCAATTGCAAATCTTGGTTTTTCTTTAGGTGAAGCAACATTTCCTCTCTTGGTCGTTGGACTTTTGGTATACTTTGCATGGCAAGAAATTTGGATACTCACAGCTGTTTTAGCGTTATTATCTATTCCGGCTTTAATCTGGTTGTTAAGACGGGAGCGTAGTCCCCAATCAATGGCAACAGAAAACCAATCAAAGGGTATGAATAAGCAGCATTGGACACGAAACCAAACCTTAGTGCACCCCTTGTTTTGGTTTATGGTACCGGCATTTGTAGGCCAATCTGCTTTCAATACAGCCTTCTTTTTTCTACAAGTGCATTTTGCGGAAATTAAAGGTTGGGAACATTTTCAATTGGTTGCAATGTTTCCAATTTATACTGGGTGTGCAATTGGCGCTATGTTTTTAACGGGTATTCTGTTAGACAAATTTGGAACTGTAAATTTAATTCCGTATTTCCAACTACCTCTAGTTGTGGCTTTCCTACTGTTCTCTTTTGGTGAGACGCTCTTCTCCGCTTTAATTGGTTTTGTTTTTTTAGGACTAACTTCTGGAGCTTCTGCGACACTTCCAAACGCTTTTTGGGCTGAATTTTTTGGAACCAAACACCTTGGATCTATAAAAGCAGCAGCCGTTGCTGTAATGGTCCTAGGGTCAGCTATTGGCCCTGCACTTACAGGTTTTTTATTAGATTCTAATATTTCACTTGAAAATCAATATGTCTGGATTTCAGCATTTTTTGTTGTCTCGTCTTTTCTAATGTGGGTAGGCGTGTCAAAAGCAAAAAAATCTTTATATAATTAACGCTGTTTCTTTAGATACACATAGATAGCACCACCGCCACCGTGTCTTTGGTGTGCATCAGTGACATCAAGAATAACGGTGGAGAGTGGCGGTTGGCGCAGCCAAATCGGCACGTTATGTCGTAAAACGCCGTGCCGCTCAGGAATGGGACCATAGTCCGTTTTAGGTTTTCCCTTCCCTGTTATCACCAAAACCAAACGCCGTTGAAGTTGCGCAGATCCTAAAATAAAATTGCGCAACTCTGGGTGGGCCTCCGACATTGTCATGCCATGCAAATCAATCACTGCTTCAGGTTTTATTTTTCCCCGAATTAGCTTTCCAAATGACTTTGTATCCATTTTATGAAGCTGTTTTTGTGGAGTTGCGACGACCTGAACCTGCGCTTGTAACACAGGGGTTTGACCAACCTTAAAATCTTTTATTACAAAGCTTTTTTTTAAAAATTCTTTGTTTTTAACTTCACTATTGCCCAGCGGTTTCTGATCTGCCGAAAGCGCAGCTTGAATTGGAATGGCTGTATCGGCCACCGTCCTCCAAAGCTCCCACTCTTCTGGTCGAAGTTTTCTAACCATAAAATAATTCTGCCAAAATAATTTTTGTCGTTAGCTGATCAACACCGATCAACAAATTTCTTGTCACTCTCCAGTTGCAACAAGCTGCCAGTTTGGATCTGACGCATCCATAGCACGAGCAAATGTCCAAACATCACGTTGGCGCTTCTCTTCTGTTTCACTACCTTCTACTATTTTACCGTCGCGGTCGCGAACGACTGAGATAAGCTTACAAACAAAACGCACATCAATCTCAGCAAGACCATTACCAGCATCAAAAGTAGCGCTCATTAGCCCTATCTCTAGAACTCCTCGAAATTCTGCCTCAATGACTAGTCCCTGCGATTCTCTCTCTTTTATTACTGATTCAAAGGCTCCATAGACCTCATCACTTAGAAAAGATTTAACGCTTGAAAGATCAGCATTTTCGAATGCCATCAAAATCATTTCATATGCGCCCTTGGATCCTTGTAAGAACTCAGTAACAGAAAAAGATGGCTCTGCTGACTTCATCGCCAGCAATGCCCTACCAACATCGCTATCCTCCTCGGCGTGGTCTGCAACATCTGGATCAGATCCGCCGTCGATGACTTCAAACTTTTGGCGCTTAGCTTCTGGCGAAACACTTTTGTTGCGTGGCGCTTCATGGCCATCTCGTGTGCCAAGTACACCTCGAAGCTTTAAAATTAGGTAAACGGCGATACCAGCCAAAGCTAAAAGTTGGATTAGTTGCATATTCATTTTAATCCTTTACCCCACGTGGAATAGAAATTTGTCATGTTTATCCTTATGTAGGTCAGCAGGTGGCTCGAGTCCACTAGCCTAAACACGAAATGGAGACACAAAATGCGGTTGTTGCTGGCCTTTATTGCAGTGCCCTTAATTGAAATTGGGTTGTTTATCCAAGTTGGTGACTACATTGGCCTTTGGCCAACTTTACTAATTGTATTTCTTACAGCTGTTATTGGCACCTCACTGGTACGAAATCAGGGTATCCAGGCTTTAGTAAAATTGCAGAGTGCGTTTGTGAGTATGAGAGATCCCACAGAACCGTTAGCGCATGGGGCGATGATTTTATTTGGTGGCGCACTTTTGCTTACACCTGGCTTTTTTACAGATACCGTCGGAATATTACTTCTCTTCCCGCAGTTTCGTTCCTTTGCGATGCGTCGGATACGATCCAAAATTAAAGTTTCCAACTTTAATTTTAAGCCTAAAGAAAATTACCAGTCTGATGATGTTATTGATGGCAGTTTTGACGAAATTCCACCAAAAGAAGGTCCTTCAGGGTGGACGAAGGATTGAGGGCCCCATATCTTTCTGATAATGGCCTTGGCATAAACCTACAGGAGCAAAAATAATGGCAAAAAAGCCTATAGAAGAAGCCGCAAATGAAGAAGAAGTCTCGGCAAAAAAGCCATTAAAAACGCAAGTCCTTGCACAGTACATTAGAGACATGTCGTTTGAAAATATTTTAGCTCAAAAGGGCATCAGCGGTGAGGTTCAGCCAAACATTTCAGTTCAAGTTAATATCGACGCAAAAAAAAGACCCGTAGAACATCAGTATGAAGTCATTATTAAATCAAATATTTCATCTAAAACAAAAGAAAAAGAAGAGCCAATGTTTCTGCTCGAGCTAGAGTATGCTGGAATTTTTCATATCGAGAACATACCCGAAGACCAGCTTCACCCATATCTCATGATAGAATGCCCACGTATGATATTTCCCTTTTTAAGACGCATTGTGAGTGATATTACCCGCGATGGTGGTTTTCCTTCACTAAACCTAGAAACTATCGATTTTCTAGCCCTATACAGAAATGAAATTCAGCGGCGCGTTGATGAGAATGCAAAAGCAAAGGCTAACTAGGCTATCTTGTTCCAAACTGCGTCTGAGCCCAGGTTTTCTATAAATTTATCATGAGCTTCTTTTTCTGCATCAGTTAGGCGTCCAGGTAAGCTGTTAGGCCGGAGCGATGGTCGCCAATCACTTTCACTTGACCCGTCTAAAGAACGTTTTTCTAATGCGGTCGATAAAACTAAATCTGGTTGACGACCCCCAACTAGTTCTAAGTAGACTTCTGCTAAGATCTCTGAGTCTAAGAGTGCACCATGAAGTGTTCTAGAGGAGTTATCTATGCTAAAACGACGACACAATGCGTCTAGTGAAGCAGGAGATCCAGGAAACTTTCGCCGGGCTATCGCTAAAGTATCCAAGGCTTGGCTGAGGGGTAGTAGGTCAAAATTAATCCAACCAAGTTCAGCATTGAGAAACTTCATATCAAATGACGCATTGTGAATAACAAGTTTAGCGTCACCAATAAAATCAATAAAGTCTTGAGCAATTAGTTTAAAAACAGGTTTATCTGACAAGAATTGTTCACTTAACCCATGTACCGAGAAAGCTCCTTCAGGCATATTTCTTTGCGGATTAATATATTGATGATATGTTTTTCCAGTTGGTAAATGATTAAACAGCTCTATCGCACCAATCTCAACGATACGGTCTCCGTCATTTGGCTCAAAACCCGTTGTCTCAGTGTCTAGTACAATTTCACGCATTTATTATTCTTTTCTCAATATCGCTTACTACGTCTTTAACACATATTTCAGCACTCTCCATACTTGTGGTATCAATTACATAATCGGAACGAGCGCATTTATCTGTTGACGGCAGTTGTCTGGAAGTAATGATTTTCAGATGTTTTTTTGTCATACCTGGGCGGGCCAGCACCCTACTTTCCTGCAGCTTTTGACTTGTTGCGACACAAGCCACGGCATCAAAATCGGTTTGACTGCTCAACTCAAATAATAATGGTATATCGAATACTAATATACGTGAGGTGTTTGTCGCAATAAAACTGTCTCTGTCTTGTTTTACTAATGGATGAATAATATCTTCCAATTCAGATAATAGTTTAGGCTTTTCTGATAGTATTTCTTTTAATTTTTTTCGGTCTACGGCGCCACTAGAGATAGCTTCTGGAAATAATTTACTTATTTGTGGCACCGCTAACCCACCAACACTATAAGCTTTGTGAACTGTTGAATCCGCATCCCAAATTGCACACCCTTTTTTAGCAAATAAAGTGGCGGTAGTAGATTTACCCATACCGATAGAGCCAGTTAACCCTAAAAGAAATGTCATCTGGTTACCAATTCTGTTATTTCGTTATCTACCTTTGGTAAAATACCAAACCAACCATTAAAGCCTGGCACGCCTTGGTGTATCAACATGCCAACACCAGTAACAATATCACACCCCATTTCCTCAGCTTGTATCAACAAAGGTGTTTTTATTGGTGCGTAAACTAAATCTGTAACCAAGGCTTTTTTTGCCAAAGAAGATAAATTTATATTGAGTGGTGGTTTGCCAGCCATTCCTAAAGAAGTGGTATTAACAAGAAGAGAAATATTGGAGAGACAGGTGTCTTTTTTTTCCCAGTCAATAACCTCTATTTTTGGTGAAAAATGATCAGCCAACTTTTGGGATGTAGCCATTGTTCGATTACTCAAATATATTTTGGGCACCCCGGCCTCTAAAAGAGACACTAATATGGCGCGCGCTGCACCACCCGCCCCCAACACCATAGCGGATCCAGCACTCGGCAACCAATTCGCATTATTCGCCTTAAGATTAGCCATGAATCCGTAGCCATCGGTGTTATCTGCTTTAATAGCGCCATTAACATCTACAAACAGCGTGTTGGCTGCGCCAATTTTTTTTGCTTGTTCTGTGTGGCTATCGGCCAGAGTTAAAGCTGCTTCCTTGTGTGGTAGCGTAACATTGAAGCCAGATACCCCAACATCAGCAAGTACTTTAACTGTCTGTGAAAATTTTTCTTTAGAAACATCGATAGCTATGTAGTCACCGGCGATTTTATTTTTTTTCAGCCAGTGGCAGTGCATTATGGGAGATTTGCTGTGAGATATTGGGCTACCTAAAACGGCAGCTATTTTTGGTGTTTTTCCAACAATTGAGCGGTCATGTTGCTTTAGGAACTGCAAAACTTGAGTTATAGAAATGCCCATTATATCGAACCAGTTGCCTTTAACTGTTGAAAATAAATGTGGTGTATTCTCAAAACAGTAGCCACCCGAACT
>Ga0308010_1001062_pt1 | contig 15966 bp, 13 predicted proteins | sample Neamet129_FD_202368 | JGI IMG/M metagenome (GOLD analysis project Ga0308010, IMG submission 202368) | Marine microbial communities from water near the shore, Antarctic Ocean - #129 | ecosystem: Environmental > Aquatic > Marine > Unclassified | place: Southern Ocean | collected 2014-07-24 | reverse complement strand
AAACTGCTTCAGGAACAAAAAAAGAAAAGTAGTTTTGGCTTCTACAGTTATGTGGTCATTTTATTTGTTTTTTTTGCTTCTGTATTAGGTTTGTTAAATTTAACAAAGGAAATACTTATTCTACAATATCCTTCTACAGAAATTTATATTTACTACTTGTATGAAGTAATTGAGATTATAGAAATATTTCTTATTGAATTTATAAATCAGTTTAATAATTAAATTATTTTTCTAAATCTTTAATGTTAATAAAATTATTACTTAAGTTAGAATTATTTTTTTTTATATCTTTGTAAAAATTCCAAGCCAAAACTAATATTAGAGCATTTTTTTCTTTAATACTTTTTTTATCTTTTATAGGAATATTTACACCTGGTACAAATTTATTATGTTTTAATTTATTGTCTTCAATAATAAAATCTATCTGATTTGAAATGCCAAAATAATTAAGTGCAGTTGTAGCTTTAGCGGGTGCACCAAAACCAATAATTTTTTTATTTTTTTCTTTTAATTCTTTAATGTTCTTAAGCACGTTTTCTTTTAGTTTTTTTATTTTTTCTCCAAAATCTTGATAGGTTTTAAATTCTTTTATTCCAAAAGTTTCTTCTTCTTTAAGTAAATTTTTAATACTTTTTTCAATTTTTACTTTTTTACCTTTCTTAATATAAATTCTTATTGACCCTCCGTGAGTATTAATTCGTTCAACATTATAAATTGTAGAATCAAATTGTTTAAAGAAATTAATCAAAGAAGTTAAAGACCAATAATTATAATGCTCATGGTAAATATTATCAAATGTAAGGTCTTTTAGTGTGTTCAGTAAATACTGAACTTCAATTATAATTGTTCCATTCTTACTTAATAATTTCAACATACACTCTGCCATTTCTTTAAGTTTGTCTGAATGCGCAAAAACATTAGAGGCTAAAATTAAGTCAGCATTTTTTTTTATTTTTTTTATATTTTTGATCTCAAGAAACCCGTTAAATGTATTTATCTTATTTTTGTTGGCTAATTTTGCTAAATTTTTAGCAGGTTCTATTCCTAATATTTTTTTGTAACCTAGGTTTTTAAAGGGCTTAAGTGCTACACCATCATTGCTGCCAACATCAATTATATAGGATTTTTTTGGTTTTAGTTTTAATTTTTTAATATAGTTTTTGGCCGCACCGATAAAATGGCTTCTGAATGAAAGTGACGTAGAAGAAGTGTAAAGATAATTTGAAAACATTTTTTTTGGATCTACTGCTACAGATAATTGGCAATTATGACAGTTAGGACAATAGTTAACCTCTAGTGGATATAATTCACATTCTTGTTCTTTTTTATCCAATAAATTATTAGCTAGAGGTTGATAGCCCAAAGACACAACTCTTTTCAAATTAATACCACTACAAGACCTACATTCAAATTTATAACAGCTAAGCAACATATCTTTCTCTTTCTCGTTTACAAAAACATGTTTAATAGTATGCGTTATACCGTAATTGTTGTGCTCTCTTTCCCCTCTAACAAGGTTTAAAAATGTTGTGTCTTTTGCAAAGACCATCGTGTGTGCAATATTTGGCTTTATAATTGAAAGTTGCCCTTCGTTAACTACTTGAGTGATCTTTGGTGAGTTAGGATTAAGTATATCTTGAAATATTTCAATTATTTGACCTTTTGTGAAAAGACATTTCTGTTCTTGTTGGGGGTGGTAATGATTGGCTCTAATAGTGCCCTTCTTAGAGTCAATTAAACCTATTAAATTAATTGGCTCCGTTAATTCATGGTTGCTAATTTTTCCTCTAGCATCAATAAATTCATTGTCTCCATTTCTTACATGCTCTATTTCTTTAATTAAATTTTGTTTAGACCATTTAGAGATCATGTCATGGATACTTTGGTCAAGATTATATAAAAATTTAAAACCTGTTTTTAAAATTTTTTTATTTGAAAGTGAAAATCCTAAATTTGGGACTTCATCATTTGTTTCTTTTAAAACTACTTTCGGATTATGTTTCTTGCATATTTTAGCAACATCTTTTACTGTTACGGCGTCTTTTGTTAAATTAAAAATTTCAGAAGATATGCTGTCATTTTCTTCCATTTCTTTAAAACATCTCGCAACATCAATTAAGGGTACTAAGCTTTTAATTTGTCTGCCACCCGCAAAAAGCTTAATAGTTCCATTTTGTGAGGCAATTTTAGAAAAAAGGTTTGGCATTATATCTACGCGAGAAGTATCAGTTGAATATCCATAGACCGATCCTAACCTTAAGATAACATAGTTTTTTTTAGAAGTTGTTAATTGCTTTTCGTTCAATGCTTTCGAGGTAGAGTAAGAAAGAATAGGTTTTACTTCTACGTCTTCTGATATTTCGTTTTGAATTTTTTCTATTCCTTCATAGACAACATGTGTAGATGGAAAAATTATTTTACAGTTATCGCTTATTGAATCAAGTATATTTTGAGTTCCTTCTTCTGCAACTATTTTTATTAGACTATCTTTTTCTTGATTGCTCTCACTTTTTGTTCTTGGTACATCAGTTATACCAGCTAAGTGATGAACAACATCAGCATTTTTGCAATACTTATTAATTAATTCCTTGTCTAAAATATCTCCATGAACAAAATTCATATTCCAATTTCTAATCTGGTTGACTCTTTCAGAAATAAATCTGTTATCTATTACAACTATTGTATTGTTCCAGCTTATTCCTGAGTAAATTTTACATAGTTCTGTTCCTATGTAACCAAGACCACCTGTGATAACTATTTTTTTACCCATTCTAACTTATACTTTAATTTTAGTAAATTTAGAAGCAACCACTGAGTGCTAAAACTTAATGAGTACTTGAGATGGACAATTCTTCTTTATTCTTAGATATTTTTTCAACCTCTGTCCATTCTACTCTTTTCAATTCTTTTGTGAGAGCGTGTTTTAAAATTTCATCGACATTTTTAACTGGAATAATTTCAATATTTTTTTTAATAACTTCCGGAATTTCTATTAGGTCTTTTTTATTTTCAAATGGAATTAAAACTTTTTTTATACCCGCTCTATGTGCGGCAAGTAATTTTTCTTTTAATCCTCCAATAGGAAGGACAACGCCTCTAAGGGTGATCTCACCAGTCATTGCAACATTTTTATCTACAGGTATTTCTGTAATTGCAGATACGATCGAGGTGACCATGCCGACTCCTGCGGAAGGACCATCTTTTGGTGTTGCTCCTTCAGGAACATGAACGTGAAAATCTTTTTTATCAAAAATTGGCGGAATAATACCGTAATCTAAAGATTTAGATCTTATGTATGATTTTGCTGCTTTAATAGATTCTTGCATCACATCACCAAGTTGCCCTGTGATTTCCATTTTACCTTTGCCAGGCATAATAACAGTTTCAATTTTTAAGATTTCACCTCCAACTTCAGTCCAAGCCAACCCTGTTACAACTCCTATTCTATTTTGCTCTTCTATTTCGCTATAATTAAATTTTTCTATTCCCAGATAACTGGATAAGTCTGAGTCTTTAATAGGGTTGTTGACTTTTTCTTTTCCGTCAATTTTTTTTACTATTTTTCTGGCAATTTTTGAAATCTCTCTTTCAAGGTTTCTGACGCCAGATTCTCTTGTGTAGTTAGTTATAATTTTTCTATTTATCTGCTCGTCTATTTTCCACTCATCTGACTTCAACCCATTGTTTTCGCTTTGTTTGGGGATTAAATATTTTTGTGAGATATTAACTTTTTCATCTTCTGTGTAACCAGGTATTCTAATAACTTCCATACGATCTAAAAGAGGTGGCAGAATATTTAAAGTATTTGCCGTAGTAACAAACATCACATCGGACAAATCATAATCAACTTCTAAATAGTGATCGTTAAACTCTTTGTTTTGTTCTGGGTCTAAAGCTTCTAATAACGCAGAAGATGGATCACCTCTATAGTCATTTCCAACTTTATCTATTTCGTCCAGTAAAAATAAAGGATTTCTTGTACCGGCTTTTTTCATCATTTGGATAATTTTTCCAGGCAAGGAACCAATGTAAGTTCTTCTGTGACCTCTTATTTCTGCTTCATCTCTAATTCCGCCTAATGAAATTCGTATAAATTTTCTACCAGTTGCTTTTGCGATTGATTTTCCTAATGAAGTTTTTCCAACACCTGGAGGGCCAACCAAACAAAGGATGGGGCCTTTTAACTTTTGTATTCTTTTTTGAACTGCCAAAAACTCTATGATTCTTTCTTTAACTTTTTCTAGACCAAAATGGTCTTCGTCTAAAGTTTTTTGAGCATTTTTAAGATCGCTATTAATTTTACTTTTATTTGCCCAGGGTAATTCTGTCATCCAGTCTAGATAGTTCCTAACGACTGTGGCTTCGGCAGACATAGGGCTCATTGATTTTAGTTTTTTTAATTCAGCCATACATTTGTCTAAAGCTAATTTTGGCATTTTTGCTTTTAAAATTGCTTTGTTTAAACCTGCAATCTCATCTTTACCTTCGTCTATTTCACCGAGTTCTTTTTGGATAGCTTTAAGCTGTTCGTTTAAATAGTATTCTCTTTGTGTTTTTTCCATTTGGTTCTTAACTCTACCTCTAATTTTCTTTTCAACAGAAATAACACTTGTTTCTTTCTCGACTAATTTATTGATTTTTTCTAGTCTTTTTCTCAAATCTGTAATTTCTAGAATTTCTTGTTTCTCAAAAATTTGTAAATTTAAATTTGAAGCAATATTGTCTGCTATTTGACTTGAATCTTTGATTTTTTTTATACTATTTATCGAGTCTGCTAAGTCTCTTTTGTTGAGAATTAGTAACCTTTCAAATTTTTTTACTAAGCTTAAGGCATAGATATCTGACTCTTTATTCTTATTTGTATCTTCAACAACTTCTATTTTACAACTAAGAAAACTTGAGTCTTCTTTTTTTATTTCTTGAATTTTGACTCTTTTTTCGCCTTCTACTAAAACTTTAACAGTGCCGTCTGGTAATTTTAGTAATTGTAAAACTTTACTTAAGCATCCATATCCGTAAATATCTTTATTTTCAGGCTCATCTATTTCTGAGTTTTTTTGCGCGACCAAGACTATGGATTTATCAGTCTTCATAACTTCTTGAAGAGCTTTAATAGACTTTTCCCTTCCAACAAAAAGTGGAACAACCATTGAAGGAAACACAACGATGTCTCTTAATGGTAATAAAGGTTTTGTATTAATTGTTCGCATATAATAATTATATGGTACTTAATATTGTAATATCAAGGATGTTGTTTAAGATTAGGCTACAGATGTTGATTGTTTTTTGCCATATGTGACAATAGGATCAGAATCTCCTGTTACAGCAGATCTGTCGATGGTCACTTTAAGGACGTTTTCAAGCTCTGGGAGTTCAAACATAGTTTTTAGTAAAATGCTTTCTAAAATAGATCTAAGGCCCCTAGCACCTGTTTTTTTACTTATAGCTTTTTTGGCTATTTCATTTAATGCTTCATCTTTAAATTCTAATTCAACATTTTCAAACTCAAATAATTTTTGATATTGTTTTATCAAAGAGTTTTTAGGTTCTTTTAAAATTTTGATTAAAGATTTTTCATCAAGGTCATTTAGCGTTGCGATGATAGGCATTCTTCCTATGAACTCAGGAATTAGACCATATTTTATTAAATCCTCAGGCTCTAAATTTTTGAGGGTTTCTGATAATTTTTTTTCTTCTTTACTGTTAACCTGGGCACCAAAACCTATTGAAGTTCCTTTACCTCTCATGCCAATTATCTTATTTAATCCTGCAAAAGCTCCTCCACAAATAAAAAGTATATTTGTAGTGTCGACTTGTAAGAACTCTTGTTGAGGGTGTTTTCTTCCTCCTTGTGGGGGAACACTTGCGATTGTTCCTTCCATAATTTTTAAAAGAGCCTGCTGTACTCCTTCTCCAGAAACGTCTCTGGTGATAGATGGGTTTTCAGATTTCCTACTAATTTTATCAACTTCGTCAATATAAACTATTCCTCTTTGAGCTTTTTCAACATTATAATCTGCTGCTTGTAGTAGCTTTAAAATAATATTTTCTACATCTTCACCAACATATCCCGCTTCTGTTAATGTAGTTGCATCGGCCATTGTGAACGGTACATCTAAAATTCTTGCTAAAGTTTGCGCCAACAGGGTTTTACCACAACCAGTTGGTCCAACTAAAAGTATGTTTGATTTTGATAGCTCAACTTCTTTATTGTTTTTATTTTCATGATTTAATCTCTTGTAATGATTGTGAACTGCTACAGACAAAACCTCTTTGGCAAAAGGTTGACCAATTACATAATCGTCTAAAACATTGCAAATTTCTTTTGGTGTGGGAACGCCCTCTTGGTGTTTTACTAAAGAACTTTTATTTTCTTCTTTAATAATATCCATGCATAGCTCAACACACTCATCACAGATAAAAACGGTAGGACCAGCAATTAATTTTCTTACTTCATGCTGACTTTTCCCACAGAATGAACAATATAAAATATTTTTATTATTTTTTTCAGTCATATCGAATCAATTCGTTATTTGTAAATTAGAGGTATATTGATAGCAAGTATAAGTTGTGTGGAAAGCTATATATTGTGTACTATTTTCTTTTTTCTACCACAGAGTCTATTAAGCCAAATTTTTTTGCTTCCTCTGCAGTCATAAAATTGTCTCTTTCAAGATCAGATGCTATTTCTTCTACCGGTTTACCTGTGTGCTTTGAGTAAATTCTATTTAATCTCTCTTTTAAAGTTAAAATTTCTTTTGCATGAATTTGAATATCTGTGGCTTGACCTTGAAAGCCAGCTGAAGGTTGATGAACCATAATTCTTGAATTTGGAAGTGAAAATCTTTTTCCTTTTTCGCCAGCTGCTAAAAGGAAAGAGCCCATTGACGATGCTTGACCGATACAAAGTGTAGATACTGGAGAGTTAATATATTGCATTGTATCATAAATTCCTAAACCAGCGGTTACTAAACCGCCAGGGCTGTTAATGTAAAAATAAATTTCTTTTTTTGGGTCTTCAGACTCAAGAAACAATAGTTGAGCGGTAACTAAGGAAGCAACATTATCATTTACTGGGCCAACAAGAAAAACTATTCTTTCTTTTAAAAGCCTAGAATAAATATCATACGACCTCTCACCTTTGCTTGTTTGTTCAACAACCATTGGGATTAAATTATTCATTTGTTCTTCAATACGACTCATAAGTAAATTTATATAACTTAAGATTGCTTTTTACTAACTTTTTTTATTTTTTTATTAGTTTTAAGTGAGGTGTTGGTAAATTTATTTTTTTTTTTTACTTCTTTCTTGCTATCATTTAGTTTGTCACCACCGTGTACTTGGCTGTCGCCTGATAAGCTTTGTGAAGATTCATTAAAATCAGAAATTAATTTCTCAGCATCTTTAACAGAAATATCTTTTTTTATAAGTTTTATTTTAGATTTAAATAGAGATAAAATTCTATCTTCATACAAAGCTCCTTTTAAGCTTTGGCCAGCTGAAGGATTTTTTTGATAATAATCCAGAACCATTTTTTCTTGTCCGGGCATACCTTTTATTTGTTTTTGAATTTCTGCTTTAACATCATCATCAGATACTTTTAAATTATTTTTTTCTCCATACTCATTTAAAATTAAACCTAATTTAATTCTAGACTCAGCTATTTTCAAATTTTTAGCCTTATGTTTTTCTACATCTTCTTTCTTAAGACTGTGTGTCATTGTATGTACCTCTTGCTCGACAAGATTTTTTGGTAATTGAATTTTGTGAAGTTTGTCAATTTGATCTAAAATTTCTTTTTTGGTAATTGAATCCAAAGTTTGTTTATGTTGAGCTGATATCTGTTTTTCTACTAAAGATCTAAGATCTTTTAAATCTTTTGCACCCATGTTCACTGCAAACGTATCGTCTATTTTGGTTTCGTTGGCTGTTTGAATATTTATTATTGAACATTCAAATTTTGCTTTCTTATTTGCAAAATCTTTATTTGGATAATTATCAGGAAGATTAACTTCTATCAATTTTTTTTCATCTTTTTTTACTCCAATTAGCTGTTCGTCAAAACCTTTAAGAAAAAGGTCTTCACCTATAACTAGTCTTGTGTTTTTTCCATCACTTCCTTCAAATTTTTTACCATCAACTGTGGCCTTATAATCAAATATTACTAAATCACCCTTTATTGATTTATTATTTTTGTCTGTAAATGTTTTGTTATTTTTTGCAATTTCATTAATTTTTTCATCAACTAATTTACTTTCTGTTTTAATTAGATACTCGCTAGCATTATATTTTTCAAAACTAGCAAGATTGAGTTCTGGTAAGGAATCTACTTCTAATGTGTAATTAAGATCCTTGCCCTCCCCAAAGGTTTTTAGATCTATTTTAGGTTGTCCTGCTGCTTTAATTTTTTTTTCTATTAATGCCTTGTTAGAAGTTTCTTGCAGAATCTTATCAATAACTTCACCGTATATAGCTTTTCCAAACTGACTTTTAATAACAGAAGGCGGAACTTTGCCTGGCCTGAAACCTTTTAAGCTAACTTCAGATTGCAACTCGAACAATTTTTTATCAAGTTTTTCTTGAATTGTTTTTTTATCTACAATTATTGATAAAATTGTCGTTAGTCCTTTTTTATTTTGTACTTCAATTTTCATTTTTATATCTTGGTGGGCAAGAAGAGACTCGAACTCTTAAACCTTGCGGTACTAGTTCCTAAGACTAGCGCGTATACCAATTCCGCCACTTGCCCAAAATTTATTGACCTGCTTATATATTAATTTGCTTTTTAGAGAAACTGTAAAGTCTAAGATATACAACTGTATATAGGCCGATTAATAGGAAAAACCAATACCTTGAAAATAATGCGTTGTTTTGGAAATAGAATAAAGGAATTTGAAACGATAAATAGGTCAGGTTAATTAGTAGCGAAGTTAAATAATTAGGTTTTTTTATTCTCTTTGAGCTTGCAAGCAAGTTGTACAATAACATATGAAAGTGTCTTGCGTCTGGTTTTAGTGGAGAAATCTTTAAAATTACTTTTCTGATAAAGGAAAAAAAAACTTCATAAAAAAGATAGAAAAGTACGCCCGCAAAAAAGAATGGTGAAAGTGATGTGTTTAATTCATATGTTTTAATTGTGTTTAAGGCTATCAGCGACCCTAATAAATATGAACCGCCGTCTCCTAAAAATATTTTAGCTTTTGGAAAGTTGAATAGTAGAAAAAAAAGTACAATAATTATTTGTGATAATAAAATTATAGATATACTTTCATTTTGATTGGCTAAATTAATTAATAAAAAAATTGAATTAATTAATAAAAAATGAATTGCCAAAAGACCATTAAACCCATCAACTAAATTTGCTCCATTTATTATAAATAAAAAACACAGTAAAACAAAAAATAATTGAAAAATATTATTTTTTAGCCAAAAATCTAAAAACTCTAGGCCCGTTCTGTTTACTTGAATTGAAAAAATATTAATACAAATTAACAAAATTAGTAGCATTAATAATAAACGTAAATTAGGGCTTATCTTTATTTTTAGGTCATCTAAGAAACCTAATATAAATAATAATAGAGTTACTATAAAATAATCTTTTAAGAATACTCCAAAAATAAGAAAATAAAATATTAAAAAAAGTATGAATAAAAATACAATTGCAAAACCTCCTATTCTTGCGATTGGATCTTTATGGAATGCCTGAGGCTTAAAATAATCACTATCTATAAGTGAACCTGAAAAAAAAAAATTAGAGAATCTGGCTATTAAAAAAAAAACTAGAAAACTTATAAAAGAAAAAATAATAAAAAAGGTTGTGTCAAATTCTAGTAACATTTATTTATTATATTTTTTCACTATATATATCCCTGTCATTATTATTATAAGTGATACTAAAACTTTCCAAGTGATTTGTTCATCTAAAATTAGTGCCCCAAAAATAACACCGAAAATTGGTATTAAATAAGTAACTTGGGTTTGAAATACAATTCCATTGTTTGCGAGTATCTTAAATCTAAGCCACCAAGCAAAACCTGTTGCTACTATCCCTAAATAAATCAATGATAGTGTGGACTCAAGTGTAGGATTTGATTTGAGTGGTTCTTCAAGAATAAAAGAAAGTGGCAGTAAGGTAATCACTGACCAAATTAAAGTTGATGTGGTCACATTTATGTTTCCTGATTTTTTTAATTTTTTTAAAATAAGAATACTTGAAATAGAATAAAAAGTTGAACCAAGTATAATTAGTAATACAAATAAATAGTTATTCTCATTAATTATTAATTTATCAAAAAATAAAAGTAGAATTCCAGAAAATCCTAAAATAATACCTAATGATTTTAAAAATGTTATTTTTTCATCTTTGGTAAAAAAGTGGGCTAGAATTGATCCGCTTATAGGAGTTGTGCTCATTAACAATGCTGCCAGATAACTATCGATTTTATTTGTGCCAATGGCTATTAATGAAAAAGGTATGGTGAGATTACAAAGACCTACTAAAGCATAAATTTTCCAATTTTTTGAGAAAGCTTGGATTTTAATCTTGTAAAAGTACGATACAGCTAGCATAGGAACTGTCGCCAAAACTACTCTAATAAGAGCTAGTGTGTAAGGTTCGTAAGAATAGGTTGCTATTTTTATGTTAAAAAATGATGAACCCCATATTGCTCCCAAAAGTAATAATAAAAATATATCAGTTGGTTTTGCTTCTTTCATTTCAATTCTAGATTGTATGTATGTGTTAAATGCATAACTGTTATTGCTTTATATTATATTATTGAAATAGTGAATTCTGTTATGTTTAATACAATTTTTAAAAACTTATAAAAGGAATTATTGATGAGCGCAAAAGATATTTTCAAATTGATGAAAGATAAAGAAATCGAGTTTGTAGATTTAAGATTTACCGACCCAAGGGGGAAACTGCAGCACTTAACAATGGACGCAACAATAGTGGACGATGAAATGTTAGAGAAAGGTGTATTTTTTGATGGTTCATCTATTGCTGGATGGAAAGCTATAAATGAATCAGACATGATTTTAAAACCTGATTTGAGCAGACCAATTATAGACCCTTTCAGCTCTCATAATACTTTGAATATATTTTGCGATATTTTAGATGCTGTAAAGAAAGATCCTTACGAGAGAGACCCTAGAGGAACTGCAAAAAAAGCCGAAGAATATTTAAATAAATCTGGAATTGGCGATAAAGCTTATTTCGGACCCGAACCAGAATTTTTTACATTTGATGATGTTAGGTTTAAAAATGACATGAACGAAACTAGCTTCATGATTGATAGTGCTGAAGGACCCTATAATACTGGAAAAAAATATGAGAATGGAAATATGGGACACCGACCTGGAATTAAGGGAGGATATTTTCCTGTGCCACCAGTAGATAGTGCTCAGGACATGAGAGCTGAAATGTTAAAAGCTCTAAAGGATATGGGTGTTAAAGTGGAAAAACATCATCATGAAGTGGCACCTGGTCAACACGAACTTGGCATGTATTTTGGTAAATTAACTGATATGGCTGATAACGTTCAGTTATATAAGTACGCAGTTCAAATGGTTTCACATTCATTTGGAAAAACTTCTACATTTATGCCGAAGCCAGTAAAAGGAGATAACGGTTCTGGAATGCACGTGCACCAATCTATTTGGAAAGGTGACACTCCTGTTTTTATGGGTGACAAATACGCAGGCTTATCACAACAAGCTCTCTATTATATTGGTGGAATTCTTAAGCATGCTAAGGCAATTAATGCTTTCGCAAATTCAACAACTAATAGTTATAAAAGATTAATACCTGGTTTTGAAGCTCCGGTTATTTTAGCTTACTCAGCTAGAAATAGATCTGCCTCATGTAGAATACCGGTCATTATGAATAAAAGATCTGCTAGATGTGAAATAAGATTTCCAGATGCGGCAGGTAATCCATATTTAACTTTTGCTTCTATGCTGATGGCAGGAATTGATGGAATTAAAAATAAAATTGATCCAGGTAAATCATTCGATAAGGATCTTTATGCTTTAAGTGAATCTGAAGTTAAAAAAATTCCAACAGTTTGTGGTTCTTTGAGAGAAGCAATGGAAAATCTTGACCAAGACAGAGCTTTTTTGACACAAGGTGGGGTTTTTACAGATGATCAAATTGATGCTTATATTGAGTTAAAGTTTCAAGAAATCTATAAATTTGAGCACACTCCTCATCCGATTGAGTTCGAAATGTATTATAGTCAATAGAGAGAATAGCTTGAGCCCATTATAAAAAGTGGGCTTAATAAGATTAAGTTTTAAAAGATTCACCACATCCACAACGTTCTGTTTCATTAGGATTGTTGAACACAAACTTAGAAGAAAATTTTTCTTTTTTATAATCCATTTCTGTACCCAGAAGATACATGACAGCATTTGGATCAATTAAAACTTTAACACCTTTATCCTCAATTACTTCTTCGTTAGGTTTTATATCTTTCGCATACTCCATAATATAAGACATTCCTGCACATCCGCCAGATTCAACACCCACTCTAACACCAATAGCAGAGCTGTCCGCACTTGACATGATTTCTTTAATTCTGTTAGCGGCATTATCGCTTAATTTAATTACTTGTGTCATAAATTTAATTCTAGTTTTGCAGCTTCTGACATTTTATCTTTATCCCAAGGTGGATCCCAGACTAGTTTTAAATCAACACCAGAAACACCATCAACTTTTAGCACGTTATCTTTAACGCTATTTGGCAGACTCTCAGCTACAGGACAATTAGGGCTTGTAAGAGTCATGTCTATATTAACTTTATTTTTTTCATCAATCTCAATATTATAAATTAGTCCTAGTTCAAATATATTAACTGGTATTTCAGGGTCGTATATTTTTTTTATTTCTAAAATTACTTTTTTTTTTAATTCGCTCATAATTAAATTTAGTTTTTTTTATCCAATGCTGATAAAAAAGTATGCCAGACCATTGTGGCACATTTAACTCTCATTGGAAACTCTTGAACACCGGATAGCGAAGTGATTGTTGTTATTTGATCTTCTGTAAGGCTATTAAGGGTAATTTTAGTTTTATTTTTAACCATATTTAAAAAATCTTCACTAACTTTTTTTGTAAAAGATAGATCTTTTCCTTTGAGTGTCTCTGTAAGTATGGAAGCTGAAGCAAGTGAAATAGCACATCCTTCTCCTTCAAAGCTCATATCCATTACTTTTTTGTCGTTGTCTAATTTTAAATAAACGTGCACTTTATCTCCACACAAAGGGTTGTGAGCCTGAGCATTGTGACTGTATCCAGTACATTTTCCTTTGTTTCTTGGATTTTTACCATGGTCTAAAATAATTTCTTGATATAATTCTTTGAGTTCCATTTAAATTTGAAATACCTTTTTGCAGTTATCGATAGCTTTACATAAAATATCTATGTCTTCTTTGGTGTTATAAACACCGATAGAGGCTCTAGCTGTAGCTGCAATTCCCAGCTTGTCATGTAATATTTGACAGCAGTGATGTCCAGCTCTTATTGCTACACCGTCATCATCTAAAATTGTTGCTATATCATGTGGGTGAATACCTTTGATGGTAAAACACAAAACGGACCCTCTGTTCTTTGGGCTTCCAATTATATTTATTGAGTTGTTCTTTTTTAATTTTTCAAAAGCATATTCTAAAATTTCATTTTCATGGGCAGCAATGTTTTTGATGCCTAATTTTTCAATAAAATTTATAGCTTCTGAAAAAGCAACTACTTCTGCTGTTTGCATGGTACCTGCTTCAAATTTTGTTGGTGCATCTGCAAAGGTGATGTTGTCTTTTTTAACGTCATCTATCATCCCGCCACCACCTTGATATGGGGGTAGATCGTTGAGCCATTTTTTTTTTGCATAAAGCAATCCTAAGCCATTAGGACCGTACATTTTATGGCATGAAACTACATAAAAATCACAACCAAGATCCTGCATGTCTATATGCATATGGGGCGCTCCTTGAGTGCCATCAACTAAAACTGGAATATTTTTTTCTTTCGCCAAATCAACAATTTTTTTAATTGGCATTACGGCACCTGTTACATTTGAAATATGTGTTATAGCAATAATTTTTGTTTTATTTGAAATAAGTTTTTTAATTCCATCAATTTCAACTTCACCATTTTTATTTACTGGCGCAAACTTGATTACTGCACCTTTGTTTTTTCTGAGAAAATGCCATGGTACATAGTTAGAGTGATGTTCTAGTTCTGTGATTAATATTTCATCTCCTTCTTTAATATATTTATCTCCGAAAGAAGAGGCGACTAAATTAATTGATTCTGTGGCTCCTTTTGTAAATATTATTTCCTCTCTATGTTGGGCGTTAAAATATTTTTTAAGTAAATCTCTTGTAGCTTCAAATCTATTAGTTGCTTTAACTGCTAGTGTGTGAACGCTTCTACCAACGTTAGAAAATTCTGTTTCATAAAAATTAGACAATCTATCAATTACTACTTTGGGTTTTTGAGATGAATTGGCACTATCTAAGTAAACTAAGGGTTTTCCATTAATTTTTTGTTTAAAAATAGGAAATTCAGATTTAAGATTTTTAATGTCCATTAATTTGTCTTTCTAATATTTTTTCTAAAAATATTTTTAATTCATTGTGAGAAATTTTTTCTAATACTTCATTAAGAAAGCCATTTATTAAAAGTTTTACAGCCTCTTTTTTTGAAATACCTCTTGTCATTAGATAATGAACTGCGTCAGAATCTATACTTCCAGACGTCGAGCCATGAGAGCACTTTACGTCGTCTGCATATATTTCTAACTCAGGCTTTGCGTCAAATTCAGCGTTATCGCTTAAAATTAAAGCTTTGCTTAGTTGATATGCGTCAGTTTTTTGAGCTATTTTTTCTACAAATATTTTTCCCTGATAAATGCCTTTACTTTTGTCATTTAAAACATTTTTAATTTTTTGATAGCTTTTACAGTTTGGAGAATTGTGATTTATGCGTGTTTTAATTTCTTGATGTTGATCTTCCAGTAAGTTTAAGGCTGAATAAATGCTACAGCTACTATTATCTTCATTTAAGTTTATTTCAATTTCAATTTTATTTAATTTTAACCCAGAGCTTAAAATATAGTTCTCATAATTAGAACCAGCCTCTAAAGAACCTTTTACGTATTTATAAAAATGACCATTATTTTTTGAATTTTGAATTAAAACATTCTTCAATACGGCATTCTTGTCTAAAGAAATAGTATCTACTGTGTTTTTAATAAAATTGTTTTGAGTGTTGTTATCGCTGTAATCAATTAACGTTAATTCGGATCCTTTATTTAACTTAATAGAATTTTTATTGTTCAGTATTTTATTTTTTAAATCTTGAGAAAAACAATTATAGACAATCAAAGGTTTTTTTAATTTGTAGTCTTTGGTAATTTCCAACGAAAACCCTCCAGATGATAACGCACTATTGAGTAATGCAAGTGTGTTACTTGGATCAACATTCTTTACTTCTTCTTGGTTAAAATCTTTAATTAAGATTTTACTCTTTTCTTCGTGATCAAAATTAGTTGAGATTATTTTACCATTAGTTAAAAATATGAAGTTGTGCTCAAAGTTCTCAATAACTTTAAGCTCTTTGCTAGATTCAAAATTAACTTCATTGCTAATATTGTCAAAATTTTTATTTAAAATTAAGTTTAAATCTGTAAATTTCCAATCTTCAATTTGTTTGGATGGAAAGCCAGATTTATAAAATAAATCAAGATTTTTTTGTCGTGAAACCTTTTCTTCTTGAGAGAGGTTTTTAATTTTTTCGATATCAAAATCGTAATTTTGCTTCATCTAACTTAAATTTGTGTAACCTGTTTTTTCTAATTGTTCACCTAAATCGGCATTTCCTGTTTTAATAATTTTACCAGCAGATAAAACGTGTATGAAGTCGGGCTTGATATAATCAAGTAGTCTTTGATAATGTGTAATTAT
>Ga0308010_1001058_pt1 | contig 16006 bp, 10 predicted proteins | sample Neamet129_FD_202368 | JGI IMG/M metagenome (GOLD analysis project Ga0308010, IMG submission 202368) | Marine microbial communities from water near the shore, Antarctic Ocean - #129 | ecosystem: Environmental > Aquatic > Marine > Unclassified | place: Southern Ocean | collected 2014-07-24 | reverse complement strand
AAAACAATGACATCCAGAAGGTATATTGATTGGTTTATCACTACTCCAACAATGCTTGTATCTACGATAATATTCATGGAATATCTGAGAAAAAAAGAAGCAAATGAAGATATCGTTAATTTCTGGGTGTTCATGAAGGATCATAAAGAGAACATTATCAAATTAGTTTCTTATAATTTCCTGATGTTGCTCTTCGGTTTATTAGGAGAATTGAATATAATAAATAATAAATTCGCAGTAGCGATAGGATTCGGATTCTTCATTTTGGCATTTAAACTAATCTATGATGAATATGCATCTAAAACTCCGGGGGGATTGAAACTGTTCTCTTTCTTAGTATCTGTATGGTCTTTATATGGAGTCGCTGCGCTAATGCCTATCGTTCCCAAGAATACGATGTATAACATGCTGGATATTGTATCTAAGAATTTCTATGGTCTATTCATTTATTATTATATTAGACAGGTCGGAACACGATCCAATACTCTATTGTAACTTTATAAAAAAGGAACAAATGAAGAATTCGGTTTAATATAAATCATATCATCGGATAAATTTTCTCTATTGCAACTTTCACATATATTATATATTTCATCTTTATTATCACATTCGGTTCTCCAAAGATAAACCGGGGCTACAGGAGATTGTAATGAAAATACCATATCTAATAATTTTTTGATACGATTATCATCAAGAATGATAAGACTCTTTTGTAAATAATGATAGGGTTGTTTCCGTAATTTTTTAATGAATAGAGCAATTTTAATACAATATTTTGGGGATATATTTTTCATTAGACGTGTATCAAAAATAAATACAAAATCAATCTGATTATGATATAATAATAACCATGTCTTCAAAAACTCATCAAATTCGTGTTCTGAATTTAATGATTCACTAAAAGTGACAAAGACCTTAGGGAATTTATCATAATTAAAATCAGCAAACATTTATCAATCATTAAGATTTTTTTAAATCGTTAGAAACAATATCTTTTCATTGGTGCGGGAAAAATAAATATAAAATCTACGTGATTGCTTAAATCGGTTAATATTATTTTATTCGGTTAACGTACATCCAGTATTTGTGTCGGCGAGGTTTTGCTCAGTTGGACGCGTGTTAGCCCGCCATAGACCTGTGCCACTAAACTGGCCTTGTGGTGTGTTTGGTACAACCTCACAGAGAGTCCTGTAATCTTCTGTAGTGAAACTCAGCGAATCAGGGATGAGTGGCGTGATCTGGATAGCAGAGGACCCGTTCAGAGTATCATTAAAGTATGTTGTACAATCATTTCCGGCGTTGTAGTTATCCGGTACACCGATGACCCTTAAAGTAGTTCTCGCCGGTGCCGTCAAGTTGCCGGTACAGCTGGGAGTGGATGGAGGTGTCGGTGGTGTCGGTGGTGTCGGTGGTGTCGGTGGTGTCGGTGGTGTCGGTGGTGCCGGCGGTGTCGGTGGTGTCGGTGGTGTCGGCGGTGTCGGTGGTGGCGGTCCAGGTGGTGTCGGTGGCGGTCCAGGTGGTGTCGCTGGAGCAGGACATCCCTGGGGGATGGCCTTACCAGTCGCGTTAGCCATTTGAATTAATTCTGCTTCGGACATTAATCTACATCCAGGACCAGTCATGAAATAATCATACCACTGATCTAATGGCTTAGGTGTGCCTGGGTTAACTTTAATATCTTCAGACGAGCAAACACCCTTAATCATACCTAAACTATTCGGGTATTCTTTTTGTAATCCTGCCGTTTGCTCATCTTTACCAAATATAGAATAATGGTCTTCTCTAATGCATTCAGGGGCAACTGAACTCATATTAACAGTTCCGGATTTATCAAAATCTTTAATACAACAATGTTGAGATGGATTAATATTAGAATAACCTATGTAACTCCCTCCGACATGCGCATCATCAATTGAAATAATTTCATTTGATATCTTTAATTTATCATTCCATATTCTGTCATCGCGGTCGAAGTCAATATTAGTGTCGTCATCAGCCTCATTTACTCCACACAATATTCTTTGTTTATCTAATCTATTAGAGTCTGCCTGGGGAAAATGATTTTCATCCATACATGTGATATTACTACCGACTGAATTGAAAGCGGACTTGTTTTCTGCATTACAACTATCACTTACATTTACACCTAAATCTTCACTTCTAAGACGATAACTCTCACATGGTTCTCCCAGTATGATATTATTATTTAATAATTCACCACTCACGCACCCTGTCTTTTCAAACTCCGCCGTAGGTGAAGCTGATTTACACAAATGGCGCTGGAAGTTATCCCCCAATTTTAATTTACGAATATTATTCATTCTTTCCAGACCAGGGGAGGGGGATCCACTCCCAAAATAAACAGTCGTATCCGCCTCGCAAGAGGATCCAAAACTATCAAATGTTTCATTCAAATAACAACTCTCGTTACATTTTTCACCGTCAATACCATAAGGACAGTAAGGTTTACCGGTGACAACACATTGACTATCCACCGCATTAATTGGAATTTTCATGTTTTTATTGATCCAATCCTTCAATAACATCTTTATTATGGGAGTGGCTGATATCACAGATCTGGGTGTGTATACGGTCCGATTGTTATGTATCGGCGAGTTGAATTGCTGTCCTTCTTCGGTGATTAGTCCTACCGCAAATAGTCTCTCCATCCTCGCCCCTGTATCTAATATTTTGCTTTTTTCAAAATCTGGTATTTTAAAATCAAAGTTGAGGCTGTCATATTGTTGATCAACGGTTGCACCTGCATTACAATTATTAGTGCCTCTTGCTTCTCCAGTTTGACTACAATGCATGCGTAGCCAATATAGATAGAATATGCCTTTGATATCTTCTAAATTAAGACCCGAAGATTCTAATAATTTATTCAAATCTACGCCATTGAATAATGATGCTCCAGATTCTCTATATGACTTATCCTCTGCCACCCACTCAATGTCACTTACATCGGTTAAGTCTTGATCTAAATAAGATTTGCCCCAGTATTTAATCCATTTTTTGTATAGATCATGCATTTCTCTACCTTGGCCGTCCGGATTCAAAAAGGGCTTATCATTTCCCGCGTTTATCGCCTTGCCAAAGATATTGATATCGCCGGTAAATATACCCCGATATGTAGACAAAATATGTTTGAATCCATATAATGCCTCAATAAGTCCTGTTACTTTACTGTTATCTACACTATATTCTTTTCTCCCATCAATTATTTTTTCAATATCCCTCCATATATGCTTATCTCTACTCGTCCCTTCTACTGTAGTATATTTCCCACATATGCTCGGATATATACTCGGCTGTAATCCATAGTTTAACTTGTTGAGATCTACTATGTCGTCAAGTAGGAATGATGTGCCATTCCACAACCAGTCCGCCAAAAAACCCACAACACTAAGAGCAACACACACGAATAAAAATCCCCAAAAATAGTTAGTTTGCGTCAAGGGGCCGTTGTTGCCGGGATCTTCAAATTCAAAGCCGAAGTGATCAAGAATCACTGATAAAATTAAGATCAAGGGCAAAATGAAGAACGCAAAATCAATGAACGCTATGCTTTTGAAGCTCTGCTCTGGGTTTTCTTCAGAATGACCTTCTTTCAGAGATTCTTCACCGAAATAATTTTCGGTCCCGTCAATCATCATATACGCCATAAGTATGATGGAGATAAAGCCACATACTCCGGCAGAGATAATGAAGCGTGGTATGAGACCGTCTTGGTTCCAGGCGGTGACCCTTTTGGCCACCATGCCCGCGCCATTATCCAGTGTAAAGGCGCGCGCACAACTTACAATCCCAAAAACCAACATTGTGAAGAAGAAAATCTGCGTTAATCCTGGGATGGGGATTCCCGCCACCGTCCACTCGCTGCCCCCGAAATTTACCCAACTATATACTTGAATGTGGTGGCCGGCAGGGCCGAGCGATGTGGGAGTGGGAATGTCGCCGCCGATGCCAAGGAACTCTATTATTGTACCAGACCCGGGAGTGGTAGTGGTAGTGGGGGCGCCGCTAATATCCATTACACGGTTATTCATTATTTGTTTTTTCTTGGCATTATCCCAATAGATGTAGAGTCCTAAAATCACCATCCCAAAAGGGACCAGACCCCATACGAGCGCGAACGACCACTTGGCTGTGTTTTCCCACAATGCTTTGGCCCAGCAAACCAGCACAATTATCCACGCGATCGCCACTATAATAGCGGGCCACGTCAAATCTTCTGTTTCCTCATTGCTATATATATCACATTGTTCACCACCCGTGGCACCGATATATTCACCCTTCCTACATTTTCTGGAATGTATCTCATGTATTTGTTTTGTCTGATCCCATTTCATTTCTCGCATGATACAATTTTCGTTGCAAACACCAAAATCATCCAGAGATGTACATTTAAAATCATTTAATTCCCATTCGGGATTTAAATATTGATTCATGTAACCAATTAATGGATTACCATTATAATTCAAATCTGGAGGAGATTCGCATACTGGATGACCACCCGTTTGAATAGAGTTCGGACCACAATTGATTACGCAAGTTTCATCCTCAGGCACATATTCAGATTTCTTGATAACTGGTTGCCATGAACAAGGGCTCGCCGATCCTGGACCACAATCGTGTTTTTTGAGATTAGAACATTGTTCTTTGGTGACAGCCGCTCTAGACGCCCCTTTTGCCTCATCATCAATACACATCCAATCCATTTCAACACCAACCTGTTGTCTTGGACACTGATGGGTATATGATAATCCATTTAAATCTTCATCACTCATTCCATCTAATTTCATTTTTTGTTTCAAATCAGAAATTGAACATCTATTAATCGTATTTAAATCTTTATAATAATCGGGTGGTCCCGAAATAAATAAACAACCTGTAGATGACTGAGATACCGTATCATAACTACTCCCATTATCCCTAACTTGTCTCTCACATATTTCATTAGGGGGGATAGGACTATCATGAATCCCACTGATAGATAGTGTGTGATTATAAAATTGACCACAATCTCTACTATCTCCCGGCAAAAGAAGAAACTCAGATAAAGTTGTGTCAGATACAATATTATTTGGATCTTCATTTATTTCTCCAATACACATCCCACCTTCACTTGGGCCGCGAGATGGAATAGAACACATTTCTTTTGCTGTATCCCATCTCCCATATAATCCTTTTCCGAGTGTATCTGCTGTTACCGGAGAAGGACTGGCTCCGGCCCGGTTAGTATCTTTAATAACAATTTCACATTCGTGGATATCAGCACAAGCATTGAAGTCATTCTTAGTGGCCAATGGACCGGATGGGCACGTATGATCACTCCCATACTTAGGCGCACACGTTATTGATATATCGGTATCTACGCCAACGCCTGCGAGTGTTTTCATATCTGATGAGGGTGCTGAAGACAATGATGTCATAAATAAATCATTTTTCGGCCCAGGATAATATAATTTATTGAAATTATAGATCCAATCAGTATGTTGTAGATCAGAAGAGGGTGTGGGACTTTCAGATAATGTAATATCAAATGGCATTAAATCCCCGAAAATATAATTATTAGTCGGGTCATGTAAAGAATTATCGAGGGGTTGTTTTCCACCAATATCTAATGACTCTGCACTGAGAAAAGCCCGATGTTTCGATTCGCGTAATAATGTATTCAACATGTTCCCACCATCATTGATATTGCCCATTCTAGTTGAAAGATCACCTTCTAAACCATACATTGAATATACTGTAGCATCATTGTCGGGTGTCAAATTAAGAGGCGAATAAATACACTGACTTCTTAATAATGTTTTAATCTGATCGGATTTTCTCATGGACAAGTGTGATGGCGATGGATTAATATATTGTTTTTCATTTATATAACCTTTACCACCATCATCCAGGATAGCCCCCCATTTGTCCAGCTGTTTTGAGAACAGAGATTCCGTGAATGTACAAGACGGAGACTGTGATTTACACTCACTTTGTCTTACTTTCAGGCGCGGATCAAATGAATGATGACAAGGAAGACTATTATCTTCTCTAATTCCGAAACATTCACCGAAATAACTATCACCTCCGGGAGAACTGCTAGTTAAGTTTGAATATGTATCCAGATTAATGGTGGGCGATGTCATTATATATAAATTATATATTAATTATATAATTTAAATTGAAAATAGGTCATGATTAACTAAAAATGTGCATTTTGATAACTTATACTGCTATCTAAATCTAATAGATTTAACTCTCCCTCATCAGATATTTTCCTTAAATATTCTTTGTACATTTCATTGTAAGGATTACCTTCCTCCATTGGGAATAAAAAATTTTCACAGCAAAATTTTCTACAAGGGATGGCGGCGAATTGATTATCGGTTGAACTTGTCCAATCATGATTCGGTTCACCTATTCTATCATCATCAATATTAAATCCAGTGCACTCTTTTATATATTGTTTTTTCATCTGTGTACTTGATTCTGAAGAAGTTATCAGGTCATCATAGTGTTGTTGATTTGGCTGGTCCCCGCATACACCACACGATGTCCCTTGTTGATCTCCTACCATCGCGTGGAGATCTATCCCCCATAAACAAGATTCATGTATAGGATAATTATAAACAAGCTCTTGTAATAACTGTCTGTCTTCTGGACTTGTTAGTGGAACTGTTGGATATTTTGTTTCATCAGTGATGCCACTTACCATTTTATCGCGAGAACCACATATGCCTTTATAATCATATCCACTCACGTCCAAATCAATTGATTTTAATAAATCTAATTCACCAACTAAATCCTCTAACCTCTGCCTGATATCTTTAATTTCTTCAGGTGAATCTGAAACTGTATCTTTCCCAGCAGTAAACCGTGAGTATGGTGGTTGTTTAACATCCTCAATATATGAAGGTTTACGACTTGAATCAACCGTAACCTCAGGTTTATCTAAACTCTGTTTCCCCGTATAGATAGATGGTGTATAATTGGGCAACATGATCTGACTGAAATTTTCTATTTTATCTTTATTCAAACAGAAAATAAAGATCAAAAAAATTAAAACAATAAGTAATTCATTCATAACTTTAATGATACTTAGAAAATTATTCAATTATATTATCCCTCATATTTTAAGGGCAACTTGGAGGACACGAGGCCGGTGCCGGAGTAGGACTAGATGATAAACATTCAGGAGGACATGGAACTGTCACGCAAGCCGAAGGACACGAGGCCGGTGCCGGAGTAGGACTAGATGATAAACATTCCGCGGGGCATATATGATGTTGTGCGGGATGTTTTTTTAAGAAGGCGTATAATTTATCTTCAATAACCTGAAGATCATCATCAATCTGTTCAAATGCATCATATATCTCCATATAATCATAATCATCATTATCTTCAAAATTGATACCTCTAGATGAAAGGTCTGTATCCTCACCTATAGGCATGGGCTCCCTTTGTTTAATCGTTACCGATGAAGGACAGGTATCACACGATATTAAACAAGCATCATTCGCCGAAACGCCATTTAGTCCGACTAAACTACAATCATCTTTATTTAAAATATCATTACATGTTTTATTATCACCCGAAGACCATTCACCATCATTGCGACATAATTCTTCTTGGAAGTATCCACTCATAACTTCTTGAGGAGCAGTTAGGATAGAAAACTCATATTCTGGTGGAACTAATGGATCTCTTAATCCTTCTTTATCATTACTTAATAACATGAGTAATGATAAAAATAAAAATACTATGAATAATTCTTTATTCATAAACTTAATGAAACTTAGATAAAAATATTTAATAAGCAAAAGATGCCAAAGACTGTGTATATGGATTCTGTTTGAAGGGATCTAACGTTGTTGGGTCTAATCTGTTAGATAACTTAACATTATCTAATGTATCTTTTTCTTGTGTATATTCACATGTATTATCCGTGGGAATTTCACCATAAATCTTATCCACATTGTTGATTCTCGGATTAAAATAATCAGATTCAATCTTCTTGATATCAACATTTAGCGTATCCATACCACTCATCAACTTAGTGTTTTCAGTGGTCGGAGCACGACCCTGAGAAATGATTTCTTTATTCGGATTGAGATCAGCTCTCAAGTATTGGTCATTCGCCATCGAACCATGGAGATAAGAACCAGCATTACCATTGTATTCAAAGTTCGTGGTTTGTTTCTTAGTTGCCCTCACATCGTCTTGTAATCTTTCTCCCGGAACACGAGTAATAGAGGAACCAACAAAACCATTTCTTGAATCGTCCAGTGTTGTTTGCTTCAATGTCGGTTTTACTTCATCATATAATCTTTCGGTCTCACCAGTAAATACTGACTTGATATTTCCTTCATATGTTCTTTCTTCCGTAATCTCTCTTTCATTGGGATAAGCGAAATATCCATCTCTATTGTGACTATCATCAATCGCTTTGCTCTCAAGATTCGCATTCCGATTTGTTTCAATAGTCAATTGTTGATTCGTGGATTGCTTATACATCGGTCTCTCTTCTGCCGGCTTGAAGTTTACCGCTCCAGCGGGTCCTAGTTTACCTTCGTTAAAATACGCACGATTTGTTTCTTTAACAATCTCTTCGGACTGTATCATCGGAGCAGTAATCGCCCCCGTTGTAACCAACCATCTATCAGCAGTATTTACATAATCAGCATCGGGTGAATGCTGAAAGACCTCACCTTCTTCGCCCCGATGGTCTATCCCCTTCCCACCAAGGACTTTCCCACCAAAACTTTCTTTCAGATTATTTAAGGTCCTTGTCGCATCAACTGAATTTCTCTGAGCATATGCTAAATCAACGTCCCGATTAATCTCGCTCTTTTGATCAATATGAACAACTCTCTCTTGTTCAAAAGGCAGTTCATTTCTTCGCTCCATCCCACCTACATATCTAGATTGGTCAGATCTTGCTCCTTCAAACTGATTACCGAATACATTACCATAATCTTGTTCTAGTTCAAAGAATTGTCCAACTTCTCTTTTCTGAGGTCTGAAAGCGTGTGACCCTCCTTGATGATTCGTCAAAGATTGATTATCATCATAATTAATATTCGGAGGACTTCCTCTAAAAAAAGGTTCAACTTTAATTCCTTGGTCATTCACTAAAAAATCATCCCTAGAAATTTCAGATCCAGTGATAGACTGAATATGTTCAGAATTATAATTTCTCTCTCTAAGAGTATTACGACCACCCATATTTAGTGAATCAACCATCTTGGAATCACCTTGCATCGCCAAATCATGATTAGAATTTACGAGACCAATCTCATATTTTTTCGCATCTAAATAATTTGCTTGATCATAAACTGAATTTCCTGAACCAACAAACAACGGCGGTTGAACTTCTGGATGAACTGTATGAGTTTCATCTTTATCCTTGTTCATTAAATATCCAACACCCATTATTCCAAGTAAGACTACCGATTCCATTTTAATATATTCTACAAAATATAATTATTCTAAATTTTTAATCTATATAATCGTTTCAATTCATGTGGGAAAGAACTATCCGTAAAATAAGATCTTATCTTATCGTTGAAATTACCCAGAAGCTTAAAATGACACATATCTTCGTAGATTAAGAAGATTGAACCATAATTAGGATTATAATCATTGAGTGTATTATATACTGAATAATCATTCATCAAACTATTGCAATTTAAGATAAAGATATTAACCTCCAAAATAGTAATCAAAATCTGTAGCAAAATATAATCACCCCAGTATTCATGACCAGATGTCTTAATCTTATCCTTAAATTCATCTAGAGAATTAATTTGATAGGGGTCCCATCCCTCACTAAAATCATCTGCGTCTTTCATAATCCGATAAGTACTGATAATCATATCATATTGTTCTTCGGTAATATTTTCGGAGAGTATTTCGCGAATATCATTTGAATTATAATAATTGCCTATATCTCTGTCTCTTTCATTTAATGCGTTCGCGATACAATGAAAGAAACAATCTCCATCTGAATCACAATCTAGGACGCCATATAATGAATTCTTTTCCTTCACCTTACTTAACTTATTCAATTTGGTAATCCATTGCCGATCAATCTTTTGCCAACCATATTCACTTAAGACATGATGCCAATTATGTTTCTTAATAAGTTTAAATTCTTGTTTATCATCCCTGTATTCCATTTTATCATTATTTACTCTTATATTGTCCGTCAAATAGTATTCCTCCGACATAATATGAAAGATATGTAATATATTTTAAGTATTTAATTTATCAAATTTTAAAATAGATAGTAGATATATAATGAAGCAAACCCTACAGAAAATTATTAATAAATGCGGATGTATTGATATCAAAGTTGTTGTTCTACTCTTCTTCTTATTACTTATAATCATGGCTACGTATAATGGATCGGTAAAAGAAGAAGATTGTAATTGTGGAGCTTAAATTACTAATTCATTCATATTTTTTTTGTATAGCATATTATAAATGGCGATTGCTGATTCCGTTGTTGGTGGGGTCAATGGACCACCGGGCGATGACGGCGTTCCACAAAAGGAGGAGGACTTACCCGAACGGGGAACAATCCAGCTGCCGCCAGGGCGGAAGTGGATCACGCTGGGGGCTGTCGACTTTTTTGAATCTGGCGTGAAAGTTGTCGCCGTGATGAAAGATTCGATCGCGCAGGCACAAGGTCTACGAGCGGGTATGATAATTACTCATGTCAATGGAGTACCAGTTGATGGTAAAAACTTGGACCAAGTTTCCGAGGAGATGGCGGGTGCGGTCACTCTTGCGTTTCATAATCCCGCTCCTGCGCCGCGGCCGCGGCGCAGGAGCGTGGGTGGTGGTCGCAAAAAGAAAACCGCGCATAAAAAGAGACGTAATACTAAGAGAAGAACAAAAAAGAGAAGGACTAAAAAGAGAAGGACTAAAAAGAGACGTAATACTAAGAGGAGGACCGGTAAAAGATGAAGATTGTAATTGTGGATATTAAATTATTAATTAAATTTTTTTATGTCTAGTATATTATAAAATATAAATGGACACGGATGTGGTGACGGCGGGCAATTTACAAGGTACCAAAATTCATGTGAAACTATCCAGCGAAATGGAGGAAGAGATGCTGTCCTCACGGACCGTAATCGGACCAAAGTCAGAAGCCGTGTTCCCGAACCTTGAGCCTCCACGGGAGCTGGTCAGAAATATAGTAGGTGATTACATCTTCAAACAGACATGGTCAAATGGGGCGAAGTTATATGAGAAAGAGGGATATAATTTATTCATAAGAGCAGATGGAAAGATTCATATTAATTCTACCGAGCTAGCCCCAGAAGGCATCACGTCCTTATTATACCACAGCAGAGTGGATACACCATTCTTAAAACCAGGAGATATTATTGTGGGCCCCCCGATTCGGGAACAGGAACCGGACGAGCACGATGAGTCCAGCATGAGCCAGCCGGCCGGCGACGACAGCCAGGGGCCGAAGGTGACGCTCGCGGGTCGGCCCCTGGAACAGGAACCGGTGCAGGTGGAAGAGGGTCCCGCTGAACCAGAGGAGAAGAGATGGATGCTCCCCACGTTGAATTCAAATGTCTATTTATTAATAGGCGACCAAAAAACTTTCCAGGCGGCAAAAAGAGTTACTATCGGAAGATATTATGGATCCACAGAAGACGACGCGAAGAATACAGAAGTGCTCATGCATCCAGACGGGATCCTTCAGAGGACAGGCCAAAATGCGAGTGTCGTGCGGGGTGGGGTGCTCCAGGATGGTAATGCAATCATTCCATTCACTAAAATGACTATGTCAGAACCAAAGGCGAGCGCCTCCTGGCGCGTGATAGGCAAACGACAATGGCCCGAAGGTCAGGATCCCGTCACATATCAATTAAAGTTGGACATTGAATTTTACGGCGAACTGATACAGGAGGCTGGCCGGAACCCCGTCGTCGCATACGCGGGCGGCCCCCTCGGCACAAGAAAAATTATAATCGCGTTTCGTGGACAAGAAGCGGCACGACAACAAAAAGCAAAATTTATAGCGGATTTCCGGCTGCTGTCTGATGAGTGGACTACAATATTCGTTTTAGGCGATGGCATGACTGGCGGCGGGAAAAAATCAACTAGAAGGACTAAAAAGACAAGAACTAAAAAGAGACGTAATACTAAGAGAAGAACTAAAAAAAGAAGGACTAAAAAGAGACGTAATACTAAAAGGAGAACTAGAAGACGTTAATTGCTTTTCCATTTTTGCCCACAGTGATTACAGATATAAATATATTTCATGTTTTCTAAATCATATTTGATATAAGTCACTGAAGATTCTTTCCCACTTTGAATTGATACACATTCTTCATTTGTACATTTCATATTAGGATTACCTTCGATCTTGGGTAAAGTAACATCTTGCGTTATATATTGGTTATGATTAATATACTCGGAATTATCATATCCCTTAAAATCAACTGAATAAATACATTTATCTTTACCTTTAAATTCTCCTGATTTTTGACATGCTTTACAATGATGGATTAAATTTTCATCTTCGTCTAAATATAAATAAGTCATATTTTGACATTCCCCGCAAAAGTGAATTTCAGAATTATTCATTTGTTATATAGTATAACTTATTTCTTTAATTAAATCAAATTTTTTTATATATTCATTATATAATTGGGATGGCTGATGCGTCGACTCCTCAAGGATTGAAACATGATGCACTTTATGCGTCGATGGTGGAGGCACTTTTTACTGCGCCAGACTCGAACAATAAAATTTATGCCAGAAAGGGTGTTAATAAATACACCTTTTATTTAGAGGAATTGGAAGATGACGAGAAATCTTATAAGGCGGCCAAATCTTTAGGAGATGTGGATTTTAATAGTGAAGAAGAGGGAGGGCAAAAACTGGCGGATTTTGGGAAGCTGGATGGTGTGGCGGATGGCACAGCGACAGAAACAGAGCTTCAAACGTGGATCGTAAATCACCACGATGCAGCGGCAGTGGCAGAGCCAGAGCCAGAGCCAGAGCCAAAACTAGAGTCAGAGACAAGTTCAGGAGGGAAAAAGCCGCCAGAAGATGCAGCCGGAAAGTTAGAGGGAGATGTTCAGAGTAAGGTTAATCAAAGACAAGCGAATTTTCTCGATTCGGATAGAGTCGCCGTCGGGAAGCCCGCGCCGTCGAACATCTTTGTGGTCGCGTTAGGATATGATTTCAGTTGGGGAAAACGGCGGAGAAAGATTTGGGACGCTCTTCTGAATATTATCAAGGAGGAGAATAAGGCAAAACTCCAGAGATTACTCTCCGACGTTCAGGAGGTGGATCCCACAGTGGGCGAACACCTAGAACAACTTAAAACGCAAAAAAATGCCCTCATTAATAAATTGGGCGACTTGAACCGAATGATGGGAAAGTTTGATGATGATGTAGATTGGGGAAAAAGAACTGGGTGGATTGAAGAATTTATGAGCATTTTGATCCCCGGAACTGGCGGCCCTGCTGCGACGGAAGAGGAATGTCGGACTTATCTTGAGACGGCCTGGACTTCAGATTTAGGAAGCGAAGCAGCCCGGCAGGTGGTCATGAATGCTTTTTACAAGCTGGGATTCGCAACCGGTAAGTTGGATGGGACGATTTTGGAAGATTCCTTCTCCAATGGATCAAGCGGAGATACAAAAGATACAAAAGATAAAGCGTTGGGCTTGATCTTGGCGAATGAAGAGGCTGTGTCCGTAGTGCGTAAGGCTATTTCTGACGCGCGTGTCGCAAAAAAGCAGGCGAGTCCTGCGCCGGCAGGGCCTTCAGAATCTATTGAATCTGTTGAATCAAGGGTGGAGGCCGCGACGGCGGCGAAGATCGATGCTCTTAAGAAGGAACTGGCACCAGCATGGGCATCTGGAGACAGTGATGCGAGAACGGCAGCACGAACAAAGATGGAGAAGTTGGCGGCAAAGTGGCAGGCCATCCAGCAGGAGAGCGGCGTGCTGGACAAAAAGTGGCCGAAGGGAGCCATGTACGGCCAGGTCCAGGAAGGATTCGCCATTGCAGATGAGGGGAAGAGAAACGCGGCGTCGCGGCATGTGATTGAGGGGTTCGTCAAATTTGAAAAGCCGGGTCTAATTGATGCAGCGAGAAAAGAAATTACCGAATCGGATAAATCATCAGCGCAGGATGAGGCGGCGAGTTTCTTTGATACAGATCAGGGGGAGGTGACGAGTTTCTTTGAAGCGTCTGGTGATAAAAGACAGATGGACAATATTGTTGTTAAGGCAAAGAAGAAGGGGGGCTACATGGAGTACGAGTGGTCAGGGTGCACGATCACCGTTATAAGTGGGAAGATGAAGATTGACTATCCTGGCGGTGGGGGGTGGGGCTCATGGAGTCTGGATTTGACGCTTGAAGATGCACAGTTGGAAGAAGAGGCCGCGCTGGATCCATCTGTTTGTCAAAAACGAGGAGGGTGGATTTCACTAAAGTGGGATCAGGAGACGGCAGGTTTCACTGCGAATGCCATAAGGGTAGAGCCGAAAAAATCGAAGACGGGCTCCAACCCGCATCTGCAGGTCAAGGTATTCTTGAAGGCGGGGGGCGGACCGGGTTATAAATCTGACGTTGCGAAGTTGCCCCGCACAAAGGAGCTTTGGGCGATGTTGAAAGGAGTTATGCCCTCTAGCGGAAAACTGGTGGCCTGCAATGTCGCTCTAGCCGCGCCCGCGCAGGAAAACCCCTCGGCAGATACAGCACTTGCAGAGGAACCGGAATTACAGGTGACGTCGTCACCAAAAGAGACTCGCGCGAGTGACGTGGGTGGCGCGAGTGGCGCGAGTGGCGCGGATGACTGGGAAACGGTCCTGCGCGCCAAACTCGTGGCGATGGGCTTCAGCACCCTTATTAAATTCGCGAGGGAATCTAATATAGATGAGACCGATATGAAAACTGCACTCGGTGCAGCCGAAGTTATTGATCTGATCGTGGACAAAATGAGGCCTCCGGAGCAGGATGAGGCGGGCCTGCGCACCGAACTCGGGGCGCTGGACTCGTGGGGGCTTGCACTGCGGGCGGATGAGGAGGGCATTCATGATGAGACGGCGGGGGATGAAGACATCATTAAGTTGATCATCGCGAAGAGATTTGCCCGTAGTTCTAGTGGTGGTGGTCTATCAAGAAGGAAACGTTCTAAATCTAGAAAGAAGAGTTATCGTAAATCTAGGTCTAGAAAGAAATCTAGATCAAGAAAGAAGAGTTATCGTAAATCTAAATCTAGAAAGAAGAGTTATCGTAAATCTAGAGCAAGAAAGAAATCTAGGTCAAGAAAGAAGAGTTATCGTAGGTGAAGGATTGAATCATAAATGATTTAATCTTTCAATAAGTTCTTCCCTTAGTTGAGGATAATTGATCGGCATCATGATATTATAAATATTTAGTGAAATCTTAGCTGGTTGCGGATGTTTCTTCACTAAATCATCTAATCTTTCAATAATTCTATCTTTTTCCCCTTTCAAATGTTTTTTTATAATTTCATCAAATGGCATAAACATAGGATGAATCTCAAATCCATTTTTACGTATTAGATGATTATAATTATCATGTTCAACGACTAAATTATATAAATCATTCTTTTCACCAACTTCTTTCTCAAAACCAGGTTCATTGTGTAATGGATTATTACATAACAATGATTGTATTGATAGAAGAATACTACCAATATGCATCACAGTCGTCCACTTGGGACCCGACCATGTATTAATCGCCGATAAACATACCTTCCCAATGTGATTATCATGAGATCGTCCAACATATAAATTAGGATGAATTCTATAACGACTATGCGATAAATATCCTACTTTAGGAGGAGAAAAGGGATAATTCGTTGGAAATTCTATTATAAAATAGAAAATACCGTTTTCATAGGGTGTGTCTTTAGGTCCAATAATAATAGCGACGGCTTTCATCATGTTTTCTTCATTGAAATGAAGATGAATTCCCAATTCGGATAATTCCATTTTCT
>Ga0308010_1001051_pt1 | contig 16088 bp, 16 predicted proteins | sample Neamet129_FD_202368 | JGI IMG/M metagenome (GOLD analysis project Ga0308010, IMG submission 202368) | Marine microbial communities from water near the shore, Antarctic Ocean - #129 | ecosystem: Environmental > Aquatic > Marine > Unclassified | place: Southern Ocean | collected 2014-07-24 | reverse complement strand
GCCCATAAAGAAGCTCCACCAATTATTGTATTTTGTGGTCCTTTAGTTCCTTCATAGTAAGGTAAAGATCTAATGCCAAAATCAAATTTTGCTTCTTTTTTGATTCCAGCATATCCAGCAGAACTTTCTGTAAAGAACATACATTCTCCAGCTCTAAAGTTAGCTCCACCTTCATTTCTTCTACCAGCGTAGAAAAACTTGCCTTCTTTAGCCCACTTACCCATCAAACCTAGATGCGCAACTTGCAAAGGACCATTAATTTTTAGCTCTGTATCTAATCCTTTAAAACCATTTCCTTTTGTTGCAAACGGAATGTCATGATAGGCAGAAAAGTTTTCTAAATGTATCCAACTCTGCCAAGCAGTAGTTAGTCCACAAGAAATTCCAGCTGCTTTAGCTGCATCTAATGCTTTACCAACATCGCCCCAATGTTTTAGGCTCATATTAGGTTTTAAACCAGCTTTCTTCATTAGGTCTTTGTTTACCCATAGCACTGGTGTTGATGCGTTGTAAGGTAGAGACAACATTTGTCCGTCTGTTGTCGTGTAGTAACCTTTCACCGGAGGAATAAAAGCATTCTGATTAAATTTTAATCCAGACTCATTCATTACTTCGTAAATTGGTTTAGTAGCACCTTTAGCAGCCATCATAGAAGCTGTTCCAACTTCAAATACCATTAAGATATGTGGTTGTTGTTTTGCTCTGAACGCAGCTATTCCAGCGTTTAATGTTTCTGAGTAGTTACCTTTTCTTGTGTGAACTACTTCGTATTTATCTTGGCTCGCATTAAAGTCTTTAACTTGAACATCAAGTAATTCTCCAAGTCTTCCGCCGAATGCATGCCACCAATTGATTGTAGTTTTTGCTTCTGCATTTGCATGTGAAAAAAGCGCAAATATACTGAAAACAAAAAATAATTTCTTTAGTGATTTCATTATTTTCCCCTGTTTGTTTTTTTAAATAATTATTTATTTCAAAAAACTTAGCAGAACTTTTGGTCGCATAATAGCGGTAATTGCCTGCTATGGAGCTTGATATTCTATAAAAAATTCTAGTATAGGTTTAAATTTTGGCAAACTCACCACCAGTTCTAAATCGCCATAGCCACTTAGTCATAGCTTTTTGAACATCGGTTGGTTTTACATTTAAATCTTTTAAAGTTAAATGTTTGTTCGAGACTATATTGTCTCCTTCATTTAAAATTTCGCACTGGTCTTTAGTCAGTAAAGGTTTTGGCATTAAACTGAATAAAGCTGCTTGAATTTTTGCTAATGGCATGGGCATCTCAATAATAAACTTTTTTTTACCTATCGTGCTAACTATAGATTTTACCATGTCTTTAAAACTAATTATTGTCGGGCCACCAATCTCATAAATTTTTCCTTCATTTTTTTTAATCTCAATAGCTCTAACAATAGCGGTTGCTACATCGTCTACTAAAATAGGTTGAAATTTATAATCTGGTTTAACGACTGGAATTACAGGAAATAAACTTAATTTTGCAAAAAGGTTGGTAAAATTATCTTCATTGCCACAAACTACACTTGGTCTAATAATTACTGTATTCTTGAAATTTGCTAACGCTTTTTGCTCACCGCTAAACTTTGATTGTTGGTAAAGTGAATTTGAATCTGCGTTAGCCCCAATAGCGCTAACGTGAATAAACTTTTTAACTTCAGACTCTGAGCAGTATTTAGCAATAAGACCTGGCAAGTCTGAATGCATATTAATAAATTTTTGTTTCCTTGTTTCAAAAAGAATTCCGATCAAATTAATAACGATATCCGAGTTATTGATTGCTTCTTTAATGCCAGAAAAGTCTTTTGGGTTAAAATTTATAAATTCAATTGCTCCTGGAGGTGCTTGTGTTTTTAAATAACCTTTTAAATAAGCATTCCTTGTTGGAATAATGCACTGAAAATTCCGCTCAGTCATTTTTCGGACAAGATATCTTCCTATAAATCCACCACCGCCAAGGATTGTTGCTATTGGGTAATTATTCATGGTATTCAAGATAGTTATATGAAAATACACAAGATTCAAGGGGACATAAGTTCAGAAGTTGCGGGTTCATTTAAAGATAGTGTCGCTATTGATACTGAGGCAACAGGTTTGCTGATTCCAGAACGTGATAAATTAAGTTTAGTTCAAATCTGTGGGGATGGCGGTGAAGTTTATATTGTTCAACCTGACCGATCTAACTACAAAATGCCTAACTTAGCCTCTGTGTTAGAGAACGATAAAATTCAGAAAATTGGCCACTTTTTAAGATTTGACAAGAGTGCACTTGAGTATTTTTTAAAGTGTAAAATGAATAATATTTTTTGTACAAAAATAGCTTCTAAGATTTGTAGAACATATACAGATTCTCATGGACTAAAAAATTTAGTTCAAGAATTTTGTAATAAAAAGTTAGATAAAAACCAGGGGTCAAGTGATTGGAATAAAAATATCAATGATCTTAGTGATAAGCAATTAGAGTACGCTGCTAATGACGTTATTTATTTACATAAAATTAGAAATGAATTAGAAAAAATGTTGGTCAGAGAAGATCGAATGAATATTTATAAAAAATGTCTAGCATTCTTAGACACAAGAATAGAATTAGATCAAAAAGGATTTAAATTTTCAATATTTGAACATTAATGAATAAAGTTAACTATATCTCTGTTGCAAAAAAAGCTGCTGCTATTCAGATTTCTGAACTTAAAAAAATAAATAAAATTTTTAATAAATCATTTGTGCAAGCTGTAGATCTGATGGCTAATTGTAAAGGTAAAGTTATTTGCGCAGGTATTGGAAAAAGTGGTTTGATTGCAAGAAAAGTTTCAGCAACCTTATCATCTGTTGGAATTTCTTCTTTCTTTTTAAATCCTGGTGAAGCTAACCACGGAGACCTTGGGCAAATTGATAAAAGAGATTTATTATTAGTTTTTTCTTACTCGGGTAATACTTCTGAAATTACAAATATGCTTCGGTATGCAAATCGTTTTAATATTAAAATTATTGGGGTTGCTTCAAAAAAAGATAGCTTACTGTTAAAGGCAAGTGATATAAAATTACTTCTGCCGCAAGTTAAGGAATCCGATCCAACAGGAATGGTGCCAACAACAAGTACAAGTATCACATTGTTGCTTGGTGACTGCTTGGCTGTTGCACTTATGAATAAAATGAGTTTTTCGAGAGAAAGATTTAAAGTTTTTCATCCAGGGGGCAATATTGGACAAACACTACTATTGGTTAAAGACATTATGATCACAGGAAATAAAATACCTACAGTTAATTTAAACAAAAATATTTATGCTGCTATAAAGATTATCGATAAAAAAAAGCTTGGCTTGGTTGTGGTTATGGAAAAAAATAATGTAAAAGGTATTTTAACTGATGGAGATGCGAGGAGAGGTATTAAACATTATTCTAAAAATGACCATTTAAAAAAATTTATGACACCTGACCCTTTATTTATTTCAGAGTCTTCACCTGCTTCTAAAGCTTTATTTTTAATGAATGATAGAAAAATTACAAGTTTATTAGTTGTATCAGAAAAAGAATTTAATAAAGCTAGTTTAAACAAGAGGCTAAAGGGTATTGTTCATATTCACTCATTGCTGCAGTATGGTATAAAGTGATTAATAGAAGAAAGAAAATTACATTAATACAACTTACAATTTTTTTAGTTGCAGCAGCACTGCTCTATAATACCTATCTGTATGATGAGAGTGAAAAAATTATCCCAACAATAAAAGTAGAAATAGAGACTGATACTAACGTTAATAGTTTTAAAGATATTGAATACTCAGGCTTTGATTTAAACGGAAACCGATATACTTTAAATGCTGGTATGGCAGATTTTAAAAATGAAACGCCTGAAGAAATTAATATGAAAAAGGTAGTAGCAAATTTCTACTTAAAAGATGATACTATTTTAGAAATAATAAGCGACGAAGGATTATACAATAATATAACTTTAGACATAAGGTTTGAAAAAAATGTTAAAGCTGTTTACTTGGCTACTACTCTAATTTCTGATAAATTAATTTATTTAAATTCCGAGAACAAACTGCTTGCAACTGGTAATGTACGAGGAGATAGTTTAGAAAAAGGAGAATTCTTTGCTGATAAAGTTAAATACAATCTTGCAAATAAAACTTTAGATTTATCAATGTCAGGTGACGAACTAGTAAAAATAAAACTTAAAAATTAAATTTATGAAAAAAGGTTTCAGAATAATTAAATTCAAGAAAGACAAGCCCATTTTTCAGGTTAAAAACATTAGTAAATCATACGATGGTCGTCCGATTTTAAAAAAAATTAGTATGGAGCTTTATCCAGGAGAGTGTGTTGGATTGCTGGGCCCCAATGGTTCTGGTAAATCAACTTTATATAGCACTATAATTGGAGAAACTTATGCTGATGTCGGAAAGATATTAATTAATGGTAAAGAAATTCAAGATAGGCCTATTCATCTTAGATCAAAAGCAGGTATAGGTTATTTGAGTCAGCAGAGATCAGTATTTGCAATTAGTGTTTATGATAATTTATTAGGAATCTGCCAACTTTGTATCAAAGGATCTATCAATCAAATAAAAATGACTGAAAAATTACTTGATGAATTTAATTTACAACACTTGAGAAATATTCATGCTTCTAATTTATCTGGTGGTGAGGTTAGAAGACTTATGCTTGCACGTTTGTTAATTAATAAACCAAGTGTGGTATTGTTGGACGAGCCCATGGCTGCATTAGATCCAATTGTAGTTCAAGATATTCAAAAATATATTTTAAAATTACAAAACTTTGGCTGTGCAATCTTAATAACTGATCACCAGGTCAATAATCTGTTTGATATAGTGGATAGAGCATATGTGCTGGGTGAACAATCCATTATTGCTCAAGGAACTCCGTCTGAAATTTTAAAATCATCAAAAGCGATAGAATTATATTTTGGATCTTCTTATAGAACTTAGTGCTCATGTTAAATAAAAGTTTTTCGATCAATATATCCGATCAAATTAAACCTTATAATAAAGCTATTAACGTAGACTCAGACAAGTCTATTTCTGTTAGATCTTTTTTGATAGGTGCTATTAGCCACAATATCTCGGAAGTAAAAAACATTTTAGAGTCTGAAGATATTTTTTCTTGTATTAGCTGTTTAAGAAAATTGGGCGTAAAAATTCAAAGAGTAAAAACTGGTCATTATTTGATTTACGGTAAAGGCTTAGGTTCTTTTTATGTTAAAAAAAATGTAGTCTTAAATTGTGGTAACTCAGGAACTACCGCGAGGCTGCTAATTGGTTTGCTTTCAACAAACCCTGGAATTCAAGTTAAAATTAAAGGAGACGATTCTTTAAACAAAAGAAATATGAGTGTACTTATAAACCTTATGGAGAGGTTTGGAGCTACCTTTTTGCCAAAAAATAAATCAACTTTTCCTATAACCTTAATTTCATCAGAAATACCAATCGGTATTCAGTATAAAGCAGGCGTTTCAGCGCAACTTAAAAGTGCAGTAATACTTGCGGGGCTAAATGCTAACGGTATTACTAATGTTGTGGAAGAGAAGGAAAGCAGAAATCACACTGAAAATATGCTTTTACGAACTTCACAAATTTTAAAAATTAAAAAAAATGAAAAAAAACAAAATTATATAAAAGTTTATGGGAAAGGTTACCTCGATCCTTTAAAAATTAATGTTGGTGGAGATCCGAGTTCGGCAGCTTTTTTTGTAGCGTTAACGTTGCTTACTCCGAAAGCAATTTTAAAGGTTAAACATGTAGGTTTAAATGAGAGAAGAGTTGGATTCTATAATCTTCTTAGAAAACACGGTGCAAAGATAAAGTTCAAAAATGTAAGAAAAGTTAACAATGAATCCATAGGCGATATTCATATTGAAAGTAGTAAGCTCAAGCCAATAAAGGCAAGCTCTGTTTATTATGTATCAGCGACTGATGAATACCCTATTCTTTTTGTAATCGCTGCGTTAACAAAGGGAACTTCTATTTTTAAAGGAATTGAAGATTTAGCAAATAAAGAGAGTAATCGAATTGAAGAAATGAAAAAAATATTAATTCAAATCGGTGTTAAGTGTGTGTCAAAGAAAAATGAAATGAAAATTTTTGGTGTTTCAAAAATTAAAAAAATAAATACTGTAATTAAAGTTCCTAACTTGGGAGATCACCGAATTTGTATGAGTGCAGTAATCTTGTCTTTAGTGAGCGGCATAAAGGCAGAAATAAAAAATTTTGAAACAGTTGGGACATCTTCACCTTCGTTTTTAGAAATTATTAAGTTACTTGGAGGAAAATTTGAAATTAAAAAAACATCATAAATTAATTATTGCAGCAGATGGTTCGGCTGCGAGCGGGAAAACTACAGGAGCAAAAAAAATTTCTAAAAAATATGGTCTACAATTCTTGTCTTCAGGTTTGCTTTATCGCTATGCAAGTTTTCAATTATTAAATAATAAACCTAAAAATAAGATTAATTTTCTAAAAAAATGTTTTAAAAATCTAATTTTAAAAAAATTAGATAATAAGAATTTACACTCTCCTGAAATTTCTGTTCATACCTCTATTATTGCTAAAAATCCAAAAATTAGATTTATTTTAAAGTTATTCCAGAAAAAATTTGCAAAAAAATATAGTAGAGTTTGTATTGAAGGAAGAGATATTGGCACGGTAATTTTACCTAATGCAGATATAAAATTTTTTTTTAAATGTAATTTAAATGTTGCTGCTAAAAGAAGATTCAAAGAGCTTCGAAAAAGCAATAAGCTAATTAAGCTTACTGATGTTAAAAAAGCTATGCTTATCCGTGATAACCTAGATAGAAAGCGCAAAAATTCTCCTTTGATTCAGGCGGAAAATGCGGTAATTGTGCAAACTGATAAATTAAAAAATGTCAGAGGCATGATAGATAAAATGTCTAAAACAATAGAAAATAAAATTAAAGATAAATATGGCATCTGAAACAATTAACCAGGAATTATCCAGCTCCCAAAAAGAGTTTGAAATCCTATTAAATGACGACTTCAAAGATCGTAAGCTCAAAGAAAACGAAATTATCAAAGCTACTGTAACGGAAATCACTAAAAACTTTATTGTTGTAGATTGTAAAGCGAAGATGGAAGGCATGATTCCTATTGAAGAGTTTAAAAATGATGATGAACTATCAAAACTAGAAATTGGTTCTAAAATTGAAGTTTATTTAGAACGTATTGAAAGTTTCAAAGGAGAAATTGTAATCTCTAGAGAAAAAGCAAGAAGAATGAACGCTTGGAATAGAATGGAAAAAGTTTTTGCTACAGGTGAGGAAATCACTGCTTATATAACGGGAAGAGTTAAAGGCGGATTTATTGCGACTTGCGATGGACTACCTACTTTTATGCCAGCATCTCAAATTGATGTTAGACCACTTAAAAAATTTGATCACTTAATGAATGTTCCGTTACAAGTTATAGCAACAAGAATTGACAAAGTTAGAGGAAACGTCTGCACGAGCCGTAGGGCTGTTTTAGAAAAAAGTAAAGATGTGGAAGCTAAAGAAGCTTTAAAAAATTTAAAAGAAGGTGACATTATTGATGATGCAAAAGTTAAAGCTACTACAGATTGGGGAATTTTTTTAGACATTAAAGGTATTGATGCTCTTTTGCACGTGTCTGATTTATCACATGGCCGTGTTAAAAAACCTTCAGACCTAGTTACTATCGGTCAAACTATGAAGGTTAAAATAACTAAAATTGATAAAGTAACCAACCGTGTTTCAGCGTCGGTTAAGGCTTTAACTGAAGACCCTTACGACAGCCTGGAAAAGAAATATAAAATTGGCTCGATATATACCGGCACAGTCACAAAATTAATGGACTACGGTGCATTTGTTAGACTAGAGGATGGCATAGAAGGTTTAATTCATAGCTCTGAATTATCTTGGACAAACAAGAATGTACAACCTTCAAAAATTTTATCTTCATCACAAGAAGTTCAAATAAAAATAGTTTCAATTGATAGTGAGGCAAAAAGAATTTCACTTTCATTCAGGGAAACACTTCCTAACCCATGGAAAGAAGTTGAAAATAAAGTCGGAACAATTATGGACGTAACAATTAGTAATATTACGGATAAGGCTATATTTGCTGATTTAGATAATGGCTTAACCGGAATGTTACACTTTAGAGAAATTTCATATAATGACCAAGATCAAGATCTTAAAAAATTTACAAAAGGGCAAAAAATAAAAGTTAAAATTATAGAGTTAAAAGATGATAAGCTTAGATTTTCAATCAGAGCTATGGAAAAAGATCCTTTTGATTGGTTTAAAGAAAATAAGAAAAAAGAAGGTTCGATCATTACAACAAGAGTTCATGAGGTGCTTAAAACTGGAGTTAAAGTTTCTGTAGATCCTGAGAAGCATATTATCGTGATGATTAAAAAAAATCAATTAGCTAAAGAATCAGCTGATGCAAGACCTGAGATCTTTGTTCCAGGAAATGCCTTAGATGCTATGATCACTGAATTAGGTTTAGCAAAAAGAGAAGTGGTGTTAAGTGTTAAAGCAGCCCAAATTTATGAGGAAAAAAGCTTGGTTGCTAAGTTTGGTGAGGGAGCTGCTAAATCTGGAGCAACGTTAGCAGGCATCTTTCAAAAAGCTTTGGGTAAAAAACCAGCTAAAAAGAAGAAAAAAGAAGAAGAATAATTTTTGGTTAAGTCGAAAATAATTAAGCAACTCCACAAAAGACACCCAGCCTTGAAACTTTCACAAGTAGAAGACATTTTTGATATTATGTTTGATACAATCTCAAACAGTTTGATCGAAGAAAAACCGGTTGAATTAAGGGACATTGGAAGTTTTTCAATTAAGACAATTAAAGCCAAGTATAATGCTAGAAATCCTAAAACAGGTGAAATTATCTACGTACCTGAAAAGAAAAAAGTTTCCTTTAAAATGTCAAAACATTTAAAAAAAAGAGTAAATAAAGACATAAAAAAATGAGAAAAAATATATTTTTAGCCCTAGATTTTAATTCTTTAAGTAAAGCTTTAGAAGTCACTGAACAAACTAAAGATCATCTAGCTGGTATTAAAATAGGGTTAGAGCTTTATAGTTCTATTGGCTTAGCGGGCATCAAAGAGTTTGAAAAATTTAAATTGCCCATTTTTTTAGACACCAAGATATTTGATATCCCTAATCAAGTAGCAAAGACTATAAAAGTAATCTCAGATATTAAATCTATTCAATATTTTACTATTCACGCCTTAGGTTCTTTGGATATGTTAATGGCAGCACAAAAAGCAGCGTCCGGTACTAACTTAGAATTTTTAGCAGTAAGTATTTTAACTTCGTGGGAAAAAAAAAATCTAGAAGAAGTTGGAATTACGCAAGATGTAAAAAGTCAAGTCAAAATGTTAATTAACCTTGCTTGCCACGCAAAGCTTTCTGGTATCATTGCTTCAGCTCAAGATATTGGAATTGCACGTAAAATATCTAAAAATATTAAAATTTTCTGTCCAGGAATTAGAGGTGACCAAAATACTCAGGATCAAAAAAGAACTTTAAGTTATAAAGAGTTTAATGCTATTGCAGATGATAAATGCTTTGCTGTAATTGGCAGACCTATTTATGAGGGCAATCCTTTAGAAAATATAATAAAAATTATTAACTCAGTAAAATAATGGAAGCGAAAGTATGTGGCCTAACGACAACCAAACAAGTCGAAGAATGCGTTTCATATGGTGCAGATTTTTGTGGTTTTATATTAAACTACAAAAAAAGTCATAGATTCATAAATTACCAAATAGCTGCTAAATTAACTCGAGTAAAAAAACTAAAAACTTCTTATGTAGGTGTTTTAGTTAACCCTTCAAAAGAAGAACTTAAAATATTTTCCAGTCTTAACTTAGATTATTTTCAGATTTATGCGGATTATTCAAAAGAACAAATAGATGAAATTAAAAATAATTATAAAAAAAAAATAATCATGTCTATACAAATTAAGCGTGAACAAGACGTTCTAAAATATAAAATTTATGAAAAAGTAGCAGATATTATTCTCTTTGATAGTTCAGGTTTACATCGATCTTTAAGTTGGAATTATGATTGGATCAAACAAGTACCATCTTCTGTTACAAAAATGTTGGCAGGTAATATTGATATAGACATGCTTGAAAACTTAAAAGAAATAACAGATATTGTTGATGTTTCTGGAGCTTTAGAAACAGATAAAGTAAAAGACTTAAATAAAATTAAAAACTTTTTGAATAAAATAAAACAAATTAATGATTAAAATAAAAAAAAATATACTTTTAATAGATCAACATGATAAAAATGGCATGTACGCTAAAAAGTTTGGTGGCTCATATGTGCCTGAAACTTTGAAAAAACCTATTGAAGATTTAACTAAGCTTTTTCAAAAATTACGTCACGATAAAAATTTTATAAAAGAAAGAGATTATCATTTTGACAATTATGTAGGTGCTCCTACTCCTTTTATTAAACTGCAAAATTTAACCAGACACTTAGGTGGGGCGCAAGTTTGGGCTAAAGTAGTGTCGGAGGCTAATGGTGGGGCTCACAAAATCTATAATGCAACTGTACATTGCCTTATTGCAAAAAAAGCTGGTAAAAAATACGTAGTTGGCGATACAGGAGCTGGATACGCAGGAAAAATGCTTAGTATGGCCGCTAAAAAATTTGGTTTAAAATGTAAAGTTTTTATGGGTGCTAAAGATATTAAACGGCAAAAACCAAACGTCGATGCTATGATAAAAAATGGAGCTGAAATCATTCCTGTTTATTCTGGCAGTCAAACACTTGTGGATGCAGTTAGTGAATGTATGCGCTATTGGGTTGCAAATTGTCAATCCACACACTTAGTAGTCGGATCTACAGTTGGGCCTAATATCTTTGTAAAAATTTGTGCCTGGAGTACAGCTCAAATTTCTAAAGAGCTAATGGTTCAAATGAAAAATGTCTTTGGTAAAATTCCTCAACGTGTGAAACTAATTAATTGTGTAGGTGGCGGGAGTTCAGCAATGGGATTTTGGAATGAGTTTATGGATTACAATCCTAAACAAATTGAGTTCATCGGGGTTGAAGCCGGTGGCCCAGCAAATAGTAAAAGTCACGCCGCTCCATTGTCTAATAATGCAAGAATTGGAATATTGCACGGTGCTAAACAATATGTAATGCAAAGTAAAGAAGGTCAAATTAGTGAAACTCAGTCGATCTCAAGTGGTTTAGACTACCCTGGAATTTCTCCCCTTCATTGTTTTTTAAAAGACGCAAAAAGAGCGAGGTATACCTCTGCAACGGACGAAGAAGCGTTAGCTGCCTTTCAAATGGTAACTGAGTTAGAAGATATTTCTCCTTCTCTAGAACCAGCACATGCTTTTTCTGAAGCCATTAAACTTGCACCTAAATTAAGCTCTTCAACAGTAATTATTGTTAATAGTTGTGGAGATTCTTTAAAGGATAAATTTATTATTAAAAAAAGATTAGGAAGCTACAAGAGATGAGCTTAAAAATTTTTGAAACCTTCGAAAAATGCAAGAAAGAAAAAAGACCAGCTTTATTAACTTATACTGTTGCAGGTGATAAAAATAAAAATATGTCATTAGAAATTATCAAATCTATAGCTCAGCATGCTGATATTATTGAGTTAGGTTTTCCTCACAATACCGCGGTAGCAGATGGAGCGCAGATTCAAGAAAGCTCACATCGTGCTTTAAAAAATGGAATTAAGCTAAATGATATTTTTAAAATTGTTAAAAATTTTAAAAAAAGTAAATATGCTAAACCTTTAATTTTAATGGGTTACTTTAATTTAATTTTACAGTACGGACAAATATCATTTTTAAAACATTGTAAAAAAGCAGGTGTAGATGGGCTAATTATTGTGGATCTACCTCACCCAGAAAATAAATTTTTTGCTAAAAAATGCCAAAAATATTCTGTAAATTTTATTCAGCTTGTGTCTCCCACAACCACTGTAGAAAGAATGAAAAAAATTATTAGGGATTCACATGATATGGTCTATTATATAAGTATGCTATCGACAACGGGTGGAAAATTAAAAGTTTCAGCTAAAAAAATTCTTGAAAATTACCAAAAAATTAAAAAAATTAATCCTAAGAAAAATTTAGTCATCGGCTTTGGAATTACAACTAAAACTATAGCATCTCTCAAAAATGCAGATGGACTAGTTGTGGGGAGCCAATTATGTAAAGAGATTACGAAATCTTTAAAGTTTCGCCAAAATCCTGTCACAAACTTGAGTAGAATGGTATATAGATTAAAAAAGGAAATTATTTGAACTGGATCACAAAATTTATAAAGCCAAAAATTGCTTCTTTATTTAAAAAGAAAACATCAGAATCTGAACAAATTCTATGGACAACATGCGAGTGTAAAAATCTAATTTACAAAGAAGATTTACAGAAAAATTTAAATTGCTGCCCTAAATGTGGCGCTCATCATAAATTAACATGTAGAGAACGATTTGAAATTTTTTTTGACAATAAAGAGTTTAATTTAATTTCAACACCACTGCCCAAAGATGATCCAATTAATTTTGTTGATAAAAAAAAATATACAGATCGACTTAAATCAGCTCGAGAGTTAACCAATCAAGATGATGCTGTGGCTATCTCCACGGGAAGCCTAAATGGTATTCAAATAACTGTTGGAGCACAAGATTTTAGATTCATTGGTGGTTCATTCGGTGCCGCGTCGGGTGAAGCTTTTATTCATGGTGTTCAACACGCTATTGATAACAAAAACCCTTTTATTTTTTTTTCCTGTTCTGGTGGACAAAGAATGATGGAATCTTCAATTGCTTTAATGCAAATGAGCAGAACTGTTCTTGCTGTTAATGAATTAAAAAAACATAATTTACCCTACATTGTGATCTTAACTAATCCGACTACTGGTGGTGTCACAGCCTCTTGGGTCATGCTAGGTGATATTTTAGTAGCTGAACCAAAGGCTACTATTGGCTTTGCAGGTAGGCGTGTAATTCAAGATACAGTGCGTGAAACACTTCCTGAAGAGTTTCAAACTGCAGAATATGTAAAAGAACATGGAGGAATAGACCTTGTGGTTGAGAGACAGTATTTAAGAAACACAATAGGTACATTGTTAAGTGTTTTATTGAAAAAAGCAGAAACTCAGGCTAATAATGACGCATTAAATGTTGTTACACTCGATAGAACTCTACAGAAATCTTCAAAAGCATTATAGCCGCAGAATTAATCTAGACCTTACGCGTATCCAGAAAGTTTTAACTTCACTGACATTTCCACATCTAGAATTAAAAAATCCTATTAACATTTTGGGTAGTGATGGAAAAATGAGTACATTAACTTCTCTAAAATATTTTTTAGAAGCTCATAAAGAAAATATAACAACGTTCACTAGTCCTCATCTTTACGACTTAAGACATAGGTTTTGGCTTAAGAATAGATACATCACTCTTAAAGAAATAAAAAAATATGCTAAACTTGTGAAGGCTACTAGTCTAAAATTGACCCTATTTGAATTGTTAACTTGTATTTATATTTTAGCTGCTAAAAATCAAAAAAATATTAATTATAATTTAATTGAGGCTGGTCTTTTATTCAAAAAAGATAGTACAAATCTATGGGCAGAACCAAGGGCTCAAATAATAACTAATATTAATTTTCAGCACCAGGATTGGGTTAAGCCAAAAACCTTAAAGGAGATCTGTAAACAAAAGCTAGTTTCACTCTCACAAAAAACAACTATTTATATAGGCAAACAACAACCAAAAACCTTGAAAATTATTAAAAATTTTTTAAAAAATAATAAGAGTAAACAGGTCTATGCCTCATGTTTTAAGGTTAAAAGAATTAAAAACAATTACTTCTATGAAGATTCAAAAAATAAAATACCTATAAAATCTAAAACTATTCATTCCAAAGGATTGGTCGATAATTTAGCACTAGCTATTAAAGTGGCATTGGATTTTGGTGTGCCCAAACAAACTATTATTAAAACAATTCCTAAAATTCAATTTGAAGGAAGAGTTCAGTATCTTGCAGAAGGTAGATTTAAGAAATTATTGGAACAAAATGAAAAACTATTAGTTGATGGTTGTCACTCTATGGCAAGTGCTAAAAATTTATACAATTATCTTAAAACTTTAAAAGAACCAATCTACGGTATTTGGGGTATGCAAAAAAATAAATTACCAGATCAATTTATTAAATCATTTAATAACATATTTGAGAAACTGATTGTTGTACCTATTTCAAACGAACCAAATGCATTAAAGGTGAATGAGCTTAAAAAGATAGGAGAAAAGTATTTTATAACAAACACAGCAAATAATATTCAAACTGCTTTAAAAAAAATATCGTCAAAAAAAAATAAAACAATAGTAATTTTTGGAAGCGTATATTTAGTTGGAGAGGTTTTAAGTAAAAATTAAATATTATCTTCAATCCAAGAAACAATATTTGATTTTGTTGTAGCACCAACTTTAGTTGCTTTTAGTTGACCATCTTTAAATAGCAACATTGTAGGAATTCCTCGCACACCATATTTTGTAGGAGTATTAGGCTCTTCATCAATGTTATGCTTAGCTATAACTACTTTATCTTTCATTTCATCAGAAATTTCTTCTAATACTGGACCAATTTGTTTGCAAGGTCCGCACCACTCAGCCCAAAAGTCAACGACAGTTGGTATCGATGCCTTAACAACATCTGTTTCAAAACTTTCATCTGTAATTTTTTTTGTAGCCATTATTTATAAATAAGTGTTTTTTAATTAAAGTCAACTAGACAGCGTTGTAAAATTTTTCCATTTCTTCAATGTACTCATTAATATCATCTAGGATGATTAACTTTTCTTTTTTTCCTTCGCGTTCAAACTTTTCTCTTAAAGTATCTATCTCAGAATATGTTCTTGGAATTGTATTCCATTTTTCAGAGTTGGTACTCAAAAGTCTTTTGGCAATCGTTCTGTGAATTTGATTGTATTCCTCCTTTGGAAGTATTTCCGGTTTTTCCTCATAAATTAAGCGTCTGCCAAAATAGTGTAGCCTTTCGTCCTTTAGCTTATCCAGAACTGAAAGCTTTTTTCCCCATTCAGCTTTGTGGAATTCTGGCATAATTCTATTATCTTCAGGGCTAGTGAACTTTGTATAAATACTCTCCTCTTCATAGACATCTTCTTGGGATCTAGTCTGCTCTTTTTCTTCAGCCTCATCTTGTAAAATTAGGCTTATTTTTTCTGCAAATTGTTTGTGATCTTTTATAAGTTTAGCTCTAGCGGCTAATTTTTCCGCTCCTATCATCTTATATTCTTCAAATTCATTCCCGTATGAAGGATTCATGATGATGGGATGTTTATTGTGTTTAACTGTTCTTAAGAATTTAGGATTTTTACCCATTGCGACTTTTAAAGCATCTGCAGGCATATCTAGATAAATACTAGGGTCATGTTTTAGGTCAAAACATTTTGGCCACTGGTATTTGGGATGCGGACAAACAAAAGCCTGTATGTAAGGTCTGCTTTTTCCGTAAAAATATTCGTTTGTACAAAAATAAAGTTCTTTTTTTATAACTTCTAAGGTTGAATCTTTGTTTGTTGTTAATTGACTTGCTTTCCAAACACTTGGTGCTTTTTTTGAAATAATTTTTGCAACACCTAATGTTGCAATTACATCCCCTATTGCACTGTGAGCATCATCGTGTTCGATACCATTAAGAGGAGCCATTTGATCTAATTTATAAACAGCGTTTCCTTTTGCGCTTATAGAATTTTTAAGAGTGTTTGGATAATAAAGATTAGCAGCTCTTGCTAAGTTCAGTAGATCTCCTCTGTTATTTCCACTTGTGCTCGTTAAGTAAGGATACTCTAATGTTTGAAATAGAGTAGTTCTTAAGAACTCTTCATCAAAATCTATACTGTTAAAACCTATAAATGTAGTCTTACCCCAACGCTTTAATGTTTCAACAAGTTGTCTAATCATTTCATAGTGGGAAAGGTTTGCACCTTTTAACATTTTTGGTGAAGATTTATTTACAATGAGAGCCATGGCCTCTGGAATAATACTTGGGCTAAGC
>Ga0308010_1001049_pt1 | contig 16098 bp, 14 predicted proteins | sample Neamet129_FD_202368 | JGI IMG/M metagenome (GOLD analysis project Ga0308010, IMG submission 202368) | Marine microbial communities from water near the shore, Antarctic Ocean - #129 | ecosystem: Environmental > Aquatic > Marine > Unclassified | place: Southern Ocean | collected 2014-07-24 | reverse complement strand
CATCGTTTGAAAAGAAATCAGCGATATCTTCATAAGCAGACCAGTTAACTGGTACGCCTAATTCATATCCGTGTTTAGCTTTGAATGCTTTTTTTATTTCAGGTCTATCAAACCAATCTTTTCTAAACCAATAAAGGTTAGCAAATTGTTGGTCTGGTAGTTGATAAAGATTTCCATCTGGACCAGTCGTAAATTGTAGTCCAATAAAGTCCTCAAGATCTAAAGTTGGTAAAGTAACATCTTTACCTTCACCTTTCATCCAATCAGTTAAGTTAACAGCTTGTTGCATACGCGCATGCGTACCAATTAAGTCAGAGTCGTTAACGTATGCATCGTAAATACTAACGTTAGTTTGCATTTGTGTTTGCACGGCCATTACCACGTCACCTTCACCGATTATTTGATGTGTTACTTTAATGCCAGTTACATCCTCGAAAGCTTTTGTAAGAACTTTAGACTCATAAACGTGAGTTGGTATTCCTTCAGAAACTACTTTGATAGACATTCCTTTGAATGGCTTTGCAGCATCCTTGAACCATTTTAGTTCTTTAACTCTTTCTTTTTCAGAAATAGTTGAAAGACTAAATTCACCTTTAGCTAAGTCAGTAATTGCATCAGAATATGCAGATGAAATTAACAGTGAGTAAGTAACAGCAACAGTAAGAAGTATTTTTAATTTATTAAACATATTTTCCTTTGTTGTAGTTAATTGTAGATTTTCTTGTCTTTGTTGAGTTGATTTAAAACTAAATTAAACTTTATGTAAAGCTCATTTAGAGTAAAAATGGGGGTAAATAGATTTAATACAATCTTAGATTGTGTTAGTTAGAGTTTTCTTAATTGCAGCAGACCATCCTTTGACTAAATTATTTCTTTCTTTAGATTTAATTTTAGGTGTAAAATTTTTATCTAAACTCCAATTTTTGGAAATATCTTTTAAAGACTTGTAGACACCAATTTGAAGCCCTGCCATAAAAGCAGCACCTAGAGCTGTAGTTTCTTGAACCTTTGGTCTTAAGACTTTAATGTTAACTACATCAGATAAAAATTGTGAAAACCAATTGTTCATTACCATCCCTCCGTCAACCTTAACAAGTTTTGGTCTTAATCCATCGTGCTTCATTGCTTCAAATAAATCATATGTTTGGTAGGCTACTGACTCGATAGTAGCTCTAATAATTTCTTTAGGGCCCGTGTCTCTTGTGAGGCCACTCAAAACACCTCTAGCGTTTGCATCCCAATAGGGAGCTCCTAAGCCAGTAAATGCAGGAACTAAATAGACGCCTTTATTATCTTTTAAAGATTTAACAATATTTTCAGTTTCAGATGCTTTTTTGAAAAAATTTAGTTTATCTCTTAACCACTGTACGCCAGCACCTGCAATAAATATTGACCCTTCCATTGCATAAGTGGTTTTACCTTTAATTCTATAGGCAATAGTAGTGAGCAATCTATTTTTGGAATAGATTATTTTAGATCCAGTATTTAGAAGCACGAAGGCACCAGTGCCATATGTGCTTTTTAATGATCCTGGCTCAAAACAACATTGACCAATAGAAGCAGATTGCTGATCGCCTACTACGCCGCTAATAGAAATTGATTTTCCAGTAATTGATGGATGTGTTGATCCGTAGTCATCAGCACAATCTTTAACAATAGGTAAAATACTTTTATCAATTTTAAGAATTTTAAGGATGGTTTCATCCCACTTATTGTTAGTAATATTATATATCATTGTCCTACTTGCGTTGGTTGCATCGGTCGCATGAACTTTTCCTCTTGTAAGTCTCCAAATTAAAAAACTATCTATTGTTCCAAAAAGTAATTGCTTCTTCTTCATCAGCTTTTTAGCTATCGGAACATTATCTAATATCCACTTAATTTTTGTTCCAGAGAAATATGAGTCTATTAAAAGACCTGTTCTATTAAAGATAAGTGTTTCTTTATTTTTTTTTCTAAGTTTTTTACAAAATTCTTCTTGTCTACGATCTTGCCAAACAATTGCATTATAAACCGCCCTTCCTGTTTTTTTGTCCCACAAAACAGTAGTTTCACGCTGGTTAGTAATTCCAATAGTTAAAATTTTTCCATTAATTTTTTTACTTTTTTTAATAACGTCTCTTAAGGTTTTTCTAGTTGTAGACCATATCTCTTCGGGGTCGTGTTCTACCCAGCCACTTTTTGGGAAATATTGAGTAAACTCTTTTTGTGAAGAATAAACAGGTTTGCCTTTTATGTTAAAAAGTATTGCTCTGCTTGATGTGGTTCCTTGATCTATTGAGATAATAAAATTTTTATCTTTTTTCATTATTAATTAAAATACTGCCAGTCTAGTTCTAATTTTTTGTCATCTATTATCGCATTAATCATGCCCAGCATTAAAGGTAACTTTTTTCTATCAAAGTCTTGATTAACTTTTTTTCCTATTTCGATTGCAAGTTCAGCTCCTTCTACGGTAACTTTTTGCATTTTTGATTTTTTTGCCTCAGAAAAAGTCATTCCTGAGCCAATGTAAGAGCCCATTTTGCTGTTTCTACCTCCGCCTGAGCTAACATACAAATCTCCAAGGCCTGCCAAACCTTTAACTGTTTCTTTTTTTCCTTTTAAATGTTCCACAAAAATTTCCATTTCTTGGACAGACTGTTTAATTAAAGCTGAAGCAGTATTTAAATAATTTTTTTCTCTTATTTCTTCGGAGATATTGCTGCTACATAAACCTTTTGCAGCTCCCACAGCCATTGAAAATATATTTTTTATTGCAGCAGATACTTCGACGCCATTTATGTCGTCTGAAAAAGATGTGTGATAGTAATTTGTATTAAGCATACTCGCTATTTTTTTTGCTATAGATATATCTTTATTCGCAACAACAACACTACTATGAACTTTATTAGCCAAGCCTGTGGCGAGACATGGTCCTCCTATAGCTGATATACTAACTTGTTTTATTCCCTTTTCTAAAAGCAAACGTTCCAATTTATCAACTAATAATTCGTAGTTATTATTATGAATGCTTAAGCCTTTTGTTAACATAAGAAGATTAGGTAATTTTTTTTCTTTATAAATATTACTTAACTGATCTGATACCCACTCAATACCCTTTGAGCTTACGCCTAAAACAATCAAATCAACTTTAGAATTTAAAATTGATTCAAAATTTTGGAACTTAAATAGATTTATACCTTCAGGAATATTAATATTAAGACCTGGATGTAATCGCATATTTACTTTGGTTTGATCAATAAAGTTGTCTTCTAGGTGTGTGCCTACAATATTAATATCGTGATTATTATCTAAACATGGAAAAGCAAAAGCTGTTCCCATTGCACCAGCTCCGATAACAACAATTTTTGACATAAGTTTAGTTTCTGCTAATTATTTTTTTGATGATTAAGAAGAGAGATATTAACTCAATTTTTCCAATTACCATAAACAAAATTATGAATATTTTTGATGTTGTTAATAAATTAAAAAAATCAATATCATTCAAGCCAAATAAGCTGGAATTTACTGTGTTAGTAATAGTTAGAATGGAAAGCTTAAATGCACTTTCGAAATTAAGTCCGCCTGTAGTCAATATACTAGATAAAATAAAAATACTTATAAAAAAGCAAATAAAAATAAAAAAAGAAGAATTTAAATTTTCATTATTAATTTTGTGTTCTGTTTTTAAAATTCTTTGATCCATAATTATATTTGGCGAAACAAGTTTAAAAATTTCAAAAACAGTAGATTTAAAAAGTATATACAATCTTAGAAATTTAATACCAGAAGAATTTGAAACAACAGAACCGCCTATAATTGTTAAAAAAATAAAAAATAAGTAAAAGTTTTTTGGAGGTTCAAAAAAGGTTAATCCAGAATTACTTAAACTACTACTTACTCCAAAAAAAATATTTAAAAATGAAGTTTCCTGTATAGAAAAAAAAAGTATTAAGCTGAAGAGAAATATTGCTAATAAAATAAAAATATCTTCATAATGTTTTTTAATAATATTTACATTTGAAAAAAGACTGTAAAAAAAATAAATATTTAAAGTAGAAAATGTTATTGCAATTGTTAAAATAATTTTTTGTGAAGAATGTTTAATAATCTCAGAAAGTTCATTTGTAGGAAGAAAAGCTCCGGTAGAACTTACGGTCATAGCTAAGTTAAAGCTATTAAAAAGTCTAATCCCCGAAAATGTAAACAAAATAAAAATTAAGGCAGTTAAAAAAATATAAATAAAAAAAACTTTTATAATAGTTTTTGGAGCATTTTTAAAAAGATTTGTGGCTTTATCTGGATTATACACAAGGTGCGTTAATTTATATTCATTTTTAAAATTAGAAAAAATTAAAATTAAGAAAATTAAAAAAAATAAACCTCCTATCCAGTGAGATGATGATCTCCATATGATTAGTGTAGGGTCTAAAAATTTTACATTATAAAAAACTGTGAAACCTGTAGTAGTTAAACCTGAAACTGATTCAAAAAAAGAATCTATAAAACTAATCTGGTAATTACTAAAATAATATGGAATTGAAATTAATAGAGAAACAAACAAGTAAACTAAAAAAATCAATATTAATTTTTCATAAAATTTAATATTTTTTTCACCATTCTTACTAAACAAATAAAGCCCAACACCGAATAAAAGTGAAATTATTAATGTTAAAATATATGAATCTAAGTTTAGATAATGATCAAAATAAGAGGAATATAAAATATTGAAGAATGAAAGGAGAGTTACTGGAAAACAAGATAGGCTAAGGTAATAAAAAATGCCTTTAAGATTCATTTTTATATAGAGCTTAATCTAAAAATACTCTCAACTTCCGCTAAAAGTTCTCTTTTAGTAAGAAAAACTACCAGGTCATCCTTTTCAAATATAAAGTCAGATCGTGGTATGATTACTTTTTCAGACCTTAGCACTGCTCCAATTCTTATGTGTTCGGGTAAATTGGAATCTTTGATCGATTTATTAAGAAGTTCTGATTTTTCTAATATTTCTGCTTCAATAAACTCATATTCACCATCCAACACCGAATAGACAGTTTCAATTGTCCCTTTGTGAACATGCTCCATGATTCTAGATACAGTGGTCATGCGTGGATCAACTAAATCATCTATATTTAAAGATTTTTGTAGAAGACTATAATTAGATTTATTTACTATCGCTATTGTTCGTTTATCAGAGCTATATTTCTCAGCTAAAACACAGACCATAATATTATCTTCATCATCATTAGTTAAAGCTAATATAGTTTCTGTTTCTTCAATATTGGCTTCTTTTAATATTTCTTCGTCTAGAGCGTCACCACAAATTACTATGGATGAAGTTAATTCAGTAGCTAAGAGTTCTGCTCGTTCTTTATTTTTTTCAATAATTTTTACTCTAGCTCCTTCAAAATTTGTCTCTAGTAATTTAGCTAAATTTAAACCGATGTTTCCACCTCCAACAATAAGTATTTTAGTTGCTGCTTTTTCCTCGTGTCCAAATGACTTTAAGATCAAGTTTAACTGTTCGGTACTTGCTACCACATATGCTTTATCTCCTTCTAAAAGTTGATCATTTTTTTTTAAAAAAATAAATTTATCTTTCCTAACCGCTCCAAGAATATTGGCTTTAAAATCTGGAAATTTTAAAGTTAAATTTTTTAAAGGAGTGTTAATAGCTGGGCAGTTTTTGTTAACTAAAATTTCTAGGACTTTAATCTTGTCTTTAGCAAAGGGCACATTGTCTAATGCTCCGGGAGCTTCTAATTTTCTAAAAAGTGACTTTGCAACTTCAACCTCAGGTGAAATAATTACATCTATGGGTAAATTAGATTTATTGTAAAGTTTACTCCATTTGCCATCTAAAAATTCTTTAGATCTTATTCTGGCAATTTTTTTATTTATACTAAATAAGCTGTGAGCTAATTGACATATGATCATATTGGTTTCATCGTTTTTAGTAACAGCAATAATCATGTCCGTTGTTGCAGCGCCTGAGTTTTCTAAAACTTGAGGAAAAGTTGCCCTTCCCACGACACCTTTTACATCTTGAGTTTCATTTATTTTTTTTATGTCATCTGAGGACTGATCAATGACAGTAATAGAATGGCCTTGAGCCGAGAGCTGCTTGCTGATTGAAAAGCCTACTTTACCCGCCCCACATATAATTATATTCATGATTAATTAATACCTTTGATTCCTAAAACCTTAAGCTTACGGTGAAGAGCTGATCTTTCCATGCCAATAAAATCAGCTGTTTTAGAAATATTACCATTATTTTTTTTAAGTTGGTTAATTAAATAATTTACTTCAAATTGTTCCCGTGCTTCTTTGAGCGGGTAAGACAACGAATCAATTATATTATTATTATTTACAGACTCGGGATTTTCATTCAAAATATCCGTAAGTATCTTATTGATACCTGCCTTGTCTTCATGAACTGCAAGTATCGTAACTCTTTCGATTAAATTTCTTAATTCCCTAACATTACCTGGCCAATTATAGCTGTAAAGAAGATCGTTATTACTATCTATATCGGCTTCTGGAATGCCATTAATTTCAGAAACTTTCTTTTTGAAATATTTGATTAACAATGGAATATCTTCTGTTCTAGATTGTAATGTAGGTAAATTTATAGGTACAACATTTAACCTATGATAAAGATCTTCTCTAAATTTTTTTTCTAAATTTAATTTTTTTAAATCTTTTGATGTAGAGGATATCACTCTAATATCTACATATATATCTTGAGATCCGTTAATTCTTTTAAATTTTTGATCTGTCAATATTCTTAAAATATTTGATTGAATTTCAAATGGGATTTCTGACACCTCATCTAATAACAAAGTTCCATTATTTGCTTTTTCTAAGATTCCATAATCAATGATCCCATTTTGATATTCCTCTCCAAATAAATGTTTTTCGTAATTTTTTTCTTTTAACAATGATGCATTAAAAACTGTAAAAGAATTTTCTGATCGTAAAGAGCTTTTGTGTATTTTTCTAGCAATAAGCTCTTTGCCTGTTCCGGTGTCCCCTGTAATTAAAACTCTGCTATCTGTTAAAGAAAGTTTGTCAACAGTTTTTAAAATTTTTAAAACTTCTGAATTTTTTCCAATAAAATCAAAAGAGTGAAACAATTTATCTTCCGCGCTATTTTTATCAATTTTTAGATTTTTGGTTTCTAGGCCTCGTTTTACGTAATTTAATAATTTTTCAGAAGAAAAAGGTTTTTCAAGAAACTCATAAGCACCGATTCTAATTGCTTCTACGGCTACCTGAACATTTGCATGACCAGATATCATAATTACCGGTAGGTTTTTATCTATACTTATGAATAGTTTTAAAAGATCGATGCCATCTTTGTCACCTTTGTCGAGTTTAATGTCTACAATTGCTAAATTTGGAAGTTTTTTTTTAACTTCTTTGACAGCCTGCATGTAATTTGCTGCTGACCTAATCTTGTATCCGTTTTCCTCTAAAATATTACAAATTAAGAAACGTATGTCAGGATTGTCATCAATTACTAAAATTTCACTTTTCATTTATTTAATTTTTGGCAATGTAATTAAAATTTTTACACCTGGTTTGTTATTTGTAATAATTATATCTCCAAGATGTTCATTTATAATTTTGTTTACTATCGGCAAACCTAAACCTGTCCCCTCTTTTTTTGTTGTAAAATATGGTGTCATTATTTTAGAGGTATCTTTTATACCTGTGCCATTATCAATCAGATTAATAGCTATATAGTCATTATTGTCCTCAATTTCTACAGAGATTTTTCCTTTAAAATTGGTGTTTTTTTCCCTTAATTCAGAAATAGAGTCCTCAGAGTTTTTTATTAAATTTATAAAAACTCTATATAATTGATCTTCATCACATCTAACATATATTTTATTGCCAGGAACATTAAAAGAAATTTCATTTAAAGATGACATTTTATAAAAATCTGTGGCTCTTTTTATAATATTTTTTATTTCATTTTTTTTAAATATTGGACTAGGCATACGTGCAAAACTTGAAAATTCATTAACTAAATTTTCAATATCTTTAATTTGTCTATTAATTGTAGTCAGATAAGTTTTAAACTCATCTTTTCCATCTAAAATTTTTGGGTAAAATTTTTCACGTAATCGATCAATAGATAGTTGTATTGGAGTTAAAGGATTCTTGATCTCATGTGCTAGTTTTCTTGCAACAGTTTCCCATGCTAAATATCTTTCAGCGACTAGTAGTTTATTTTGCTGTTTTTTTAATCTTTCAATCATATTATTAAAGTTTTTATTTAAGATTAAAAATTCACCATCTGTTTCTGCTTCCGATACTTTAGCGTCTAAGTTTCCTTTACTAATATTTTCAGAAGCGCCAATTAATTTAATAATAGGCTTAGTTAATCTATCTGCAAAAGTGACGGCAATGATAGTAGAAATAAATAGAAGCAGACCTACAACCAAAATATAGATTATTGCAAAAGTTATTTTAATACCAAGTTGTTTGTTTTCAACGGCATAATAAAAGTTAACAGCTTGTTCCGTTTCTTTTAAATACTTAATAATTTCAGGGTCAACATTTCTAGAAATAAACAAATAAGTATCAATTAAACTATTTAACTTTACCATTGCAGAAGTTTTGTTTTCTACTTCATTAGTGATAAGAACTGGCAAACCTTCTAAAGCTGTGTTCATCTCTACTTCGCTTGGCTTAACAAAATCATAATTATTATCTGTAACAGAAAGAATTATATTTGACGAGCTGTCGATTAAAAAAACATCATCTACACGTCGTAATAATTTTTCAGATTGTGCAATATTTTTGAATCTATCAGGTGAAGAGTAAAACAAAGAGGATGCTCTATTTAATCCTACGCTCATTAAGAATACATCGGACTGAAGTATTTTTTTATTTTGTTTTAAATAAATTTTTGCTACGTCATATGAATTATTTACAGCTTTTGTGATCTGTAAATTAAAAAAATTCTGCAAACCGTAGTTGAGAATAAATAAAGAAAATAGTGCAATAAAAAAAGAAGGTATAAAAGTAAATAATGTAAATAAAGAAATGTATTTTAATCTAGTTTTTGAACCAATTTTCTTATTTTTGTTGGAACGGTATAAATTATAACTTTTTTTAAATATTATGTATAAAAACACAATAAGTAAAAATACGTCTAAAAACAATAAAACTTGTAAATTAATTTTTAAAAAAAAAAACTTACTTGGGTTTATAAAAACTAAAAATGTAAGTATACATAAGAAGGTACAGACTAGAGAAAGCGCTATGATAGACTTGAAATTTTTAATATTTTTAAACATATGAAAATAACATTCAATTTATACAAATATAATATAGTTTAATACAATGGGATTTTCTTTTATTTTACTTGCAGCTGGTGATGGTGAAAGGTTTAAATCCAAAATACCCAAGCAATATCTCAAAATTGCAGGAAAAACTTTGGTTGATATTTCAATCAACAAAATAAAGCAGTTTAATCAAATTAAAAGAATAGTTTTTGTCTATAACAAGAAACACACAAAATATCTAAAAGAAAATAACCTTAAGGGTGTTAAATTAATATTAGGTGGGAATTCTAGAAGTGAGTCAACATATAAAGCTTTAATTTATTTAAAAAAGCAAAAAAATTTTAAACACGTTTTGATTCATGATGTTGCAAGACCAAATTTTTCTAAACAACTTCTAAAAAATATTCTTGTAAATTCAAAAAAAAATAAAACTGTTATTCCAATCTTAAAAATACAAGATGCTTTAAAAGAAAGAAAAAAAAAAAATATAATTTTGAATATAAAAAAAAAAAATTTTTTCTTAACACAAACACCACAATGCTTTAATGGCAGTGAAATATATAAACTGCATAAGGAAAAGAAAGAAAGGTATGTAGACGATGACTTTTCTCTACTTAATAATATTAGTAAAGTAAAATTTATAAATGGAGAAAAAAGAAACTTTAAAATTACATTACAGGATGACTTTAATTTATTAAAAGATTTATATAAATCTAATCTAAGAGTTGGTCTTGGTTTTGATGTTCACAGACTGACTAAGGGTAGAAAACTTTATTTAGGGGGGGTTAAAATTCCTTCCAAACTTGGCACTCTAGGTCATTCAGATGGAGATCCTATTTTACATGCTATAATAGATGCAATACTTGGTGCTTGTGGCATGGGTGACATAGGAGATAAATTTTCTAACAAAAGTAAAAAATATGAAAATATAAGTTCGAGTATTTTAATTCAAAAAATTTTGAGCGAAATTAAAAATAAAAATTATTTTATTAATAATATTGATATTAATATTATCGCTGAATATCCTAAATTAAAAAAATATAAAAAAGATATAACTCATAAAATCGCAAATTTATGTGATGTGTCTACAGATAGAATAAACATCAAGGCAAAAACTACAGAGAAACTTGGAGTCATAGGAAATGAAAAAGCTATAGCTTCAGAAGTTATTGTATCGGTAATTAAATATGATTAAAAAAATAAATATTTTATTCACTTCTATGTTCTTTATTGGATATTCAAGATACGCCCCTGGATCAGTCGCGTCGTTTGTTACTTGTATAATTTTTATTTTTTTTTACCTCTTACAAATAAAAATTTTACCTTTAGTTTTATTGGTGGTTTTAATATTTATCTTTTCTGTTTACTCTATAGATAGGTTGGGTAAATTTTTTAATGAAGTTGATGCTAAAGAAATAGTTATTGATGAATTTGTAGGGCAATCAATTCCAAACCTAACTGTTTATTATTTTGTATCAAAAAATGATCTTACTAGTTTTATTTTATACACCTTTATTTCTTTTCTTTTTTTCAGATTTTTTGATATTACAAAACCTTATCCAGCCAACATAATTGATAAAAAAATGAAAAATGGTTTTGGGGTTATGCTTGACGATATTGTAGCCGGTGTCTACACTTCTTTTGTTGTGTTAATTATTACTATGGCTATTAGCTATGAATAAAATATCTAAATTGGTCGTATCTAGGCTTAAAAGTAAAAAAATAAACTTGTCTATTGCTGAATCTTGTACGGGTGGAATGTTAGCTCAGAATATTACTTCTGTGAGCGGAGCTTCTAAAGTTTTTGCTTTTGGAATTATTACTTACTCAAATCAATCTAAAATAAAATATCTTAACGTACCGCGTGAAATAATAAAAAAATACGGAGCGGTTAGTGAGGAGTGTTGCTACTCAATGCTTGTAAACTTAGAAAAAATTTCTAAATCTAACTTATGTGTTGTTATCACAGGTGTAGCGGGACCTAATGGTGGGACAAAAATGAAACCTGTTGGGCTGGTTTATATCGGCATAAAAAAAGGTAAAAAAATTAAAATTAATAACTTTTTATTCAAAGATCAAAATAGAGACAGTATTAGAAAAAGGTCAGTTAAAAAAACCTTAGAAATAATAAAAAAATTTATTTAAGTAATTTTTTAGCTCTATCTTCGAAGGCATCAGCTATTTTATTTAGTCCAAAATTAAAAGAGTTTTTCATTATGATATTCAAAAAACTATTTTTTAATTCAAAATTAATACTAAACTCTAAATGCGTTTTATTGTTAATTTCTTTAAACTTCCATTCATTTGTAAGATATTTTAATGGACCTCCAATATTAGTTACTGTTATTATATTTTTTTTTTTGGAATACAAAACTAGACTTGAATAGATTTCATTTATAAATTTTTTACCTACTTTGAGATCTGCTTTTATTTCAATATAATCTTTAGATTCTTTTTTTTCGTGGACTTTTCCTTCGAGACACCAGGGTACAAAGTCAGGATATTTTTCAATATCTAAAACCATATCTACTAATTTTTTTTTATTACACGAAATAATTTTTTTTATAGATGCTGATGACATTCTAAAGATTTTTCTCTAGCTTCTTTCAATATTTTAAAATCAGTATCTGCATGATACGAAGATCTTGTTAGAGGCGTTGACGAAACAAGTAGAAAACCTTTAGAAATAGCAATATTTTTTAATTCTTTAAATTCATCTGGGTGTACATATCTATCTAAAGGAAAGTGCTTTGATGTAGGCTGAAGATACTGACCTATGGTTAGAAAATCAACATCAGCCATTCTTAAGTCGTCCATTACTTGCATAACTTCATCTTTTTTTTCACCCAAACCAAGCATAATTCCTGATTTTGTAAATATATTTGGTTTTTTTATTTTTACAGATTTAAGCAGTTCTACAGAAGTGAAATAACGAGATCCAGGTCTAACCTTTAAATACAAGCTAGGTACGGTTTCTATATTGTGATTAAAGACATCAGGGCATGCTTCTAAAACTTTTTCATATGCATTTCCTTTTTTTAAAAAATCTGGTGTCAGAACTTCGACCGTAGTATTTATATTGTTTTTTTTTACTTCAATTATCACTTCTTTAAAATGATTAGCTCCACCGTCTTCCAGATCATCTCTGTCAACAGAAGTAATTACGACATGGTTTAGTTCTAGCTCATTTACTGCTCTAGATACTTTAAAAGATTCCAAGGGATCTAGCGCAGAGGGCTTTCCTGTTTTAACATCACAAAAAGCACACCCTCTTGTACATGTATCTCCCATTATCATAAATGTTGCATGTTTCTTGCTCCAACACTCTGTTATATTTGGACAATTAGCTTCCTGGCAAACTGTTGTGAGCTTGTTTCTGTTTACAATTTCTTTTGTTTTAAAAAATATTTGGGTGTTTGTAATTTTAGTTCTAATCCAATCGGGTTTTTTTTTAAGTGGACTGGCTATATTTTTTACTTTTTCAGGATGTCTAGTTTTCATTAGTTAAGTTTAATTAAAACTTCATTCCTTTTTCCAAATTTAAACTTTGATCGATACAGAGTGTCTAAATAGTCAAGATCTAGATTTTCTGACAAAAGTTTATTTTTATGCTCAACCAACTCCACATTTTTTTTTAATTCAGTGCTTTTTATAGAAAGTTTATTTTGAAAATTTTTTTTTTCAAAATAAGAGATTAAACCTCTTTCGCCGCTAATTAAATTAATTCCTACATAAAGAGTTAAAAAAATTTGAAAGAAATATATTTTTTTAATCTTTAGAATTTCAAAAAGTCTCATATTTAGATTCTAGCGATTTTAGCAGATTTTCCAAGCTGTTCTTCAATTCTTAATAATCTATTATATTTTGCTACCCTTTCGGATCTAGCTAAAGAGCCTGTTTTGATCTGAGTTGCTTGAGTTGCTACTGCTAAATCTGCAATAAATGTATCTTCTGTGTCGCCAGATCTATGTGAAATAACAGTACTAAAATTATTTTTTTTAGCTAATTCAATAACGTTTAATGTCTCTGTCAAAGTTCCAATTTGATTTACTTTAATTAATATAGAATTGGCAGATTTTTCATTTATACCTCTCTGTAGTCTAGTTGCATTAGTCACAAATAAATCATCTCCAACAATTTGAATGTTTTTACCTATTTCTTTTGTTAATTTAGACCAAGCACTCCAGTCGTTTTCAGCAAAGGGATCTTCAATAGATTTAATAGGATATTTAGAAACTAATTTTTTATAATAATTTATACTTTCATCGACTGAAATAAATTTAGTTGAGTTGAGTGAATACTCACCATCATCATTCATTAGTTCATTCGCAGCTACATCCAAACATATGTTAATATCTTTTCCTGGCTTTAGTTTAGATTTTTCAATAGCATCCACAATCATTTCTAAGGCTTCTTCGTTGGAATTAATGGAGGGAGCAAAACCCCCTTCATCTCCAACATTGGTGAGTAAGTTTTTAGATTGAAGGATTATTTTTAAATTTTGTATAACTAAAAAACATTTTTCCATTGTGTCCATAAAATTTTTTGCAGAATCTGGTCTGATCATAAATTCTTGAATTCTCAAATTGTTGTCTGCATGAGCTCCACCATTGATAATGTTCATTAACGGTTTTGGTAGTAAAAATTTTTTGCCCAGATGTTGATATAATTCTTTCTTTTTTGAATTTGCGGCAGCTTTTGATGCTGCTAGAGAAACCGCAAGTAAAGCATTTGCGCCTAATTTCTTTTTATTATCTGTTCCATCGATATTTAGTAAAATTTGATCTATTTTACCTTGGTCTTCTGCTTTAATATTTTTTAAGTTTTTGTTTATTATAGTGTTTATGTTTTTAACTGCTTTTAAAACACTTTTTCCTAAAAAAAAATTTTTATTACCATCTCTTAATTCATAGGCTTCAAAAGCACCTGTTGACGCACCAGAAGGAACAATAGCTGAGCCTTTTATTTTATTGTTTAAATAAACATCTGCTTCTACAGTAGGATTGCCTCTACTATCAAAGACCTGCCTGCCTACAACTCTTGAAATTTTTGCCATTTATTAATTTTTAATTAACGTATCGATTGATACCAACTGTTTTAAAAGATCTTTTATTTCTTTTAATGGAACCATATTAGGCCCATCTGAAGGAGCGTTATCTGGGTCCTCGTGCGTTTCCATAAAGATGGCACCCACACCAACGGCGATGGCAGCTCTTGCTAAATAAGGAACAAATTCTCTTTGACCTCCGCTTTTTTCTCCCATGCCCCCTGGTTGTTGCACCGAATGAGTTGCATCAAAAACAATTGGGTAACCGAACTTAGCCATAATAGGCAAAGCTCTCATATCTGAAACTAAAGTGTTATATCCAAAACTTGCACCACGCTCTGTGATCATAATATTTTTATTACCAGAATCTTCTATTTTTTTTATTACATTGGCCATGTCCCATGGTGCTAGAAACTGACCTTTTTTAACATTAATTATTTTTCCAGTTTTTGCAGCCGCAATCAATAAATCTGTTTGTCGGCATAAGAATGCAGGTATTTGTAAAATGTCGACGTGCGGCGCTACTTGAGAACATTGTTCTGCTGTGTGGACGTCTGTAAGAACTGGAACACCTACTTCATTTCTAATTTTATCAAAAATAGACAAAGATTTTTCTAAACCCATGCCTCTTTTCCCGTTGAGACTTGTTCTGTTAGCTTTATCAAAAGAAGTTTTATAAATTAAATTTATTTTTAAATCTGAAGTTATCTGCTTTAATTCTTTAGAAATATCTAATGCATGCTGCTCCGTTTCAAGCTGGCACGGGCCTGCAATTAGTGTAAAGGATTTATCGTTAGCTATTTCAAAATTAGCACACTTTACTTTGTGATTAATCATCTGTGTTTTCCGAATTATTTTTTGCTGCTTTTATAAATGAAGAGAATAGAGGATGGGGAGCAAAAGGTCTAGACTTAAATTCTGGATGAAATTGAACGCCTATAAACCAAGGGTGATTTTCAAGTTCAATTGTCTCTGGCAAAGAACCGTCGGGTGATAATCCTGAGAAGATTAAACCTTTTTTTTCTAATTTTGATTTTAAATTTTTATTTACTTCATATCTATGCCTGTGTCTCTCATGTATTAAACTAGATTTATAAATTTTATTTATTAAAGTATTTTTTTTCAATCGAGCTTTGTAGGAGCCTAATCTCATAGTCCCACCTAAATTTTTTTTACTACCTTTTTGAATTTTTTTCCCCTTTATCCATTCATGCATTAAACCGACCACGTGTATACCTTTGTTGCCAAATTCACTTGAAGTAGCTTTTTTAATACCAAGCATGTTTCTAGCTGCTTCTATTATTGCCATTTGCATACCGAAGCAAATTCCAAAAAAAGGTACCTTATATTTTCTTGCGTAAGCTATAGCTTCTATCTTGCCCTCGGTTCCTCTTGACCCAAAACCTCCCGGTATGAGTATTGCGCTATATTTCTTAAGAATATTATTTACATTTTTTTTATCAATTTTAGTTGAATCAACCCATTCTGTATTTAGTTCTACGTCATTAGTTAAAGATCCATGTATCAATGCTTCGTCTAAAGATTTATATGCATCTTTTAAATCTACGTACTTGCCTACAATTGCAATTGAAATTTTTAATCTTTTTGACTTTATCTTGCTTACAATGTTCTTCCAAATTTTTAAATTTGGTTTATTTTTTTCTCTTATCTTAAATATACTTAATATTTTTTTATCTAGTTTTTCTTCATTATATTTGATTGGGACTTCGTAAATTGATTCAACATCGACAGATTGAATTACATGGTCTG
>Ga0308010_1001048_pt1 | contig 16106 bp, 20 predicted proteins | sample Neamet129_FD_202368 | JGI IMG/M metagenome (GOLD analysis project Ga0308010, IMG submission 202368) | Marine microbial communities from water near the shore, Antarctic Ocean - #129 | ecosystem: Environmental > Aquatic > Marine > Unclassified | place: Southern Ocean | collected 2014-07-24 | reverse complement strand
AGTCCTGGGAAAACACAGGTCATATAAGTAGAAAATGCTATTTAGTTACGAATGCACCGGGTACAGAGTCTGTATCGCCTACTTCAGGGCTAGATGATAAATTTGATAATTTTAATTATACAAAAGAAGAAAGTGAAACAGGATATAAAAACTTTTGTGTAATTAGATGTAAAGTTAAAAGTATTGAGTGGTTATACTTAGCGGCTAAAGGTCATCGTAGAGCTATATTTGATCTAGAAAACAATAAAAAAAATTGGCTAGTTCCATAATTATTTAACACCTTTGTAATCTGAAACTGCACCTGATTTAGTTAAAAACCCACTGTTATCCCTACTACCCATGGTCCATTTACAACCCGCACCAATACTTGGTATTTTATGTGAAGGTGCTCCTTCTGCAATTTTTTTATTCATCCTTTTTATAGTTTTTAAAATTTCAGAATGTAATTAATTTCATCATATATTATTTTTTATATCTTTTATAATTTTCAACATAATGTTGAGCGTTTTCTTTAATTTCTTCAACTTCTTTATCTGTAACTTGCCTGATAACTTTTCCAGGAGAACCAAGAACTAATGATCGATCTGGTATTATTTTGTTTTCAGGAATTAAAGTGTTGGCACCTATGATGCAATTTTTACCTATCTTTGTTTTGTTAAGAATAGTACTTCCAATCCCAATTAAAGTATCGCTATCAATTTCACATCCGTGCAACATAACCATATGTCCAACCGTTACGTTCTTTCCTAGTATAACGGGACAACCTGGGTCTGTGTGAAAAACGCTTCCATCCTGCACGTTTGAACCTTCGCCAATAGTAATTGTTTCGATGTCACCTCTAAGCACAACATTAAACCAAATATTTGCGTCTTTTTTTAAGATAACTTTTCCAATTAAAACAGCGTTACTTGCTACCCAAGAATCTGAGTGAAGTGTTGGTGTGTTTTTTTCAAAATCATAAATCATATAATTGCTGTAATTTAACACAAAAATATTTATAATGTTAATCCAAGAATAAAACTTATCTAATGTTTGTAGTAATAACTAGAAATTTTCCACCCGATATTGGTGGTATTCAAAGCTTAATGGGAGGCTTGTCTAAAGCTTTGACAAATCATGGACCGGTAAAAGTCTTTGCCGATGAATATCCAAACTGCAACGATTATGATAAAAATTCTAATTTAGAAATTCAGAGAATTGGTGGCTTTAAAATTTTTAGAAAGTTTAGAAAAGCTTATGCTGTAAATGAATATTTAAGAAACAATAAAATTCGATCAATTTTTTTTGATCACTGGAAAAGTTTAGAACACATAAATTTAGACTATTTAAGTAGCATTTCTAATTTTTGTTTAATTCATTCAAAAGAAATTAATCATCCAATTGGTAGTTCGTTAAATGTCAGAATGAATAAGGCTTTTAAGAAAGCTCATTATATTATCGCAAATTCTAAATATACAAAAGAACTGGCAATAAGCATGGGTTTAGAAAAAGAAAAAATACACATTATTCACCCTGGTACAAACTATCCTATTAAAATCAATAACGAGCACGAGGCAAAAGCAAAAGATATATTCAGATCTGCGTTTCCTAAAATTATTACCATTGCAAGATTAGATAAAAGAAAAAACCACCAAAATATATTGATGACCGTTAAAAATTTGATCCCTATTTATCCAGATATTAAATATATTTGCGTTGGCGATGGAGATGAGAAAAAAAACTTAGAAGACTTAAGAAAACAGCTTGGCATTGAAAAATATGTAACTTTTTTACCAAAAACTGCAGAAAATTTAAAAGCTGCACTTCTTGCTGAGTCTAATTTGTTTTTAATGCCTTCAGTTATATATAAAAAGTCTGTTGAAGGGTTCGGAATATCTTTCATCGAAGCAGGTAGCTACGGAAAAGCATCTATAGGTGGTAAAGCTGGCGGTCAAGCTGATGCAATTGAAGAAAGTAGAACTGGATATTTGTGTGATGGAAATGATTTAAGCTCAATTTACGAAACCATTTTAAAAATTTTTCAAAATAATCAATATGAAATTTTAGGTTTACAGGCTAAAGAATTTTCTAAACAATTTAAATGGGGGAATATAGTTAAACAATATATAAATTTAATTTAATACTTTTTTAATTTCTTCCATCACGATCTCTGTTTTTAGCAAACTTAATTCTTTTACAGTGATGGGTTTGAATTTTTCTGACTCAATGCTCACTTTGTGTGCAGATGTATGGCTTCCAAATAAAACTAAACCAGGTTTATTCATGTGACTACATATATGTGCTGGGCCAGTATCATTTGCAATTATGAAACTAGCGTCTTTAATTAAGCTTATAAGCTCATTTATACTTAAAGATTTTCCTTCATTTAAAATTACCTGAGTATTCATTAATTTAGACTCTTCTATCTCTTTGGGGCCTGGAGCTAAAACAATGTGATATTTGCTGCCGTATTTAGCTTTTAGTCGAGAAATCAAAATAGAATAGTAAGGCCATTTTTTAGCTATCAATTTGGGTGAACAGAAAGGAAAAATTAAAATATATTTTTTATTTATATAATCTTTTGTAATGTGTCTTATGTTGGGGGCTGCCCAATTCAAATTAGATTTTTTAACACTTTCAGTTTTAATCCCACTTTTTTTAAGTTGAACTTCCATTCTTTTTAAAACAGGTTCTTTGTCAAAATCTGATTTTAGTTGACCTTTTTCCAGGACTGTTTCTGTTGAGGACCATTTTGCTGAGTTTAAAAGATATTTACTGTAAAATTTTGTTCTATTAGAATTTTGCAAGTCAAATACATGGGTAAAATTATAAGAAGATAATTTTTTTTTTAGCATATAAAGATAAATTAAATTCCACCTAGGAAATCTTCTATCTACAATGACTTCATCAACATAAGGACATTTGTTCATAAAATCGACAAATTGAATTGAGGTTAAAAGTACTACATTTGATTTTGTATTAGATTTTTTTATATCTTCGATTGCTCCATTAGCCTGAATAAGATCACCGAGCGAACCATGTTTTATAATTAATATATTTTGCATTTTTTTAACTGTATAAATTAATATTTATAGTATATTTAAAAATTACTATGAATAACAAATTAGACAAAATATTGGCGGAAATATCAGCTGGGGAATTAATTGACAAAATAACTATACTAGAAATTAAAAAAACAAAGATAAATGATGGTGAAAAACTCAAAAACATAGAAAAAGAACTTTCTTCACTTAATGAAACTTTCAAAAAAGTGATACCCAAGCTATCAGAAATTAAAATATTAATCGATAAACTGAAGTCTATTAATCTAAAACTTTGGGATATTGAGAATGCAAAAAGATTAGCAGAAAAGAATAATAATTTTGATGAAAAATTTATTGAATTATCAAGAAGTGTTTATAAAAATAATGATGAAAGAGCTAAGCTCAAATTAGAAATTAATAATATTTTAGGCTCCAATATTAAAGAAGTTAAATCTCACTACTAGTCATCATTAAGGCTAGGAATTTTTTTTCTTAATGTTTTAGATATATCAGGATCAATATTAGCTGTGATAACTCCTGTGCCAGTTTTTAATTCTTTTAAAATTTTACCGTCTGGTGAGATAATTAATGAATGGCCATAAGTTTTTCGTCCGTTCCAGTGTTTACCGTATTGTGCTGGTGCAAAAATATAGCAAAAATTTTCTATGGCTCTTGCTTTTAATAAGCTGTGCCAATGTTTTTTTCCTGTGGTTTCTGTAAAAGCTGAAGGTACAGATATAAATAAAGATCCTCTTTTTGCAAGTATTCTAAACATATTGGGAAATCGTAAATCGTAACAAATTGAAAATCCTAATTTACCCCAGGGTAAATTAGCGGTCTTAAGCAATGTTCCAGGAGAGAAAATTTTTGATTCTAGATATTTTTCTTTTTTACTTAGTGAAACATCGTACATGTGCATTTTATCATAATAAGTTGTGATTTGTCCTTTAGGATTTATTAATACTGATCTATTTTTAATTTTACTTTTTTTTTTAATTAAAACACAAGTTAGAAACCATTTTTTATGTAGCTTTGCTAAATCTTTAATTCCTTTTAAATAAATATCTTTTTCCATAACAGTTGCAGTTTCCAACAATTGTTTTTTATTCAAGCCAAATAAAGAAGAGGTTTCTGGCGTAACAATAAAATCTGATTTTTGTTTTATGGCTTTTAGTATTAATTTTTTTGAGATACTTAAATTTTTCTTAATGTCTTTGCCAGAGCATATCTGAATGCAGGAAACTTTAAACATATGGTAAAATAAATATTTGTTATTTATTTCATTATAGAGGATGCGAAGTTCCAATTACAATCAAAACTAGGGATGTGCACACCTGAAACGGTAACATTTCCAAAATTTTTTTCTAAAACTTTACACCAGTTTTCGACTTGTATAGGTTTTTTATCTTTGCTGCCAACTTGTGCTGTAATTATTCCACCTGGTTTTAAAATTCTTTTTAAGCCTTTCATGTTTTTTCGCGCTAGATCGATGCAGTATTGATCGTCGTTTAGATCGACAAAAATTTTATCGTATTTAGAGTCTTCTACAGATTTAATACTTTCAAATGCATCTCCCCAAAATGTATTAACTGTATTACTTTTTTTAACTTTAGAACAAACTTTTGGTAAATGTCGGTAACAAGATTCAACAATTTCAGGATCAAGTTCATACCAATCAATATAATTAGTGTTATTGTCTAAACACTCTCTAGCAACTCCTCCGTCTCCCCCACCAATGATAGCAACATTGTTATTTTTTTTGCTCAGATTATAACTAGATTTAAAAAAAGTGGAGCTGTAAATTTTTTCATCTTTTTCAGCTACTTGAATTTCATGATCAATGAAAAGTGCATTACCAAATTCTTCGAGATTCATTATTTCAACGAACTGACCTACTTTCGAGGTAAATGTTTCAAGCACATTATTTACGACATAATATTTTTTTTGCCCTGATGTGCTATAAATATCATCGTATAAACTTACACTATTTCTATCAAAACTGTTTACTATGACTCTCTCATGTTCAATCTCTTTTTTTAAAATTTTTAAAGCAACTTTTGGATGCACCTTGCCACATGTAAAAAAATCAAAACTAATCACCCCTCGCTCGGGAAAGGTGTGAAAACTAAAATGGCTTTCAGACAATAGCGCTACTAAAGTAAATCCTTGGGGTTGAAAAGTATGGCTGCTAAAATTTAAGATTTCAACTTTAGCTGCTTTAGCAATTTTGTAAATAATTTTTTCATAAAAAGATTTTGGATAATCTTTTTTAACACCTAGAAAATCTAATGTAATATGCTCTCCAACTTTGATCATAAAAAACTAACCTTTCCTATAATTTTTCATTTTGTCCAAAACTATTTTCATTTCTTTTTTAGAAAGTATTTTTGGAATTCCAATTCTTAGGGCATTAATATATTGATTACAAATATTTTCGACCTCCTGAGCTAGTTCAAAAGTTTTATCTAGATTTTCTCCAAATGCAATCTGACCGTGATTTCCAATCAAACATGCTACTCGATTTTTTAATGCAGATAAAATATTATTTGATAATTTTCTTGTTCCAAAAGTTGCATATTTTGTACATTTTATATCCTCCCCGCCCGCAACACCGATCATATAATGAAATGCTGGAATGGATTTTTGATGTGTCGAGACAGCTGTAGCGCACGTAGAATGTGCATGAACAATTGCTTTGGCTTCACTTTTATTCACATAAATATCTTGATGAAATCTCCATTCAGAGGACGGTTTGTTCTTTTTTTTATCAAATATTCCTTTTAAAGATACAAAAACAATATCTTTAGTTTCTAATGAAGAATGCTTTATTCCTGAAGGAGTAATATAAAAACCATCTACTCCACTCTCTTTAGTTCTAACTGAAATATTTCCAGATCTTAAAGCCGACAAATTAGTTGTATTTAATTTTTTTGAGTATTTAGTTACTTCTGCTTTAAGTTTGCTCATTAAATTTTATTTTCTATATATTTTATTTAATTAAATTATTTTTTTTAGCAAATCCATAAAATAAATTAGATCCTTTTTTTAAATTTTCTTTCCAGTCATTAGAAGAATTGCTATCTGCATTGTCTGAAATATATTTAAAACATCTAAATTTTATGCCTTTTTTTTTGCATACCTTAGCAATAGCGTAGGCTTCCATGTCTACAACATCTACTTGCATTTCAATTTCTTTATCTACAAAATTATCACCACTACCACAGCTATAGCCATCGGCTAATACTATTTCGTTAATATTATCAAAAGGTGTTTCACCTAATTTAAAATTTAAAGATCGAACGTCCATATCTCTTTGGAAAAATCTAGTACATTCAATTAAACCACTTAAGTCTTTTTTTTTTGCTCCAGCTGTACCAAAATTGATAATCAAACCAGGATTATACTCGTCAATTAGTTTTAAAGTATTGAAAGTTGCATTAATTTTACCAACACCTATATGTTGAAAAAAGTCCATTCCTTCTGTTTCTTGTTTTAGTGCGGCTATAAATAAATTCTTCATTGTATTTTTAATATCAAAATTGTAGTAATTAATGAAGTATGGATTTAAAAAAACATATCAGATCAATCCCAGATTATCCTAAAAAAGGAATTTTATTCAGAGACATCACAACTTTGATTAAAAATCCTACAGCTTTTAATTACGCAATTGATAAAATTATAGAAATATCAAAAAAAATAGAATTTAATAAAGTTTCTGCAATAGAATCTAGAGGTTTTGTATTTGCATCCACAGTTTCTTATTTAACAAATAAACCTTTAATTCTACTAAGAAAAAAAGATAAACTACCGGCTGAAAAACATTCAGTAGATTTTAAACTTGAATATGGTGAAGCTACAATTGAAGTGCATAAAGACTCGATTGATAAAGGTGATAAAATACTAGTGATTGACGATCTTGTTGCTACGGGTGGTACTGCTGAAGCTGCTGCTAAATTAATTGACATCTCGGGTGGCGATGTAGCCGGCTTCATTTTTATTATAAATTTATTTGATCTACCGGGCAATGATTTGCTTAGAAAAAAATCTTATTTTACCGAGAGTTTAATGGAATTTCCAGGTCACTAGATTTCTTTTTTAGTCCAGGTTTTAGGTGTAAGTTCGTTGTTTATTTCAATCTCAATATTATAATCAAAAGGTTTTACTCCTCTATTTTTTATATATTCAAATGTTTTTTGTATTCCGTCTTTTAAAGAAACAGATGTTTTATAATTTAGTAAATTTCTTGCCTTGTCTGCTGAGCAAGTAGCATGTTTAACTTCCCTCGGCCTTCCAGGTTTATAAATTGGGGGAAGATTTACTCCTGTTATATTCGAACATATTTCTGCTATTTTATTAACTGTAACAAACTCCTCATCTGGCCCTATATTTACAATTTGCTTGTTTAAATCTTTTTGATCAAGCATCGGTATAAGACAGCTTAGACAATCATCAATATATGAAAAACATCTTTTTTGTTCTCCGTCACCATAAATAATAGGTGCCTTGCCTTGTAACATTCTGTTAATCATTATTGAAACTACATTTCTAAACGGATCGTCATATTTCTGTCTTGGACCTATAATGTTATGCGGTACAGCTATTACCCACTCTATGTTATTTAATTCACAAAGGTTAATTAATACATCTTCAGATGCAACTTTTGATATTGCGTAAGGATCTACAGGTTTAGGCAGCATGTCTTCTTTGAAAGGGCCTTTTAAATCTCCATATCTTGCCATCGAAGAACAAAAAATAATTCTTTTCACTTTTTCATTAACTGCGGCGCTAAAAACTGACACAGAAGCTAAAAAATTATTTTTTGTTATTTCGTATGGTGCAAAAACTGACAGACCTTCGTGAGCTGTAGCTGCGCAATGGTAAACGACAGATACATTTTTCATTATTTCTTGAACTTTTTTTAAGTCACAACAATCAATTTTATGGAATTCAATTTTTTTAGAAATATTATCTTCATATCCTCCGATCATACTGTCAATACCAATAACTTTGTGGCCCATCTCTACTAGTTTGTCCGCTAGGTGTGAGCCTAAAAAACCTGCCGCACCTGTAACTAGAATTTTTTTGTTTGTTTCCATGAATTTTAATTAATTTAAAGTTTACTCTAAGTCTAGATAATTACTGTACTTAGCAACATTATCTTGAATATAAATTGGTAATTGATTGATAGATAGAGTTTTTAATTTAAATTCTTTGTTGAATTTGTACTCTTTTTTATCGGCTAAATGATCGTGATCTATAACTTTTCTATTTATTAAGTCCTCAATTTTTTTTGAATTTTTTTTGGCTTGAATATACTCGTCAGAATGTTCGGTTTCTAGCTCCCTGTTGTGAATCTCTTGAGGTGAAAGTATTCTAGTAAAATGCCATCCACCATTTTTAATTATATTTATATCCATAAATTTATTTTTCTTGAATAAAGTATCTAGTCTATAAAATGAATATTTTTTAGGTTTGATTTCTCGAAGTTCTTGAAAAGTAGTAAGATTTTTTTTTTTTAAAGCACGTGTTCCATACCAATGTATTCTATCTAAATGTAAGTTAAATTTATAATAAAATAGTTTTTGTTCAAAAATTATAATTCTTGAATTAGTTTTTTCTAAATCGAACTCTGATAAATTTGGTATTTCATCATTATCACTATAAAATATTAAATCTTCTTCATTGGCAACTCCTAGAGCTTCAGAAATTTTATTTCTTTGGCTTGTAATTCTTTTAATTGAATTTAAACGAATATTGTAATCGTCATTATTTATTTGACTGTGGTAAACCAAATTGTCTGGCTCATTGTCTTGCACGATATAGATTATTTTATTTTTAAATTGAGAAAATTTTTTTAGATCAAAATTTAATTTTTTTTCTTTTCCACTGTGAGTATATTTAGCCTCGCAAATTATAAACTTGTCAAAATATTTGTTTAAAATATTAAATCTTGCTTCTAAAATTAAATCTTCATTGTGATAAGTCGTACAATCAAATAATTTCATTTTTTAAAATAAAGGTCTGTACCATGATTTCTTACCTATCATAGAATTAAATAAACCAGAAAGTCTTTGTTTGTAAATTAATTTTTTTGTTTTGTTTGGTAGTATAAAATAAATGATTACTTTAAAAATTGATGAAAAAAAATATGGAGATAGCAAAAAAAGAGTGATCATAAATCCTTTATGTTTTTTGTTGAAATAAAATAAAGACCACATCCAGTGCCAATTTCTAGAAAGTTCCATTTCATAATTATATTTTTCTTCATGGGAACTTCCTCCTTGATGAGTAATAACAATCGAAGGATCTAAATATATTTTTTTATTTACTTTTCTCAATCTTTTACACAAATCTATTTCTTCTAGATATATAAAAAAATTACTATCGAAAAAACCAATTTCACTAAATTCAACTAGATTTAAAAACATGGCAAATCCTTTGGCACTTTCTACTTCAAGGATAGAATTTATTGTATTGTTTGCATTCTGTTTACTTTCATGTGCGGGACCTATTATTGCAAAACTATCTAATTTTTTTGCTGTGTCAAAAAAATTTTGAATAGTATTTTTTTCTAAGATGCAATCTGGATTTAAAATCAGTGCATATTTTGATTTAATTTTTGAAAGACCTAGATTGTTTCCCTTTGCATACCCTAGATTTTCTCCAGTAATTAAGCATTCTACATTAGGGAAATTTTTTTCAATTTCGTCTTTAAAAGGATAATTACTTGAATTTTCTACTACAATAACTTTATACTTGTCGTCTATCGACTGTAAACATCTTAAAAGTTTCTTCCCACTTCTAAAAGTATTAATTATAATGGTAATTTCATTTGTAGTCATTATTAGAACAATATTTGATTTTATATGATAATTCTTTTAGAATCTTATTATATATCTTTGTCTCAAAATTATATGAAAAAAGTCGTAGTAACAGGAGGTTATGGTTTTATAGGTAGTAATTTAATAAGATTATTGCTTAAAAAAAACTATTTTGTAATAAATATTGACAAAATATCTTACTCATCAAATTTTTATAATTTAAGAAATATAGAAACTAAAAACTATGTTTTTATCAAAACTGATATTAATAATAAAGATGCAATTTTTAGAACAATTAAAAAATACAAACCTGCAATTATTTTTAATCTTGCCGCAGAAACTCATGTTGACAGGTCAATAGACGGACCGAAGCCATTCATAGATAGCAACATTAATGGTGTATTTAATCTTTTAGAATGTATTCGTGCACACAATAAAAAATACACAACAAAAATAAAATTAATACATATATCAACAGATGAGGTTTATGGAGATATTGTTGACACAAGAAAAAGAGCGGATGAAAATTATAAATTTAAACCTAGTTCGCCATATGCCGCATCAAAAGCTAGTGCAGATCATTTAGTAAACTCATATGTACGGACCTATAATTTTCCTGCAATAATTACTAATTGTTCTAACAATTATGGTCCTAGACAATTTCCAGAAAAAATGATTCCAAGATTAATATTTAATATATTAAATAATTTACCTCTTCCGATTTATGGCAAAGGTTTAAATTCAAGAGAATGGATACATGTTGAGGATCACTGTAGAGCATTAGAAATTGTATCTAGAAAAGGTAAGATAGGTGAAAACTACAACATAGGTAGTGGAAAAAATTTAACAAATATTCAGTTAACTAAATTAATAATAAAAATAATGAAAAAAAAATTATCATCAGCAAGCTCCTCTGCAAAAATTCAATTTGTTAAAGATAGACCAGGTCATGATATTAGATATGCTTTAAATTCACAAAAAATGAATAAAAAATTTAAATGGTCAACACTTATTAAAATAAATAAGGGCTTATCAGAAACAATTGATTGGTATATAAAAAATATTGGGTATTTCAAATCGATTTCGAATAAAAAACATGTAAAAAGAATTGGGTTAAAAATATGATTAAAAAAGGCATCATACTTGCGGGCGGCACAGGATCAAGGATGAGTCCAGTAACAAAGGCTGTAAACAAACAACTTCTACCTTTATATGATAAGCCGCTTATCTTTTACCCTCTTTCAGTTCTTATGCTTTCAAAAATCAAAGATATATTAATAATAGTAAATGAAGGACAAGTTGAGCAGTTTAAGAAAGTTTTACCGAACGGAAATAACTTAGGTATTAAAATCACATACGCTGAGCAAAAAAAACCTAAAGGTTTACCTGATGCGTTTATAGTTGGCGAAAAATTTATAAATAAAGACCCAGTAGCTTTAATTCTAGGAGATAATTTTTTTTTCGGTCAAAGTCTAACTAGTAAATTATTACAATGTGCCAAAATTTCTAAAGGAGCAAAAATAATTTTGCATCCTGTAAAAAATTCTTCTTTATATGGAATAGCTACCACGAATAAAAAAAATAAAATTGTAAACATTGTCGAAAAACCGAAAAAGTCTAAATCTAAATTAGCTGTTACTGGTCTTTATTTTTTTGACAACAAAGTTATAAAATTTAGTAAGTCTTTAAAGCCTTCGAAGAGAAAAGAAGTTGAGATTGTAGATTTGCTTAACAAATACAAAGCTTTAAATCAACTTAGTGCAGAAATCATTGGTAGAGGTGGAACTTGGTTAGATACTGGTTCAATAGTCGATTTTAATAATACTTCTAATTTTATTGCAGCAATTGAAGATAGACAGGGTTTTAAAATAGGCTGCATAGAAGAGATTGCTTTACAGAATAAATGGATAAATAAAGCACATATAAAAAAAGCAATAAGTTTTTATGGAAATTGTGATTATTCTCGTTACTTAGATTCCCTATTTAAAAATTAAATGAAAAAAATTTTAGTAACTGGTGGTGATGGCCGTTTTGCTCTTGAGCTTAAAAAAATTAAATCTAAATTTAATTTTATATATTGTAATAAAGAAAAATTGAATATTTTAAATTTTAATTCAATTGTCAAAATCCTAAAAAAAGAAAAACCAAATTATTTACTTCATTTGGCAGGTCTATCTAGGCCTATGAGTGACCATGAAAAAAAGATATCTACTAGTATAAATTTAAATATTATTGGGACTGCAAATTTAGTTGTTGCATGTTCAAAATTAAATATTAAGATTATTTATTTTTCAACTAGCTATATCTATTCAGGAAAAAGAGGTAATCACAAAGAAACAGACCCGATATTGCCGTGGAACAATTATGGTTGGTCAAAGCTTGGTGGCGAGGCAGCGGTTCAGATGTATAAAAACTCTTTAATATTGAGAGTGTGTATGACAGAAAAACCTTTTATTCACGATAAAGCATATGCAAATGTAATGAGTAACTTTATTTATCAAGATGAAGTAGCAAAAATTTTTTTAAAAGTACTTGACAAAAAAGGTGTTTATAATATTGGAGGGAAATCTCAAACAATTCATAGTTTCGCAAAAAAATATAAAAAAAATATAAAAAAAATATACTCAAAGGGAGAGTTTCCGTTAAGACAAGATATGAACTTAACAAAATTATATAAAAAATAAAATGAAGGTAATTGACACAAAATTTGTTGGCTTAAAAATAATTAGACATGATGTTTATAAGGATAGAAGAGGATACCTTCGTGTAACACATGATCAAAAAATAAATAAGAAAAAAAATTTTGTCTTTGAATATTGCACAAACTCAAGAAAAAATGCCCTGAGAGGCTTTCATTTTCAACACAAATTTCAACAAGCCAAATATGTTAGTGTAATTAAAGGAAAAATTTTAGATTGTGTAATTGATTTGAGAAAAGAATCTAAAACGTTTGGTAGATATTTTAAAATAATTCTATCAGAAAAGAACAGTTTAAGCTTATATATTCCTGAAGGGTTTGCACACGGATATTACAGTTATGAAAAAGAAAATATTATTTATTACAAATTAACAAATTATTACAGGCCACAGTATGAGGATGGTATCAATACTCTAGATAAAAAATTAAAAATTAAATGGCCTAGCAAAAAATTACTTATTTCATCAAAAGATAAAAAACTAAAATCATTAGATGATTTTAAAAAAAATTATAAATATTTATAAAAAATCGCTGATATCTTTAAATTGAATATCCAAAATAGCATATTTTGTATATTTCTTGAACCAGTATGACATATATCTTTCAGCAAGAAAGCCATAGATTCTCTGTAACCCAAATCCTTTCAGATCTTTAAACCCAAATATTTTTTCACACCTAAATAACCAAGGAAATAACGAATTATAATAAGAAAAAAGAATTTCTTTATTTTTACATATAAACATGTTTTGAGGATTGAATGAAACCTCGGTATTAACAAAGTCTCTAAAATCTTCTTTCTCTTTTTTGTCCAGTACTTGGATAGCTTTTTCTAAATTTCCGTGTCCATGCATCATGTCAAAGTGAAATTTTATATTTCTTTTGTTTTTATCAAAAAATAAACTTGGCTGGAAAAACATAGCTTTAAAATTATGTTTAATAAACTTTGAAAATCTAAAGTCGTTAACAAAAAAATTCTTACCTATTATTGCTTCATAGTTTTCTAAATCAGTTGGTATTTCTTTTAATATTGTTTTGTCGAAATCATCAAAATTTTTAATTTTTTTTTCTGTTAAATCTTTTTTCCAAAATTTTCTGTACTGGCAAAATCCAGTCCATCCATCAAAATTTATTTTATTGTTTTTCCATAGCCAGTAATGAAAAGTATATTCTCCATAAAACTTATTTTTGATTGAAATACTATCTCCAGTTTTGTCTTGAATCCAATTATTTGAAAACTTCTCATTACCAAGGCCAACGGGTATATAGCCTAATTTTTCTATTAGACTTTTATGTAGCGGATTTAATGTTACACAATATATTTTTAATTTTTTACTCATCTTACAATGGTTGGTAGCGGGAAGTGGGATCGAACCACCGACCTCAGGCTTATGAGTCCTGCGCTCTAACCAACTGAGCTACCCCGCCAAATTATATTTTTACTTTTTATAATAGGTTTTATCAAAATTTTAAACAACTTATTAAAAATTATATTAAAATAATTAAATAATTAAAGACATTATATTAAATACCTGATTTTTATAATTTTATCATATCTAATAGTATAAAACTATTTATCAAAAATTACTTTTTCCAATTCTTTTAAATCTATGTTGATGTCTCCTTGCATGTGAGTAAGACTTAAATTTCTAGATTCTTTACTAATTTTTTTATAATTTAAATTACACTGAAGGGCTATATTACGAATAACATCTCCAGCTGTTGAAGACTGCAGCTCTATAATTTTTGTTCCAGGTCTTGAGAAAATAATATTTGCAAACCCTGCTCCGTGTAATCCTACTATTATTTTAGCATTCTTAAAAGTTTCTACTTGCTCTGTAAACGAAAGTTCTGATAGTTTTAAAATTTTAAAATCTATACTTTTTAAATATTCTCGAACATCATGGTTGTTAGTTAAAAATCTTTTTTCTTTATGTAATGAATCAGATCTATCTATATAGATTTTATCAAAATAACTTTGATTTTTTATATTATCAAATTCACACTTTTCCTTAAGCCAACTAATAATCCATTGAGGAATATTTGAAATTGACTTACTGGGATTGTTATTAAAGTTATAGGGATGGTCTACAACATATAATTTGTCACAAGAAAAATGCTTATTTTTTTCACCGTCAAGTAATTTTGAAAGAGGTATGTTTAATTTTTTGAGTGTCTGTTTTTGATAAGTGTGTTTTAAAGATGGTAATAAATAATAATCTGGTTTGTCTATTTTTTTATTATTTTCTAAAATTGCTATTCTTGGAAGTACGTCAAACAACCAATGAAAATAATTATGCTTGCCGGCACCACCGGTTAACGTGGATAGGACACTTCCTGAAATTTTTTTTCTATATCTTGGTGTTCCATTTTTTAGTGTAATATTCTCTGAACTTGGACCATTAAAAATGTTTTTTTCTTTATTGTATCTGTACTGATATGAAGCTTCATCTATCAGTTTATTTTCTGAAATTATAGCACAATCATGAACTGATGCGTTATGTAATGTGGCATTTTTAATTTGAAAAATATTATAAGAATATTTATTTTCAAATAATGCTTTTGTGGTTTTAACGTTTAAATTATCTTTGACACTAATAATTTTTTTTACTTTATTGTAAATAATGTAGAAAATTAATATTTTTATATAATTTAAAATATTCATAATTTAGAGTTTTGATGTTTTTTTATTTTAATCATATTCATTCATGATACAAATCAATAAATGAATCAATTTTTATTAACAGTAATTTTATTTCTTATTTCATGTCCGTTATATGCGATTGAATTAAAAGGAACATTTTACCAAGGAAACCTAATTGTAGGAAAAACCGAACCTAAATCAAAAGTTTTTATAGATAAAAAAAAAATTAAAGTATCTAGCCAAGGTTACTTTGTTTTTGGTTTAGACAAAGATAGATATACTGATGTTTCAATTGAACTAATTAAAAATGGTATTTCAAAAAAGCTAATAAAAAAAGTTTATAATAAAAAATATAAAATACAAAAAATTAACGGCCTGCCAAAAAATCAAGTCACACCCCCTAAAGAAGTTTATGATAGAATTAAAAATGATAACAAATTAATTTCAAAGGCGCGATCTGTAGACAGTAATTTGAATTTTTTTTTTAATGAATTCAAACTACCAATTAATAATTCAATAATAACTGGCGTTTATGGTAGTCAGAGAATACTGAATAAAATTCCCAAATCACCTCACTATGGGTTAGATTTTGCAGCTAAAGAAGGTACTAAAGTTAAAGCAATGCTTGATGGAGTAGTTACACTCTCTGAAAAAAAATTATACTACACAGGTGGGACGGTTATTTTTGATCATGGACATGGAGTGAGCACACTCTATATGCACATGAAAGACATTTATGTAAAAAAAGGACAAAATATTAAACAGGGCGATATAATTGGAACAGTTGGTAAAACAGGTAGAGCAACTGGTGCTCACCTTGATGTAAGGCTAAATTGGTTCGATGTTAAGCTTGATCCTGCCAGTGTTCTAACTCTTGATTAATTTTATTTAACAAAAAATTCAAATAGACTTTGTGCAACATG
>Ga0308010_1001047_pt1 | contig 16115 bp, 16 predicted proteins | sample Neamet129_FD_202368 | JGI IMG/M metagenome (GOLD analysis project Ga0308010, IMG submission 202368) | Marine microbial communities from water near the shore, Antarctic Ocean - #129 | ecosystem: Environmental > Aquatic > Marine > Unclassified | place: Southern Ocean | collected 2014-07-24 | reverse complement strand
CAGACTTTAAAACTGGTGCCAAAAAGAATTTAGCAGGTGATACAAAAAGTACCCCCAGTGCTAGCGACTCAAAATAACACTTTTAACACTATTAAGATTTAGGAAGTACAATTATGCGAAGCCATTATTGCGGTGAATTAAGAGCCAGCGATGTTGATCAACAAATTACTCTATGCGGCTGGGTTCATCGGCGTCGCGACCATGGTGGTGTTATTTTCCTAGACCTGCGTGATCGAGAAGGCATCGTTCAAGTCGTATTTGATCCAGATCGTGAAGACAGTTTTGCGTTAGCTGACTCTTGTCGTAATGAATTTGTCGTTAAGGTTCATGGTTTGGTTCGCGCCCGTCCTTCGGGCACCGAAAACTCAGACATGCCTACGGGCGCCGTGGAAGTTTTAGGTCAAGAGTTCGAAATTCTCAATAAATCTGAAACTCCACCTTTTCAGCTAGACGAGCATCAATCGGTGGGCGAAGATGTAAGGCTTAAATACCGTTATGTCGATCTACGTCGTCCAGAAATGGCAGCTAAGCTAAAGCTGCGCTCTAAGGTAAGCACTTTTATTCGTAATTTCTTAGATCAAAATGGCTTCTTAGACATTGAAACGCCTATTTTAACAAGAGCTACTCCAGAAGGAGCGCGTGATTACTTGGTGCCCAGTCGTACACATGAAGGTCACTTTTTTGCGTTACCTCAGTCACCACAATTGTTTAAGCAATTGTTAATGGTGGCTGGTATGGACCGTTATTATCAGATTGCCAAGTGTTTTCGTGATGAAGATTTACGTGCTGATCGCCAGCCAGAATTTACCCAGATCGATATAGAGACATCGTTCATGGATGAAGCTCAGATTATGGCGTTGACTGAAAAAATGGTTGTAGAGCTATTTAAGAGTCAGATTGACGTTGATCTAGGCGCGTTTCCTAGCATGCCTTACAGCGAAGCTATGGAAACATATGGTAGTGACAAGCCAGACCTGCGTATTCCGTTACAGCTAATTACAGTAAGCGACCTTATGCAAGATGTTGATTTTAAGGTTTTTGCTGGGCCAGCTAACGACGCTAATGGGCGTGTTGCCGGACTTAAAGTGCCTAACGGTGCTAGCTTGACGCGTAAACAAATCGACATTTATACCAAGTTTGTAGGTATTTATGGTGCGCGTGGTTTAGCTTACATCAAAGTGAATAACGCTAGTGATTTGGAAGAAGGCTTGCAGTCGCCTATTGTTAAATTCTTACCTTTAGAGGTTCGTGCGGCTTTACTAGAGCGCCTAGATGCCAAAGATGGAGATTTAATATTCTTTGGTGCAGACAGTGAAAAAGTTGTAAATGAGGCTTTAGGTGCATTGCGTTGCAAGCTCGGTGAAGACCTTGAGCTTATGACTTGTGAGTGGGCACCTTTATGGGTAGTTGATTTCCCCATGTTTGAGTCCACCTCAGACGGTGGCATCACGGCTATACACCATCCATTTACAGCACCATCATGTACTCCAGAAGAGTTGCAAGCTTCGCCATTAACTGGCTTATCTCGTGCGTATGACATGGTACTTAACGGTACTGAATTAGGTGGCGGTTCTATTCGTATTCACCAGCAAGATATGCAGACTAAAGTGTTTGAGTTGTTAAATATTGATGCTGAAGAGCAGCAAGAAAAATTTGGGTTTTTATTAGATGCCTTAAAGTTTGGCTGCCCACCACATGGTGGTTTGGCATTTGGTTTGGATCGTTTGGTAATGCTAATGACTGGATCTAGCTCTATCCGCGAGGTTATTGCCTTTCCTAAAACTCAAAGCGCAGCATGTGTAATGACTCAGGCCCCAGGTGTTGTTGCAACTAAGCAGCTACGTGAGTTAAACATTAAGTTACGTGAAAAAATAACTGCTGAATAACGATCTTTTAATTGGTGTTAGTTAACATTGGTTGGCGCAGGTAAAGTAAAAAGGCTCACCATTAAGTTGTTGGGCCTTTTTTGGCTAGTTTATATATAGATATAAAAACTACTGTGATTTTGTACAGTATTTGCTAGTATTGGTGTGTTAATTAACTCTTAAGTAATTATTACTATATGGCACTAATTTTAGGCATCGATCCAGGGTCTCGTAAAACAGGTTACGGCATAATTAATGCTGTAGGAGCCACACGTACCTACGTTGCCAGTGGCCATATAAATATATCTGGCGATGAATTAGCAGGTCGATTAGGGCAAATTTATAAAGGTGTAGATGAAATAATCGAAACCTATATGCCTCAAGAGTTTGCTATAGAAAAAGTATTTATGGCTCGCAATGCAGACTCTGCTCTTAAACTTGGCCAAGCTCGAGGTGTGGCTATGGTGGTTGCTGTCAATCACGGATTACCGGTGTCTGAATACTCGGCACGTCAAGTTAAGCAAGCCGTAGTAGGTAATGGCGCAGCTGTAAAAAGCCAAGTGCAAGAAATGGTGGCTCGTTTGCTGAGGCTGCCCGGCTTGCCTCAAGAAGATGCTGCAGACGCGTTGGCTATTGCCATTTGCCACGCAAATACTCATGCAAGTCTGGTTCGTTTGGCGACCAGTAGAAGCCCTGCAAGCGCTAGAAAGCAAGCCTTACTCAATGAGCTTAAGGGCAGCCGACGCGGACGCATTAGGTAAAGTAACTACATTTATTAGGCGTTTTATATGATTGCACGTATTAGTGGTACTTTAATAAATAAACAGCCAGCCCAAGTAGTAGTTGATGTGCAGGGTGTGGCTTATGAAATTGAAATATCTTTTAATAGTTATTGCCAATTACCAGAAGAAGGTCAAGTTGCTATATTACATACCCACTTTGTTGTGCGTGAAGACGCCCAGCTGCTTTTTGGCTTCTGTGGATTAGAAGAAAGGAGTTTGTTTCGAGTATTGATTAAAGTGAATGGTGTGGGTCCAAAGTTGGCTTTAGCCATTTTATCGGGTATGGATGCACATTCCTTTTGTGATTGCGTCAACCGTCAGGATTCAGCTACCTTGGTTAAAATTCCTGGTGTAGGTAAGAAGACAGCGGAGAGATTAGTTTTAGAGCTTGGTGATAAGCTATCATCGTTCCAAACAAGTGATAATATAGCCGGCCAAGTAGATGCTGTTAAACCAACGTTATTTGCAGTCAGTGCTCAGTCAGAAGCTGAAAGTGCATTGTTATCCTTAGGCTATAAGCCTATGCAAGCCACTAAGGCGGTATCTGCAGCGTTAAAGTCTGCTCCTAATGGAAGTTGTCAAGATCTTATCCGTTTATCGTTAAAAGGTATGATATAGCTTGATGAAACTATGGCTAAGAGAACTTAATTGATGTTACAAAAGATGGACATAGCATGATAGAAGCAGATCGTTTTGGCTCTCTAGTAGAACCAGAGACTCAAGTAGGTGAGGACCATTTAGAGCGAGCGCTGAGACCAAAGCTGCTTAAGGAATATATTGGTCAACCTGTGGTGCAGGAGCAAATGGAGATTTATATTGCTGCTGCAAAAGGGCGTGCCGAAGCATTAGATCATACGTTAATTTATGGTCCTCCTGGGCTTGGAAAAACTACACTTGCCCACATCATTGCAAATGAAATGGGTGGGGATTTAAAAACAACATCTGGGCCTGTGCTGGAAAAAGCAGGTGATTTAGCTGCAATGCTCACCAACTTAGAAGCTGGTGACGTGTTGTTTATTGATGAAATTCACAGATTAAACCCAGTGATAGAGGAAATCCTTTATCCAGCAATGGAAGACTACCAGTTGGATATCATGATAGGGGAGGGACCTGCAGCAAGATCAATAAAGTTAGATTTACCTCCTTTTACTTTGGTTGGTGCGACAACAAGAGCGGGTTCTCTAACTTCCCCTTTACGTGATCGGTTTGGTATTACCCAACGTTTAGAGTACTATTCCGTAAAAGATTTAACCACGATAGTAACTCGTTCTGCTCACTTGTCTGAAGTTAAAATAGAAGTCGATGGTGCTGTCGAGGTGGCTCGGAGATCTCGAGGCACACCACGTATAGCTAATCGTCTTTTGCGCAGAGCCAGAGATTATGCTGAAGTAAAATTTGATGGAATGATTACTGATCATGTGGCCGATAAAGCGCTAGATATGCTTAATGTTGACCATCTTGGTTTTGACCACATGGATAGATGTTTAATGCTGGCGATCATAGAGAAATTTTCAGGTGGTCCAGTGGGTATAGATAACTTAGCAGCCGCCCTCAGTGAACAAAGGGAAACCATAGAAGATGTGCTCGAACCCTATTTAATTCAACAAGGTTTTATTATGCGCACCCCCAGAGGGAGGGTAGTAACAGACCGAGCCTACGATCACTTTGGGTTTGTTTCACCCAAAAAAAGTATTCACACTAAGTGAATACAAGTGTGTGAGGAACTTTTTAACAACGCACAGTTCAAAGCATCAGTTATTCAGTTAACTTAGTGTTTATAATGGTATATTAGTTAGTTAAACACTAGTAATGCAGTAGCATTGGGAAGGATTTCATACTACTTTTTACAATAGTATTATATTTAACATATAAAATATGTAGAGCCTGAAGGGGATTCGTCTGTGGACAATAAAATGTCAGTATTGAGTTTGATTCTAAACGCTAGTTTTTTGGTGCAAGTAGTCATGCTCTTGTTATTGATTGCTTCGGCGATGTCCTGGGTGATGATCTTTCAGCGCCGCAGAGCTTTAAGTTTTGCTCGAAATAATTTGAAAGTATTTGAAGAGCAATTTTGGTCTGGTATTGATCTAAGCCAATTATTCCGTCAGTTAAGTGTTGAACCTAATTCTGATAATGGTGCAGAAAACATATTTCGTGCTGGTATTAAAGAGTTCACCCGATTAAGGCAACAAACTGATGCCGATGGTGATGCAGTTATGGAAGGTGTGCAGCGCGCCATGAGAGTTGCTATTTCTAAGGAAGAAGAAAAGCTTGAAGCTCATTTGTCATTTTTGGCAAGTGTAGGCTCTGTCAGCCCTTATGTAGGTTTGTTTGGAACAGTGTGGGGTATTATGAACTCTTTTCGAGGGCTCGCTAATGCTCACCAAGCAACTTTAGCTACTGTAGCACCAGGTATATCAGAAGCCTTAATTGCTACAGCGATGGGTTTGTTTGCTGCAATACCAGCAGTTATTGCATATAACAGATTTTCTCATACCGTCGATTCTATTTTGTCTAGTTACGAAACTTTTGCAGAAGAGTTTTCGAGTATTTTACATCGTAAAGCCCACGCATCTGAGCTATAGGTTGCCCTATGAGTACTATAAGACGACCCAGAACGAAACGCCATAAGCCCAATGCTGAAATAAACGTCGTACCATATATCGATGTGATGATGGTGTTATTGGTTATATTTATGGTAACTGCCCCTCTGTTAACTCAAGGAGTGACAGTGGACTTGCCTCAAGCCAAGTCTGATCCGGTAGCCAGTGACGAGCTCTCTCAACCTTTGGTTATTTCTATTACCAAATCTGGTGATTATTATTTAGAGCTGGGAGAAAATAACAAACAGCCTATAACTTTAGAGCGTATAGGCATTCAGGTTGGAAAAATTTTGCAACGTGCTCCTGATACTCAAGTACTACTGCGTGGTGATAAAGCAATTGAGTATGGTCTGATAGTTAAAATCATGACTGTTTTGCAGCAGGCTGGAGCTCAAAGTGTTGGATTGGTGTCGGAAAGTCCGTGAAGCTAGATCATAGTTATATATTACCCAGTATTTTTGCATTTATCGTTCACGTAGTTGTGGCTTTAATTGTTACTTCAGAGTGGCAGGCTAGTAGCCAGATCACTCCACCAGTGCAAATAAAGCAAAGGGTCCAGGCTACTTTAATTGATATAGATTCCCTATTGGCCCAACAAAAACAGGTTGATAAGGCAGCTGACAAAAAGATAGCCGACAAGAAAGCAGCGGATAAAAAAGTAGCGGATAAAAAAGCAGCGGACAAGAAAGCAGCGGACAAGAAAGCAGCAGACAAGAAAGCAGCAGCTAAGAAAGCAGCAGCTAAGAAAGCAGCAGATAAGAAAGCAGCAGATAAGAAAGCAGCAGATAAGAAAGCAGCAGATAAAAAAGCAACAGATAAAAAAGCTGCTGATAAGAAAGCCGCTGTAAAAAAAGCAGCAGATAAGAAAACAGCAGATAAGAAAACAGCAGGTAAGAAAGCTGCTGATAAAAAAGCAGCAGACAAGAAAACAGCAGACAAGAAAACAGCAGATAAGAAAGCTGCTGATAAAAAAGCAGCAGACAAGAAAACAGCAGATAAAAAAGCAGCAGATAAAAAAGCAGCAGATAAAAAAGCAGCAGATAAAAAAGTAGCAGATAAAAAAGTAGCAGATAAAAAAGTAGCAGATAAAAAAGCAGCAGAAAAAAAAGCAGCAGATAAGAAAGCAGCAGACAAGAGAGCAGCAGACAAGAAAGCTGCTCAACAGCTAGAAGAGGTTCAGCAAGCTCTGGATAGCTTGTTAGACGACGAAGAGGCCCAATCGCAGGCACTAGAGCAACAAGTGAGTAATGGTCAAGCGGTATCTTCTGCAGTGGATTATATAAGAGATGAAATATCGTTAAAGTGGGTTAGGCCTGCAAATGCGCTCACTGGAATGATAGTAGAACTTGAAATTCATCTCGTTCCTACTGGTGAAGTGGTTGATATTCAAATCAGTTACCGTGATATAAGTGCTACTGATGCGTTTGTCTCATCAGTAGTGAAAGCTGTAAAAAAAGTAGGGCGTTTTGATAAGTTAAGCCGGTTAGACTCTGTATTGTTTGACGCTAATTTTCGTAAATTCACCCTTAAGTTTAAACCAGAGGATTTGAGATTGTGATGAGAATAAAAAAGGTAGTTCGATTAGCTCAACAGAAGCCAAAGGTAATGTTGTTTTCTGTATTCTCTTCTATGATTTTTACCTTGTTGGTTTCCTTTTCCGCTTGGTCTTCAGATCTGGTGATTGAAATAACCCAGGGGGTAGATAATCCTGTACCTATAGCTGTTGTTCCTTTTCACTGGTCTGGTAACAACGCTCTTAATGAAGATGTTGCCCAAGTTATTGATGCTGATTTGGAACGCAGTGGTCAGTTTAAATCTTTAAAGCGCTCGTTGATGCTCAGTTTTCCTCATCAAAAAGAAGACGTTTATTTTCGGGACTGGAGTTACTTAGCAACTGAATACCTTGTTATTGGTCAAGTTTTGGCTACATCTGCCGATAGCTATCAGGTTAATTACCAATTATTTGACGTGCAGCGCCAAGAAGTTATTTCAGTTGGTGGTTTTACTGGTGGAAAAAATGACTTGCGTGCTTTAGCTCACTCTACAAGTGATGCTGTATATGAAGCTTTAACCGGCCTTAAAGGCGCGTTTAGAACGCGTATAGCATACGTTGCAGCAGATAAAAAAGTTAACCCTAGCTACTATAAGTTATTTGTAGCTGATGCTGATGGACACAATGCAAAAGAAATTCTTAAATCTAATCAGCCAATTATGTCTCCTTCTTGGTCGCGTGATGCGAGTAAATTAGCTTATGTTTCATTTGAAACAAATCGTCCTGCTATTTATGTTCAAGACATTACTACTGGACAAAGAGAGCGTATCCAGTCTTTTAAGGGAATTAACGGAGCTCCTTCGTGGTCACCCGATGGCGAAAAGTTGGCCATCGTGCTTTCTAAAGATGGCAATGCAGAAATATATGTTTTAGATTTAGCAAGCAACAAACTCACAAGAGTCACACGCCATTACGGTATTGATACAGAGCCTTCTTGGAGTGTAGATGGAAAACACATTTTATTTACATCTGATCGCGGTGGCAAGCCACAAATATATCAAGTTACATTAGAATCTGGTTGGGTAGAGAGGCTAACTTTTGAGGGTGATTATAACGCTCGTGGCAGCTTAACTTATGATGGCAGGTTTTTAGTACTTGTAAGTCGCCACGATTCGCAGTTTAATATAGCAGTACAAGATTTACAGCGAGGCACTATGTCTTTGTTAACCCAAACTAGTTTAGATGAGTCGCCAACTGTTGCGCCAAATGGCAGTATGGTTATGTATTCAACGCAAGACGGTGGACGGGATATTCTTGCAGCGGTTTCTATTGATGGTAAAGTGAAATTTAAAATCCCAGCAAATGAAGGTGTCGTTAGAGAGCCTGCTTGGTCTCCCTATCTGGATTAACTATCTACACGCTACCAAGCCTAGTTGTACGCAGGTTAATCATGTTAGAATTGCCGTACAAATTTTTTGATCGATAAATGAAATTATTGAGGAGTAAATCCATGCAAATGGGTAATTTAAGTAAAGTCATCGCTTCCAGTGTTTTGGTAGCTTTTTTAGGCGCTTGCAGTACCACTGGTGAAACTACCGATACAACAGCTAGCACACAAGCTGCACTTGTAGCTGCAGAAGCTCAAGCATTAGCAGAAGCAGAAGCCCAAGCCCAAGCCCAAGCCCAAGCCCAAGCATTAGCCGAAGCCCAAACGTTAGCAGAGGCTACGGTTCAAGCCGAAGCTAATGCGGCAGAAGCAGCACTGCAGGCAGAAAATGATGCCACTGCTAAGGCAGCAGCTATGGCACAGCAAGAAGACGAAAAAAATGCACAAGCTCTTGCGCACATCATTTATTTTGACTTTGATCAGTCAACAATTAAAGCGGAATTTCGTGCTGCACTTAATGGCCATGCTGCATATTTAAGCCAAAATCCTTCTGCAAATATTGTCCTTGAAGGCCATGCAGACGAACGCGGAACCCGTGAATATAATATTGCTTTAGGTGAGCGACGAGGTAATGCTGTAAGTCGCTACTTAGTGGTTCAAGGTGTTTCAGTAGATGCCATCGAGGTGGTTAGTTTCGGCGAAGAGCGCCCAGTTAACGCTGGACATGATAGTGCTTCTTGGGCTGAAAACCGACGTGTAGAAATTCGTTATATTAATTACTAAATACTTTAATTACTAAGGCTATGGCGTTAGTGAATTAGATTTTTATACGGCCTAAACACCACCCTTATGCTTTGCATAACGGTGGTTTTTGTTTTTTAAACTTGGTGTCTTTTTCGGGTCTATTTTTATGTCTCAAACTCATAATTTCATTTTCCTATCGCTATTAATAATAGCTTTTGCTGCCCCCGTTAATGCTAATAATTCTGTACCAGTCACTGATTTAGCAAATGACATAGGGGTTAGCTCTAGTGCGATTACTAAACCTCTACAACCAAAGTTAATAGAACTAGCTCCACAAGTATCGAAAACAGCTACAGCAAAGGGTAATACAAGTGCCATTGCTAATACTCAAATGTTCGACCTTGTTGAAATTTTAAAAATTGAATTACAACAATTACGAGGACAAGTGGAGCAGCTTACTTATAGCTTAGAGCGACTCAAATTAGATCAAAAAGAACGGTACCTTGACCTAGACCGCAGAGTTATGAGTTTATCAGCTGCGTCCGTTGTGACTAATAGCACTCAACTAGCATCAACGCTGAGCCAGGCAGGCAATGATGATAACGTCACCCCTGCAGCGTCCTTTGAGGTTGCTTTTGAGCCTCCTGTAATCACTGCGCAAGCATATGATCCCGAAGCTGAAAAGGCTGATTATAAGGCCGCTTTTACTCTGATCAGAGAACGTCAATATGATGCGTCTACTGAGGCTTTACTTGCATTTATAGAAAATTATCCACAAGGTGCATTGCTTGGTAATGCTTATTACTGGTTAGGAGAGGTATACATGGTTCAAGGTGATGCGTCATTAGCTGCGATATCTTTTGAATATGTCATCAGTGACTTTCCAGAGCATAGGAAAGTCCCAGATGCTTTATATAAAGCAGGGGTGGCGTATCAAAATTTAGGTGACATGGCTAAAGCCAATGAATTGTTAAATCGGGTTTTGCTAGAGTACACTGATTCTTCTGCAGCTCGTTTAGCCCAAGAGAGAGTCAACTAGAATGTCGAACAAATCTTCCTTGTTGATGAGCCACACAGAGATTTCTGCAAGAGTATTAGTACAGGAACACCTTGCCCATGAACATTTACGAACGATGCCTGTTGTTCAAGATATAGAAGCACAAAAAGATCGGATTAAAAAATTACTTATAAAAAATGATGCAAGCTTAGTAGCACATTATTATACTGACGCGTTAGTGCAGGAACTGGCAGAAGAAACGGGGGGTTGTGTATCTGATTCCCTAGAAATGGCACGTTTTGGTAGCCATTGTTCCGCGTCAACGTTAGTGGTTGCTGGGGTTCATTTTATGGGTGAAACGGCAAAAATTCTTAGCCCCCAAAAAAGAGTCTTAGTGCCTACTTTGGAAGCCACATGTTCTCTTGATATTGGCTGTCCTGCCGATGAATTTACAGCTTTTTGTGATGCGCATCCGGATCACACTGTAGTGGTTTATGCCAATACATCAGCTGCTGTTAAGGCTCGTGCAGACTGGGTAGTTACTTCAGGCATTGCAGTGAAACTAATGGAATATTTGGCCACAGAAGGTAAACCTATAATCTGGGGGCCAGATCAACATTTAGGTCGATATATTGCTAATAAGACAGGCACTGAAATGTTACTTTGGCAAGGCTCGTGTATCGTTCATGACGAATTTAAAGTAATAGGGGTGAAAAATCTAAAACAGGTTTACCCCAATGCTGCTGTATTGGTTCATCCTGAGTCGTCTTTTGCTATGGCAGAAATTGCAGATTTTGTAGGTTCGACCACGCAATTGATTAAAGCTGCACAAGAACTTCCTAATAAAGAGTTTATTGTAGCAACCGATCGTGGTATTTTTTATAAAATGCAACAAGCTGCTCCAGATAAACTCCTCATGGAAGCCCCCACAGCAGGTAATAGTGCCACGTGCCGTAGCTGCGCACATTGTCCTTGGATGGCGATGAATGATTTAGACAAAATAGAACAAGTGTTATTATTTGGGCATAATGAAATTGTAATTGATTCAATGCTACAACAGCGGGCTTTAAAACCTTTAAAGCGACTAATGGATTTTGCAGCCGTTAATTAAAATAGTCTAAGCGATAATAGGCCAGAACGATATTTGGCCTATTAATAGGTGCTACGGGAAACTCTTATGAGCAGTGATATTACAGTTGGTGTACGACGATGGCATCAGCTGCTAGATACACAAGGTCTACAATGCCCTCTACCTCTTTTAAAGGCTAAACGAGCGTTAAGCCAATTAGAAGTAGGCCAAACACTTAAAGTGCTAGCTACAGACGCTGGATCCCAAAGAGATTTTTCAGCTTGGACTCGGTTAGCAGGTCATAACTTACATCAAAATCAATGTGTTGACGGCGTTTATCACTACCTCATTGAAAAAACAATTTAGGATGTTACATGTTTAAAGTATTTAGGGCTTGGTTGGATCATTTTTTTGCTGATGAGCAGGCATTATTGTTAGTGGTACTGTTAGCTGTAGGCTTGTCTGCGATATTGATTTTTGGGGCTACTTTAACACCAGTTTTTGCTAGCATAATCTTAGCTTACTTAATTTTTGGTTTGGTGCAGTGGCTAGAACGTTTTGGGGTTAACCATTTACCTGCTGTTTGGGGTATATATAGCTTATTTATAGCATTGCTTGTGGCATTCATTTTTGTTTTGCTGCCCTTACTTTGGAATCAAGCCTCCGACTTGCTAAGTGATTTGCCACTAATGCTTGAAAAGCTAAGGGACCTACTGATGCTTGTGCCAGAGAAATATCCTCAACTAGTCAGTGCAGTGCAAGTTAAGCAAATGTCTGATGCTGCTATGGCTGAGTTTGGTAACGCTGGACAATTGTTAGTTTCTTTTTCATTAGCCTCAATTGGACAATCGCTCACCTGGTTAGTCTACTTGGTATTGGTACCTATTTTGGTGTTTTTCTTTCTTAAAGACGCCCATATGATGGTGTCTTGGTTCACTTCGTTTTTACCTATAAAACGTAATGTGTTGAGCCATGTTTGGCTTGAGATGGACCAACAAATTGGCAATTATGTTCGAGGTAAAGTGCTTGAAATTTTGATTGTAGGTATTGTGTCTTACATTGTATTTTTATGGCTAGGGTTGGATTATGCAGCACTATTAGCTATGGTTGTTGGCTTATCAGTGCTTATCCCGTATATAGGTGCCACGATTGTGACTATTCCAGTTGCCCTGATTGCTTATGTGCAATGGGGCGTTTCATCAGAATTTTATTCCTTAATGATCGCTTATGGCATTATCCAAGCACTTGATGGGAATGTGCTTGTACCACTACTTTTCTCAGAAGCGGTAAACTTGCACCCCGTTGCTATAATCGTAGCTGTTTTATTCTTTGGTAGTTTGTGGGGGCTTTGGGGTGTGTTTTTTGCCATTCCTTTGGCCACATTAATTAAAGCTGTTATGAACGCCTGGCCTAAGACGTTGCTAGTTGATTAAGGCAGTCTAAAACCAATTGAGCGTGTTGAGGCACTTTTACCGAGCGCCACTCTTGTATCAAGATGCCATCAGGGCTTATGAGAAAGGTACTGCGATCAATGCCCATGTATTCTTTGCCATAAAGCTTTTTCAATTTAATGACATCAAATATGGCGCATAAAGCTTCACTTTCATCGCTAATTAATTCAAAGTTGTACGTATGTTTGGCTTTAAATTTTTCATGCTTTTTAATAGAATCTCTAGAGATTCCATACACTTTACAGTTAAGTGTTTCAAACTCGCTCAGTAAGTTGTTGAAGTCATGACCTTCCGTAGTACACCCTGGAGTATCATCTTTTGGGTAAAAATAAAGTACTACAAATTGGCCTTTATGTTCATCTAAGTTGAATTCACTCTGGCTTGTCGCTGGGGCTTTTATTTGTGGAACAGGTTGTCCAATACTAATGCTCATATGGGTAGTCTCAATTAAAAGTGTTATGATGTGATTTTTGTACCATCTTAAACAACTGGATGACATTTTGAAACAACAAGGTTTTGGATCTACGCGAACTCTTTCGCTATTTTTAGCATCAATGATACTAGTGGGCTGCTCTGGCAAGCCTATTGTCAATAGTGGTGACGATAGTGTATTTAGAAATAAAAGTCTAGATTATGCAAAGTCTAAAGTGATTGATAGGATTCAGGTGCCACAAAATTTAAGTGGTGCTCAAATACAAAGCGATCTACTCACTATCCCTGCTTCACAGGCCCTTGCACAATCAAATGGTATCAAAGCGGCTCCACGGCCTGATTTTGTTTTTGCTCAAGCTGGTAATGAATCGGCACATTTAACAGGAAGTTCTAACCTTAAGCAGATTAGCGTAGCGGGCAGCCTATCTAAGGTACAAGGGCAGGTCGCTCAGTTTTGGTCAAATCAAGCTGTTGCTATAGAGGCAGTATCCAATGTAAAAACTGTTGAAACGCAATGGTTTTCTTTGTCTGACAATCTTAATTCTGATAATTTCATCAGTCGCTGGATTAGAAGCTTAACCAAAGCTGATGATGACACAGCATATGGGCGAGTGAAAATTGAGTTAAAAGAAATACCAAATAATCGGGTCCAATTGTCTTTATACTTTTTACAATTTACTCAATTGGAAATCACACAAAATAAAGTGATCGATTGGCAAGGCTCTGGTCGTACGCTAGCGAATGAGTCTGAAATCACATTTGAATTATTGCGCTACCTAAGTCACACATCTAAAGTGGCGCAAATAATGGATGAAAAATCCCAAAAGTACCAGATTCCCTTACTTGGGAAAGATCAATTTGATCAACCTTTAGTTCAATTGAATATGTCTTACAAAGACGCTTTTCCCAAGGTTCTTAACGCTATGTCTGCATTTGACGTAGGTAGTTATGATGAAGAGTTAAAAACTATATATTTCACCCACACTAGTCATGTGCGTTCAGTTGAAAAAACTGGGTCTAAATCTAGTGGAATGCTAGGCTGGTTCAAAGACTTACATAGTGGCAATGGTAATGCAGATAAATCACGTGGAATAAAACTAGACACATCATTGCTAGGTGGCGACGCAATTGAAGAGCCTATTAAAGACCTGACCATCTATTCTGCTAATTCGCAGCTAGCTACTACAACAAGTTTAGCTGATAAAAAGGGTTTTAAAGTTTGGATGGGTGGAAAAGTGGTCTACGTATTCGAAGATGAAGACCAGGGTAATGTGAGTGAGACGGGAGAATATACCTATGTTGGCCAGTTCCAATTGAGTCTTCAAACCACGTTGACTAGCGTTTATTTGCAAGTGCTAGATAATCAAGGACAACCTGCTGCTAAAGTGTATGCACAAGAAATTCTTTCAAAATTACAGTCAGAGATTAATAAGTAATTTTTTATAGGAACATTAAAGCATGGATGCAGTTATATTAGATGCAGCAACGTTAGGCCTTGAAGATTTAGATATTAACCCTCTAAGAGCTACTGTTGATAATTTGTACTGTTACCAGCAGACTCAGCCCATCGATACGCTTAGGCGCCTTGCAGGTGCGCAAATAGTCTTAGTTAATAAGGTTGTATTAGATGCTAGCATGCTTTGTCAATTACCCCTTCTCAAACACATTATTGTACTTGCTACAGGGGTTGATAACGTTGACCTAAACGCAGCCAAAAAGTTGGGTATTAGTGTGCAAAACTGTCGTGCCTATGGAGTAGATTCAGTGGCGCAGCATTGTTTAATGTTGATGCTTACTTTGAGCACTCGAATGCTCAGCTATCGCCGCGCAATCAAGCATGGTGACTGGAGCAAAAGTGCGCAGTTTTGCATGTTAGATTATCCTGTTGAAAGTTTGTCTGGCAAAACCCTAGGTATTGTAGGATATGGCGATCTGGGTAAGGGTGTTGCTGATTTAGCTTTGGCATTTGGTATGAAGATATTGATTGCCCAAAGAGCAGGTAATAACTTGGAGCCTGAGTTAGGTCGTATACCTTTAGACAAGATGTTGCCACAAGTAGATATTTTATCTTTGCATTGTCCTCTCACTCAAGATACAACTGATTTAATTGGTTGGTCTCAGTTGTGCGCTTTACCTAATTCGGCTTTTCTTATCAACTGCGCACGAGGTGGTGTGGTCAATGAATTAGCTTTGCTTAAAGCTTTAGATGAAGGCCAGATAGCAGGAGCAGGTATTGATGTTTTGACCCAAGAACCACCGCCCAAAAACCATCCTTTGTTGACCGTACAAAGAGAAAATTTAATCATTACTCCCCACACCGCTTGGGCAAGTAGAAAAGCTCGACAAGCTATTTTATCTCAAGCTCAAGAAAACATAATGAGCATGAAGCCTGGTCAAGATTTGATTCGTCAACTCTAAGTGTTTGATTTTAAAAAGTGTCAATAGTTGACGGTTAAAAAAACGTCTTTTTTTGCTTATGTTCTTGTTATTTTTTCTTGACATCTATAACTCATTGAATTTTATAGTGCCTGTTGTGGACATTTTTTAAAGCACACTCCAGAGATAAATTAATTCCTTATAATATCTGATATTTACTGATTGACATCTATAACCTATTGATTTATATCACTAAAAATAAACTTGGTTGTTTTTTGACCAGTTTGTTGACAGTGCCTGTATAGGGGGCTTTGGGGCTTTTTTCCAATATTTGTTAACAGTGTTATCCACAGGTTGTGTGCATAAAATTAGTAAGTGCTTAAACTCAATGGTTTGTTGCTGAAGTTGACGTTAGTAAACTTTAATAATGGCTTCTTTGAGTGTTTTTTTTATCTTTTTTGTTGATATAATTATCATAATTACGAGGACCTTTTAATCATAATTTAAGGAAGAAAATGAAATTTTTTAGACTAATACTGATATTCATTACCATGGTATCTACGAATATTTTTGCTAATCTGCTAACCATTGATCAAGTTAAGTTTTCTAATGCGTGGGTTAAGATGCCCATGCCTGGAATGCATATGACTGCCGGATTTGTAGACATAGAAAACCTCTCTGACAAGGACATACGGTTAGTTGCTGTGAGGACTCCTGTTAGCAAGGTAGCAGAACTGCATACAATGGTTATGGTTGATAAGGTGATGCAAATGCGTCAGATTATTGGGGGATGGGTCATCGCTTCAGGTGATACATTGACATTAGCACCTGGTGGAAATCATGCAATGTTGATGGGTCTTGATCCTAATTTGAAAAATCAAACAGATGTGGTTTTAGAGTTTAATATTGAAGGCATG
>Ga0308010_1001035_pt1 | contig 16211 bp, 16 predicted proteins | sample Neamet129_FD_202368 | JGI IMG/M metagenome (GOLD analysis project Ga0308010, IMG submission 202368) | Marine microbial communities from water near the shore, Antarctic Ocean - #129 | ecosystem: Environmental > Aquatic > Marine > Unclassified | place: Southern Ocean | collected 2014-07-24 | reverse complement strand
AGAAATAATTGTGAAGGTTTGCCAATTAAGAGAACTCTTAACTGATTCACCATATATTCCAATTAATATCCCTAATGAACCAAATCTAATGCCTCTACCAAATATCCCTGCTAATGCAAAAAGACGGAGGTCCATCTGACCGGCTCCTGCAATCCAAGCAAGTGCTTTGTAAGGGATAGGAGATACTGCTGCGATAAATACACCCAAAGCACCATATTTCTCTATTAAATTGTTAAGACGATTTACATTACTGCTACTGACAAAACGTTCCAATATTGGAATACCTCCATAATAACCAATTGCGTAACCTATGAATGCTCCACAAACACTGCTTAGTGTGGCGACTAAAACAATTAGAGAGATTGCAAACAAATTATCTGCTTCGATGACCATAGGTATGACCAATACATCAGGAGGGATTGGCTGAAGTGCGGCTTCAGATGCTGATACTATAGCCAAACCAATTAGTCCGAAACCATCAGCCCAATCAATAAATGGTTGGAAATAATCGCTTAGGCTCATACCACTCACAAAGCGTCCTATATGATTACGCGGATGAACATTTTCCGGATATAGGTCTGTGATTACACCGATTACTGATACGTGAGTGACGACTCGGCAGATTGTGACTGGAGAGGTTCTCGATACTGCGGCTTTAATTTCATGGTCTATAGACCAAATGAAAAATTGCTTTGTTTTACCTTCACAGAGAGATGAATTATTGAAAATAGCTCCAGAACGAGAAATGATAATTGATGCTGCTGATTTAATATGGGAATCTCCCAATGATGAAAGTTTGGAACTAGCGAGTAAATTAGCTATTGAAACCGGAGATATGGCAGGTCTTTCAAATATAGATCTTGGAATAATGGCATTATCTCTTGAAGGACAAAGAAAACTTGTAACAGATGACTATCGACTACAAAACATTGCAAAAAAGGCTGGAATTGATTGGGCTCCAGTATCAACTGAAGGAATTAAAAAAGTATGGAAGTGGCAATTAAAATGCATAGCATGTAAGAAAATATTCCCTACACCAGAGGTTCCAAATCAGAAAAAATCAGATTGGGGAGAATGTACTGACTGTGGTACTCAATTAAAATTAACAAAAAGAAAATAACTTACTCAGATTCGTCCTGATGCTCTTTAGTCATTCCACCGCGATCAAGGTCTTCACCTGCAGAGGACATATTTTCTTGTAATCCTCTCTGTACTTGACCCTTAAATAGGCCCAAATTATAGCCAAGTTCTGGTATTTTCTTTGCACCGAAAAGAATGAATCCAAGTATGAAAAGTACTACAATTTCTTGACTGCCAAATATCCCCATGTTAAACCTGAGTTGGCTTTATCCTTCAAAGGCTTCGGCTAATTACTCTCTTATCCTCCAGAAACAGGAGGTAAGAAGGCAATTTCAGATGTATCTTGTAAATACTCTTCTAAATTTGTAACTACTTCTCCATTCAAGGCAATAAGAACACCTTGTGATAAAAATTCAGCTAAGTCTAATCTTTCGACTAGTTGATTAATTGTAGTACCATTTAGGAGAGATAACTCAATCACTTTTTGATTCATTAACTCCGCTAACGGTCCAAAGAATAGAACCTTCACCTTAATAGCGCCTTCACTTGGCTGTATATGTCCCATATGACTCCGAGTGAGAGTTTGGCAATCAAACCATCTACGCGACTCGTAGAATCTAAACCATGATCTCTATTCGTGACGTCATGGCAGAAATACAGGCAGTTGTTTTTGATTGCGACGGAGTCTTAGTAGACATAGGTTCGTCATGGCAACAAATACATGATCACTTCGGCACCAATAATCTTGAGACATTGGAAAAATTCCTTAATAACGAGATTACTGATGATGAATTTATGGCAATGGATATCAAAATGTGGCTTGACATACAAGAAAAAATCCATATGGATGAAATAATGAGATGTTTTTCAGGTGTGAAATTAATGAAAGGCGCTAGAGATGTCGTTGAAGAACTTCAAAGAAGAGGAATATATGTAGCTATTGTTTCATCGGGAATTGCTAGATTTATTGGATCAATTGCACATATGCTGAAAGTAGATGATTGGGCTGCTAATGATTTTGGTTGGGATAATGAAGGGTTCCTTACAGGGGCAGTCCCTTCAATGGTAAATTCACATGACAAAGGGATAATGGTTGACAAATTATCGAAAATAAATAACTTCTCACCAGATAAAATTTGGAGCATAGGAGATTCGAGTACTGATTTATCAATGCAAATCCCTGGCTCAAACTTCATAGGTTTTAATCCGGCAAGAAAAAGGGCATTAGACGCATTTAAGAATGCAAATGTGCCTATAGTCTTAGAAAAAGATCTAAAAGAAATTTGGATGATAATGTTTAATGAAAAATTTACAAACTAAGATTTATGCAAACGGTATAGAAGCTGAAGCATGAGTATGTAAATTAATTACTGTCAATATACAAGGCTTAGGCTGGAAACCTAACATTCTTTGGTAATCAGTCTGATCTTGCCATGTAGAACTATGGACAATCGTTGTACCTTTATGATCACCGATAAATTGACCATGTACATGACCTGTTACGAATATATCAGGTATTGTCCCAATTACCATACTATCCTCGGGTTCAGGAGACAATGGCGTTTTACCGCCCCAAGTAGGTGCTAAGTGTCTTCTTTCAAGCATAGAACGCATAGCCATCTCTGGTTTAGCATAAGTTACCGATCTAAGGCCTGCGACAAAATCATCAATACTTTTACCATGATAAGAGAGGATACGAACTCCATGGAGACTAAAGTCACAAGGATTACCTACAAAAATTGCATCTGAATAATCTTGCTGAACTTCAGGATCTAAAGCTGGTTGAGGTTCAGCAGGACGTACTGCATCGTGATTACCAGGTAAAATAATTACATCCACCCAATCAGGAAGGTCACTCAAAAGGTTAGCAAGATATCCATATTGCTTAAACAAATCAGTTATCGCAAGATGCCTTTCTTGACCTGGATATATTCCAACACCATCTACACCATCACCACTCAAAACAAAGTACTTGATAGTTTTAGCCAATGGATCATTTTTAAACCAGTGAATCATTTTATTCCATTGAGGTTCAAGGAAGGTTTTACTTCCTACGTGAATATCCGATAAGAAGGCCGCTGAAACTGCTTCATCAGCACTAGCAGCATTCTTGGCCCTCCGTGGTAAAGGTGGCATATGTAGATTTGATGAGATAAATAAATCACTCCTATCCCCAATAAAATACCCACTCACAGCAATTACATCATCATTCATTAGACCATCTAAAGCAGCATGTAATGGGTTGGCACCAGATGGTGGTTTGAGAAGACATTGGATTTGTGTAGTTTCATCCTCGATCATAAACATAAGATTACCAGATCTAGCCCAACGAGGTTCACTTACAAGTCCAACAATGGTGACTTCATATTCAGAGGAAGAATAACGTTGACGATTACGATATGCCTCGGCATTAGATATTGGCCTTCTTGGTAATGATCGACCCTCTATCATTAGATTTCGAATTTTACTCAAGCGGCTATTAAAAAGTGATTTAATATCTGATAATTTACCTTCAGTAACCGAATTCCCAGTTATATCGAAATGTACTTCTATTTCTGAATCAACATCTGTAGCGAACATCGGGAAATCGTTAAGGCTGTAATGAGATAATCCATGTGGTCGTGGAGCCACAGATATATCAGTACTAGAGATTGGAGCTATTACTCGGCCTATGGGTGATGGATTATCTGGAGCAGGAAGTGTAGCCTGAGACGTCTTAGTAGATATCTGACTAGACTCTAAGTCTATCTTTGGAGTAGGAACTAAAGAAAGTAACTGATCAATTGATTTAGAATTAAGTACTTTGACATTAGAGGTAATTGCGGCTTCTATTAATGGAGCCAAATTATCTAATGCTTCTATTTTTTCCTTGGCATCTTGAGTCATTACAAGAAGCCCTGCTGCAAGCAATATCTGCTGCCGTTCCGCCCAAAGGTCCGATGCCATCTGTTTGAGGTCAGACAGATACGCTCATGATAATATCGCTGTAAAGAGGTCATTCATCCCAATCTGTAAGCGACGCTAAATCGACTTTATGAATTTCATCAACAACTGTTGTTTCTTCTGTTTCTTCAACAGTCCAAGACATACTACCTTCCCATTCTTCAGAAGATGGGTCCATTTGTGAGGTGTCTTGATTAAAATCCTCGGATTCATTCTCTACCTCATCGGATTCCTCTTGCTGATCTTCTAATCGATCTAAGGTCTCAAGAGCTAGACGAAGAGCAAAAACTGCAAATGAACGTTTATTGTCCAATCTATCATTATCTCCAAAATCCATTCTACGTACTAGAAAATAGTCTCTAGCAATAACTGCAACATGAACACGCCCTACTTCTTTATCGACAGTTGAACCACCAGGCCCTGCTATCCCTGTTATTGCAATAGATACATCAGAACCGGATTGATATCTGGCACCTCTTGCCATTTGAATAGCGACTTCGTGAGAAACTGCTCCTGCATCCCCTTCATCAAAGGCAGATTTTTCGACACCTAATTCTCTCATCTTAGCTTCATTAGAGTAAACTACCCAACCTTGACTAAACCATTGTGATGCTCCAGATATATCTGTTATCAATGAAGCAAGTAATCCACCAGTGCATGATTCAGCAGTAGATATGGTCCAACCCTTCTTCCTTAGGCGTCTTGTCATTCGAGATGCTAATCCCGCAGTCTCTTCTACCACGAGTACCCCTCATAGCCGCCCTTCTTGATTGTTTACACTAACTCATTGAAGTTTGAAGTGGTGGGCCCGGCAGGAATTGAACCTGCGATCTTCGCTTTGTAAGAGCAACGTCATAACCCCTAGACCACGGGCCCCACAAAGAGACTCGGGCAGCGTCGCATTCAAATCATTGGCGGTTGAACATTCTGTCAGAGAGTGGTACATTGAGCGATATAGATGACCTGTTAGAAAGTTTGAAACTAGCAGGAGTACCATTAGATAAAAACATCGAATCAGCGTTTAAATCCGTTAAAATACAGGATTTTTTAGAGTATTCAAGTGATGATTTTTGGCACGACAAACCGGCCACATTTATGACAACTGAGGCTGGTGCCGTGAAAAATATTTCTGCACCACATATGATCGCGACATTACTACATCATTTAGAGATTAAAAAGGGTCAACATTTCTTATTAATTGGCTCCAAAGGAGGTTATCTTGCAGCACTTTTAGATCAGGCTCTAGGAGTAAAGGGGATAGTGACAATAATTGAACCCCATCATGAAGTTCTAGAACATACAAGAAATACTTTAGAAACTCATAAATCAAAAGGAATTATCCGTGTATTATCATCCTCAAGTATGGATTACTTCGAAGAATTTGAGAAACCAATAGATAGAGTTCTAATTACAGGAGCAGTTAGAGAGATTCCTGAAATTCTAAATGTAATATTACAAGATAATGCATTTATTTTGGGGCCATTTGGAGGGACCGTACAACAGAGACTACTCAAAAGAGAAAAATATGGTAATCAATGGTTAGATACTGATCTTGGTGGAGTTGTTTTTGGTCCAATGGATGCAATTAATGCTGAAAGAAACCCATTAGATCCACAAGTTTTAGCTGAAGGTTTAGAAGATTCTTTAATCTTAATTTCAGAAATCATTGAAATTGATGAAATGACTTATCAGAGCGTAGAACAACTTATTGTATCCCTCAGAGAATTACCAAGAGATATCCCCACAATATCTGAAGTTGCTTCAGAAGATGAAATATTAGAGCATCCTGTAATGGACTTAATAATGTCCGAAATGGAGTGGCTATCACCTATTTGGCCCATATTTAGTCATTTGATCCCAATGGATTTCATTAGTTTCACCGATTCAGAGAACGATGAATCATCAATGGCTGGGAGCCATAGAGATCTAGTCCCTTGAATAGGAGTATTCTTGCACTGTATACGAGTGGAAGATTTGTGGTTAGAGCGGCAATACGACAGTTGAACAATAAAGATGTTCGACAAAGAAGAAGAGCTGTTCGAAAATTGTTTGAACTAGATGACCCAATAGCAATTGATGCATTCATACCATTACTAGATGATTCTGACGAATGGTTCAGAGGAAAGGCAGTTATTGCTATACAGAAATGGGCTTCGATGAAAGATTTGAAATTAGCCGAAAGATTGTCAAACTCGAGGAGATCAGAAGAGCGGGTCTTAGCTTGTAGAATCGCCCCTAGGATTGGTAAGTCTAGTACATTAATACTAAAGAAACTGTCAGAAGATAATGATCAGTTAGTTAAACTAAATGCATGGAAAACAAGGTTAAACCAAGATGAGTTGTTAATTATGGAAGCAATTATGGCCGAAGAAAGCGGTATACGTATCCTAGCAATAGAAAAAATTGAGCAGATGTCTGATATTGAGGACGAAATCATAAAAGTAATTCTAAAAGATAAATCTAGTAGAGTAAGGAAGAAAGCAGTATCACTTCTCAGAATGCGACCTGAATTAAATTCCTCTGGAAAATATGATGAAATCATAATTGATATTGCCGAGAATGATGAGAGTACACAGATAGATGCGATAATCATGTTAATAGAAAGTGGAAGGGAATCTAAATCTATACGTGAAAAAATACCGATATGGTTAGAACAAGAAAATCCACAAATGGTCAAAAAAATCGTTGAATCAATGAAAGATAAAGACTTAGAAGATATTAGTAAATTAACGACTGCAATTATGAATACATCAAATGATAAACTCATTTCAGGTATTTTGAGAAGAAATAACTCTAATGAAGCAAATAAATTAAGGAAGAAAATACTTCTCGACAATGGTAGAAGCGATGTACTGAGAGCACGTATAATTGAAGATTTATTTGGCAAAAATCAAAATGATGAAGAACTTATGAGAATTATCCAAGATTTACAACAATCAGATAATGAATCAATATCAAACTCAGCTAATATGTTCATTAAAACCATTGAAAACTAGATTGCTGGTTGCTTTAGCCTAGCTAGTGGAACTGCGATAGGTGGAAGATGGTCGGAAAGCCTATGACGAGTAGTTTTTGGACTTAATAATTCACCGGACAATGCAGCTGCAATTACATCATTTTTACTAATAGAGTCGAGGCCACAATTTGGCCACACATCAAGTTCAATAAGATCATCTTCAAGATAATCAATAAATACGCATGGGATACATTTCAAATCCAACCTCTGGGCAACATGATACCGATGGTGGCCATCAAGGATTGTACCAGTAGATCTATCGATTAACAATGGTTTAGTATAAGCATTCCATCGATGAGTCATTTTTTCTAACTGATCAACTTTTTTTGGTATAACCTGTTCATGAGGTCTAAGAACATCTAATGGAACTAACTCTACTATCATATCTACCGGGAGAAGTTCATCACTGTTAGTTTTGACGCCCGAAGGTCTGATGTCCTCCTACATATACGGAGGTGCATGGATGATCTTAGTCGCCACCTTACCCAGGAGGATAATTTAGTCCTTCAGAGACTAAGAAGTGAGGGGGAAGCATGGATTGTAGGGGGTTGGGTTAGAGAAGCACTTCTCGGTAATTCATTATCAGATTTGGATATAGCTACAACACTAACCCCTGATAAAGTAAAGAAATTATTCCCTAGATCAATACCTATTGGAGAAGATTATGGAACTGTCATAGTTAGGCTTGAAAAAGAGATAGAAGGGCAATGGGAAGTTACCACTTTACGTAAAGAGGGGACTTATGGAGATGGGAGAAGACCTGACAATGTATTATTTGGAGAAAAAATTGAAGAAGATTTAGCACGTCGTGATTTCACCATAAATGCCATGGCAATAGACGAAAATTGGAAAATAATAGATATATTCGGTGGTAAAAAAGATTTACAGCAAAATATTCTTAGATCTGTTGGGAATGCTAATGAAAGAATTGGAGAAGATGGGCTAAGAATAATGCGTGCATTTCGATTCTTAGATGGAGAGAACGATAGTATAAGGGCTCTAGATAAAGATTTAGAACTAGCAATTATAGAGAATAAAAGTATGCTAGATAATGTATCTAATGAAAGAATCGGAGATGAAATTAAAAAAATATTGTCAAAAAATAATTCGAATAAAATACTCATTAAAATGGAAGAAACAGGGGTCTTAAAGGCTATTTTTGACGGTTTGTCTGTAGAATTAGTTAATACAAGCAACAATAATTCATTAGTCACTTTAGCACGAATTCTGAAGAAGAATGATTGTGATGGCAATCAACTTTCTAAGGAGTTAAGGGATATTCTAAAGTTTTCGAGGAAAGAACTTGATTTAATTTCTTTCTTACATAATAATAAATCGGTAACTTTTGATACAGATTTAGGAAGTTTAAGAAGATTTAGCGTATACCTCTCTGAAGAACAGAAGAATGCAATTCTAGAATATCATGCTCCTTCTGAATTTATTGAGAGCTTAAACAACATGGAAAACCTTGTGAAAAATAGATTACCACTTATTGATGGGATTACACTTTCTAAGTTAACTAACATTGAGCCGGGGCCAAAACTTGGCATGCTAAAGGGTTGGTTGTACAGGCAACAAATAGAGAAAAATCTTACAGATAAAGAAAAGATTTTACAATTATTAGACGACATAGATTGGAAAAATGAAGACTACAAACTCTGGCCTATATTATCATGGCCATGATCAAACTTCATTCAGATACTCGATGTATTCTGCTTCATCTAAAAATTGGTCTGGATCATACTCATGAGGCTGCACGATAACGCACCAACCATCTGCATAAGCATCATCATTAACAAGATCAGGATTATCTTCTATATCTCCATTTAATGAAACGATTTTACAAGGAAATGGTGCATTAAGCAGTAATTTCTCATATTCGGTGGTCACTGTGATCAGTAGATCTTCAAGTCCCACCTCGTCTCCACTAGTCATTGGAGTTGGTGCATCATCATCCTGAGTTACTTCTTCATCAGAATCTCTATCTTCTGTTTTAAACTCTGAATCATCTTCAGGTTTTGTTAAAATTACACGGACAATATCTCCATATTCTGCCCTTACAAACTCACTAATACCTATCTTAATTTGAGAGTTCGCTTTCTTTTCATCTAACACTTGTATCCAAAGATGTTCAAGAGTATACTTTCGACCATGTGCCACGCCAAATTCGTAATAATCGCTGTCCGCCATACTAATTCTCGCCCTGCGCCCAACTGACAACCGCTTTGAAATCTTCTATTCGGCAAAGTAGTAACATTCGCCATTACGAGACATTAACAACACCATTGACTTCCGAGAGTTAGGTGAGATAATGGATTTCATGGAAACAGAAGAACAAAGCATGATTCGAGAGATGGTTCGTAGCTTTGCAGAAGAGGTATTAGCACCTACATGTTTAGAACGTGACAGAAACGCATCACCACCTCTAGACGAATGGAAGAAATTCTGTGAATATGGATTACAGGGCATCACTATCCCTGAAAAATATGGTGGAAGCCCAGTAGATGATATTTCTGAAGCAATAATTATTGAAGAGCTTGCGAGAGTCGATCCCTCATTTGCAGTCATGTATTGCGTACATGTAGGATTATGCGCTAAAACCATAGCACTACATGGTAATGAATTTCAGAAAGAAAAATATTTGACAAGACTAAATCGTAAAGAAATTGGAGCATATTCACTTTCTGAAGCTGGTGCTGGAACAGATGCTGCCGCAATGGTTTGTAAAGCAAAGAAGTCAGAAGATGGGAAACACTTCATGATCAATGGAGAAAAAATGTGGGTAACTAATGGACAAAGTGCAGACATCTACGTATTATTTGCAAAAGATGTTGATCATCCAGATTATGGTGTTAAAAAACATGGAGGAACTACCGCATTTATCGTCGATTCATCTATGGAAGGTTTCAGCGTGGGTAAAAAAGAAGAAAAACTTGGTATAAGGTCTTCAGATACCTGTGTGCTATTACTAGAAAATTGCAAAGTACCGGTGGAAAATGTTTTGAAAAATGTAGGTGAAGGTTTTCCTATTGCAATGAATGCCTTGGACAACTCTAGAATAGGTATTGCAGCACAGGCATTAGGAATTGCTCAAGGAGCATTTGAAACAGCGTTAAACTATTCATACGAAAGACAGGCTTTCGGTAAACCTATTTCACATCATCAAAGTATTGGAAATTATCTTGCAGACATGGCAACGCAAATTGAGGCTGCAAGAATGATGGTTTACAAAGCTGCATGGGCTAAACAAAAACACTACGAAGAAGGTGGGAAAAGACATACAAAGGAAGCAAGTATGGCTAAATTATTCGCAGGAGATACTGCTATGTGGGTCGCTGAGAGAGCAGTTCAGGTACTAGGTGGTTATGGATACACTACGGATTTCCCGGTTGAAAGATTCTTTAGAGATGCTAAAATTACTCAGATATATGAAGGGACTCAAGAGGTACAAAAAATAGTTATAAATAGGGCAATCAAACCCTGAAAAATTATTCTATCCAAGAATATTTTCTTTGACCCTCTAGAACGTTTTCTCCACCTATTGAAACTAATGCGAATTCTTTCTTTGGCGTCACAACAGAACCATTTTGAGAACCACGATGAAGAGATTCGTAAATCTCTTTATTGATTGGATGTCTCTCATTAAGTCTCTCAAATAGATTGAATTTTGAAGCTACATTTTTCCATTCAGACTGAACTATCCCTTCAAACACTTTTGCCTTTGCACCTGAACCATAGCCACACAAACCGATCCTGTCTCCAACCATCTTTTCATCATCTAAAAAGTCAGACTCTAGGGTGGACATTAAAGCAAGGAATATAGATCCAGTGTATTGATTACCAACTAAACTGGAAGCGCGTTGAGCTTTCTCTATTCTCGCTTCAACAAATTTCTTGAACATTGGTGTTTTAGATATCAATCTTCTATATTGGTCGTTTGCTTTCTCAAATTCCTCATACCCTTCCAAGGTATTTTCAAAATTTTCCTGGAATGGTTCTTCACCTATTTCTTCGAGAATCTCATCCCATAATGGTAGATGTCTTCTATCATGCCTGAATACATCAGGGAACATCCTCTTCCCTTGAAATGCGTAAGGAAGGTGTACAATTATTCTCTTCCATTGATTAGTAAGAATTTCATCTTCATCCGGATTATATCGTCCAGAACGAATTGCCTCGATTCTAAAATTAATGAAGGCCTGCTTGACTGATTCAGAATAACATCTATTAGAAAATTGACCATCAAAAACAGGTGTATCTTTATGTATTTTTAATGTTTTAGATTCAAATAATATATTGTCTTTAAGTGAAGATATTGGTAAAACATCGAGAATTCGTTCTACTAAGCCAGCTTTTCTTGGTTCTTCGCCTGCTTCTTCGGCTAAATCTAAAACATTTTCAACTACTGTTTTCATATCGACTTCTCTTCTTGGCTTAAAGAAATCATGAACAGGCATTGTTGAAACACCCCAATTATCTGGAATAATAAGTAATCTCGGATTATGTCGTATGAGAATTGCTCCACCACCTGCACCTTGAGTATATTCTCCTGATGATTCTAAATCATATTTGGCATTATCAGCAAATACAACGATCCCTACCCTATCTTGAGATTCTCCGCCTCTTGCAACCCAGTCTAGAGTATTATGCATAGCATCAACTGCACCAATACAAGCAAATGTCAAATCAACGACATCACAGTTCCTAAAACAATCAATACCATAATCACCCTGGTATCTTTGTTCTAACATATCCATAATGTATGTAGCAGTAGGCTTTGCACCGTCAAGTGCTGATTCAGTACCAAGATAAATTCTTCCTATATTATTGGGGTCAAGATTATTTCTATCTATTAAACGAGCACAAGCATTTGCACCCATTGTGGCAGTATCTTCATGCACATCAGGTATTGCCATGGCTTTCAAACCAAGTCCACGGTTTAGTTTACCAAAATCTGCTCCACGGAATTTAGCAAAATCCTCCATATCAAAATATAGTTTAGGGAAATGTATCGCAATATCGTCGATTCCTACCTCTGTCATAACAACTCTTCCAAACCTGTCGCAAAGAAAGAGGGTTATCATATCTACTATGAAATATGATTAAACAGGTCGATTATTAAAACGGGTTACTGCGAGCCAGTGATTGAATTCATAGCATCTAATAAATCAGTTTTTTCTAAGAAATATTCAGATATAGGCGCTAAAACTTCCTCTAAACCTCTGGCAATAGCCATTTTCGCATCAAATGGATGAACTACTCCCTCGTTTATTGCAGAGATGAAAGTAGCAATATCGTTCCATTCAGAAGGTTGACCAAATTCAGGTTTAGGTTCGACATTTAGTTTACCTAATCTAGGAAACAAAACATACTTTGCGATTTCATAGATTGCAGAGTTATCATTACCGATTTCTAAAAATGCTTTACGCATTTTCTTTTCTAATTTTTTGGGGGTATCGTGCAGTAATATGGCATTATTAGGGTCGGATTTAGACATTTTATGATCATAAGAATCCATCCTTCCACTTGATCCTTTTAATCCAGAAAGCATAGGTGTATGAATACATGTTGCTTTGACCCATTTATTCCTATCTGCTACTTCACGCATATACATATGTGCTTTTCTTTGATCCATACCGCCTAATGCAATATCAACTTTCAATTCGAATATATCTGCAGCTTGTAGCGCAGGATAAAAAAATGCAGATAAATCATGATCCGAAGAATCTTCATCTCGGCCCATGATGCTAAATGTTCTTCTAACACGAGATAAACTCATATTCTTAGAGCATTTTAACACACGTTCCCAATATTTCCCTGATTCCATCATTTCGGATGCTCGTATGAATGTTATTTCACCGGGTCCAGAACCTTCTACTGGATGTCCCAATAATACTCTAAACACCTCGGACATATAATCCGCTGCTAATGAAATTTTTTGCATATCCCTAGAAAATTTATCATTTACCCAAGCATGCCAATCGGCTAACAAAACAGTAATATGGACTCCTTCGTCGAGCATTTTTTTCATAGTTTCGGCAAGTATCATCCAGCCTAAATGAGCTTTCCCACTAGGTTCAAGGCCGATATATGCTTTCAATTGAGAATCTCCAGAGTGGCTCTCTTCTCCAGATACTATTTTTGCAACATGATTAATCCCTACAACTTCCTCACAACTGCTAAACATTCGTTCAATTTTAGCCTGGTTGTCTTCATCAAGAAGAGAAAGGAAGTCAGTATTGCTCATTGAATCACCTTTTAGTTATTGGAATAATTTACCTAGTTTTTCACCACGGCCTGCCGCTCTGGTGTTTTCACCTTGTTCTAATGCTGCTTCTATCTCATCAATCAATGCATGTGCTTGAGACTGAACTTCTTCGGATACATTTTTTGATAACTTCATGAAATTCTTTGCACCATTAACTGCGGATTTTGCTTTAGATGCTTTTTTTGCCCATTCTTTGGCTTTATCGCCGCGTTGTTTAGAATTGTAACCTGTTGCTTCATCGAGAAATTGAGTCCATTTCCTACGGCTATCTTGAGCTATTTTCATTGCTTCTGGATTATCGAAATCAGGAGGTACATTCTTGACATCTATGGCTAAAGCCCCTGTTTCTGAAAAATGTGCACTTATAGATACCATAATATCATGAGAACCTGAAAAAGATGTTTCACCATCTGCCTTAACATTCTCAAAATATTTCTTAGCTAACACCGCTAATCCACCATCTGCAATAATTTGTTTCATCAATCCACGCTTAACGTCGAATCTCTCCATAAGTCGAGCGCACACTAATTGCTTATTCAATACTACGAGGGAAAGATAACATCTGAGGGCGTATTAAACAGGGCTAAACCTATGTCCGTATTCGGAGCAGCATGGGAGTAAGACGTGCGCTACTAATTGGACTTATGATAACTACAATATTAGCATCACCAATAGTTAGTGCTGACTCAGCAGTAGAACTAGATTCAATAATAATCCTTGGCTCTGATGATTTGGGGATTCAAGGTATATCTGAAAACCCCGAAGGAAATCGAATATTGGTGTATGGGGCAGATGGATATGCTGAACTCATATTTGCAAACAAACCTGAAATTCAGATACCTCTCTTAGCAACAGACAAACAAACAATGAGAGATGCAGACTGGCATCCAGGAGGAGGGACTGCATTTTTAGTTGGAGATGAGGGGATGGTACTAAGATATTCTTCGAACGATTATTCACTTACTCAAGCAGGAGAGAAATTAAATTATGGTCAGACACAATTAAATTCTGTAGCATGGAATACTGCTGGTTCATGGGCATATGTAGGTGGAGATGACGGATGGTTGTGGCGTATGAGAGCAGAGGGGGACGGAGGGCTTGATGTCCACTTAATCGAAGGTAGAGGAGAAGGGGATGTCACAAGTATAGATTGTCATGATGAAGTCATGCTCTGTATAGTCTCATCATCGACTGACGGAATAGGAATAATTGATAGAGATCATATTTTGACTTGGATCGGAGGGAATTTCTACCCATGGACTAGTGTGATATGTCCATCTAACTATGAAATGGCTTGTGTATCTGTATCTAGTAGTCAGCAAGTTGGAATGATTAAACTTCATCAAGGTGGAGCTTTACAAAGTGAATTATCAGTTAGCGACATTAAAGGAGTAGAGGGGAAATTCACACACCTAAACCACCAAAAAGATTCAAGGTCATTGATTATTACCGCTCCATTCGCTCTACTGGAGCATGACTTAAGTGCAAATTCGACATATCCTTGGCTAGATAATGAAGATGCAACAAAATTTGATGTAACGATATCAGGGGAAAGAATTGTTGGAACTTGGAATACAGGAGAAGATAGTGGATGGTTAATTACTAGTCGAGGCACTATGGTAGAGTTTCATCCTACTGAAGAGAAGGGTGGGATAGGAATCGTACTTGGTGGTTTTATAGGCTTTTTAATACCACTTACCATAGGAATGTTATTGATCACTCTAGTATACACTGGGTCTCCAAAAATGCAATATTGGATGACTATTAAATTCGGTAATAAGGATGAGAAGAGAGATGCTAGAAGGAAAGGACGAGGGAAAAGATAACCACTGTAATCTACTGCATCTATTAGTAACATTCATGTGGCATCTATTATCGCCAACGAATGAGAATTATGGCATATGAGGCATTAGACTTCTACGATGTTGACTCATTATTGAGTGAAGAAGAGCGAATGGTTCGCGACATGGTGCGAGATTGGGTGGATGAAGAAGTCATACCAAATATCGAAAAAGCATGTAGAGATGGTGTATTTCCTGATGAATGGAGAGTCGCTTTAGGAGAAATGGGAGTACTGGGTGCTCCTCTAAAGGGATATGGATGCCCTGGTCTGTCATACGCTGCTTATGGCGTGATATGTAGAGAACTAGAGAGAGGTGACAGTGGATTAAGATCATTCGCAAGCGTCCAAGGATCACTAGCAATGTACCCTATCTGGGATTTTGGCAGTGAAGAGCAGAAAAACTATTACTTACCTAAAATGGCTAGCGGAGAATGGATTGGCTGTTTCGGATTGACCGAACCAGATTATGGCTCTAACCCTGGCGATATGATTACAAAGGCAGAAGATAAAGGCGATCATTATCTTCTTAATGGTGCAAAAATGTGGATAACAAACGGAACTATCGCAGAACTAGCAGTTGTTTGGGCTAAATTAGATGGAGTCATACGTGGATTTATTGTTGAAAAAAATGATCCAGGATTCTCAGCACCGGAAATGAAAGGAAAGCATTCCCTCAAAGCCAGTGTCACCAGTGAGTTAGTATTCCAAGACTGTAAGATACCAAAAGATCGTATGCTACCTAATGTCAAAGGCCTTAGAGGTCCATTTTCTTGTTTAAATAATGCTAGATTTGGGATATCATGGGGAGCCTTGGGTGCAGCACAAGCATGTTTCGATTCTTCGAAAGAATATGCAATGAGTAGAATACAATTCGATCACCCTATAGCATCGTATCAGTTAGTTCAAAACAAATTAGCTTGGATGTTAAGAGAAATAACAAAAGGTCAGTTGCTAGCTTACCATTTGGCGATAAAGAAAGATGCTGGGACTTGGATCCCTGAACATATTTCACTAGCCAAAATGAATAATGTTGATATTGCTTTAGAAATCGCTAGAGTTGC
>Ga0308010_1001032_pt1 | contig 16217 bp, 15 predicted proteins | sample Neamet129_FD_202368 | JGI IMG/M metagenome (GOLD analysis project Ga0308010, IMG submission 202368) | Marine microbial communities from water near the shore, Antarctic Ocean - #129 | ecosystem: Environmental > Aquatic > Marine > Unclassified | place: Southern Ocean | collected 2014-07-24 | reverse complement strand
GTCCCAGTTTGCCATAGTTCTTGTACCCTTGCCCTTTCCTGCTAAGTTAGGGGCTAGCCAAGCATTGGCTTGTGTAACAGTTTTTTTTGATAATCTTAGACGCGGTAGATATCCGGCAATTGATGATATTCCTACATCAGACATTTAAACACCTCATTTTTTATAAACATATACAGCAAATTATTAACGTTAATGAAAGCCTTTTTTGATTTTATCTAAACTTATTTATCTAATAATCTCTCAGTTCGAAGAAACTTAAAGAAACATAAGGTAGCAAAGGCAGTTAATAGGTGCCAAATACCATGAGGTTGAATTATTGAGTCTGGATTACAAAATTTTGTTCCAGGGTAGCCCTGAAGCCAGATAGAAAAAGCTATAATATATGAGGCCGTTCCAAGAAAAAACCAGGGATTATAATCTCGAATATTTGTTGGTGGGTGGGTAGATAAAATAGCGGGAAGCCAAAAAAGTATAATCCACCAATACTCAAATGCGTTATTAAATATCTCAGAGGGCATAATACCAAAAATTGCGGCAACCAGAAAGCCAGTAAATCCAGAGGCCCACCTTAATAGAGGTGACCAAAAACGGAATAAAATTTCTGAAATAAACCAAAGGGCAATTGATAGTCCGAATAAATCAAGATTTATTCCCATATTCGTTCCAAAAAACCAACTCAGTAAAGAAAAAGATGTAACTATTGAGATATAGGACACAAAAAATTTCTTATCTGACCAGCGAGCTAAATGCTTAATATTTAATAGCCATGGTATAATTATGTACATAACCATGCTGACATTATCAATCCACTGACCCCAATAAGAATGAGTTCCATGCATTAATAAAGATCCTGGGCCTAAAAAAATTGATACCCCAGCATATAAAATAGATATTTTTGTTAAACCGACAAATTGATTAGAATTATCGTCACTTAACTTATCTTTTGATAATATCCAAAACATAAGCAAACCAAGAAACATAAATCCTAAGTTACTTAGTGCATTTACTGGCTCACGAAATAGCCCCGGACTAACTCTTTCACACCATTTTGATATATCACCAACAGTCTCGCCTGGCTCAAGTGATAAAATTAGTCCAGATTTTCCTAAGACAAGGTATCCAAGAAGAAAAACTATTGAAGATATCAACGCTATTATGAAGGAATTATTTTTTTTAAAAAAAGACATTTTTAAGGATAATTTAATCTTTATACAAATGCGGCAAATCTTCATCGGAAGTATTAATGATTTTATCAACCCAACCGTGGAAACTTTGTCCAGCTCCTTCGTTTTTTCCAAAAAGCACATCTTTAATCATACCTGTTTTTAAACCTTTTTGAAGCCTAATACCTGTCTTGTAGTCCTCAACCTCAACAACATATTCAAGAAAATCAAATTGTTTTCTTGCTTCCTCTTCTTGTTTTTTCGTTGGTTTATTTTCCATCAAATAATATTGCGTTGTATAAGATTCATCTGGACTTTCACCGGGCATTAGTTGTGATAAAAGAATGGATCTTCCTCCGCCCATGAATGATGCAATTGAAACATTGGGGAAAATTGTCCAAACACCGCCCATAAGATGCTCAAGCGGCCAATCATTAATAGTATTATAGTCAGGAATGAGATCCTCTCCCTCTGATGAGGATATAACCATAGATGGAGAGCTCACCCTTTGGTGGGGACCCCATTCATATGGGTTAGCTTGATTGGAAAAGTCTTTACCAAAAGTTTCACTGTGCAAGACGGGTAAATGATAAAGATCTAAATAACCATCATAAGCAACTTTCCAATTTGGTCCCTTTAAAATTCGAGTATCAAAAACATGCCAATCAGATAAATTAAACATTTCCAATAAACCATCATAACCGAAAAGAAATTTCTCCATATCAACTTTTGAATCTGCTGTTAAAATTACCCAAATAATTCCAGCTTTTTCAAGTATTGGTAAGCTTACAAGGCTGTTGCAAGATTTATCTAAATCACCAAAATCTTGTTGAGAGGAAATACCTATTAGTGAACCTTTCTCGTCATAAGTCCAGCCATGATAGGGGCAACTAAATCTTTTTTTATTCCCAACACCATTCTCAACCAAGGGAGCACCGCGATGCCTGCAGGCATTTAAATACGCCCTAAGGTCACCCTTAGAGTCTCTTACGATAAGAACGGGTATGCCTAAAACATCAATCGATTTATAGTCACCTGGGTTGGGGATTTCTTTTGATACCCCTAATACCAATGGGGTTCTCTTAAAAATTAAATCAACTTCTTTTTGCCATATCTCAGGATCGTAATAATTAATTGCTGGTATTTTAACAATATTATCAACGTACTCTTGCGTTCCGGCGTCAGAATGCTTCTTATTATTTAAAGCCATTTCAATTAATTGTTCTCTACTCATGTCTTACTCCCCCAAGCTAAAGCTATAGTGTATTACATTTATAATAAAAAATAGCCTTGGTGACTAATGATATTTTATGTTTACTATAATAATTATTAACATAAAAGGGGAGAAAGTTGAGGAGAGAGGAAAATATTCAAATCATGGAGGCGTATTACCAAACGCTTGCAGATTCAGATTTCGAAGCTTTTGCTGATTTATTCTCTGAGGATGTTTTGTACAATGTCAGCGGAACAACTGAAATTTCTGGGCAATGGGTCGGAAAAAAGGTCTTATTTGAAGTTCTAAACCCTTATGTTTTTAAATTCATTGATGCAGAACGTTCAAAAATGTCTACAAAAAGAAAGATAATGTGCGCTGATGATAACTGTGTCGTTAGTATAAATGAAGCCGAAGGAATTTCAACCAATGGAAATAACTACCCACAACGCTACTGTGTTGTATTAACAATTAAAAAAAACCTAATTGCAGAAGTGCATGAATTCTTTGATACGGCACTCGCAGAAACTGCCCTATTTGGCGCAACAATAAAAAAAAGTAAAAAGAAATCTGAGGCAATGTCTGATTTCAATTTTTAATATATTAATTGGAGAATAAAATGAAAAAAGTTAACGATTTACTAGAAAATTTAACCTCACCATTCCAGGCTTATACAGATTTTATTTTAAAGATTGGGTTGGGAATAGCATTCTTTTTGCACGGCTATGGTAAGTTACCGATTAACCAGGGCTTTATAGACTGGCTTTCATCACAAGGTGTTCCGTTAGCTCATATAATCGCCCCTTTAGTTGCATGGGGTGAGATTTCTGCAGGTATAGGCATACTTTTTGGAGGAATTATTGCCATAAAATCTCAAACTCTTGGAAGTTTAGTAACAAGAATATCAGGATTAGCGATTGTAATAATAATGATTAATGCATTATTATTTGCGCACTCCCATTGGTCAATTTTTATTGGTGAGAGGGGCTCTGTTTTATTCGCAAGTGAGCAGCTTTTTCTTTTACTTCTTGGTTTTTATTTCTTTATTAAAGGGAATTATAATAATTAAAATAATATTATAAGTCTTTATATTTTTTTGAATGTTTAACTAAAGAGTCCTTGATTTCAGATGCCTTAAACGATGTATTATCAAATGGAATGAAATAAAAACTATCATTGGATTCGATATAATAACCATCAATGCAAATAGATAACATTTTTGCCTTAGTATCACTTATATTTTCGAAAGCCTCTAATGAAGAAATAATTACATTACTATGATCTTTATTCATATGAGCAATCATTGAGCTCTCTTTCTTCTGCCAATTTATATCCAAACCTAGCCAGTTATCATTTTTTAGCCACCCTATTTGACCAAATCCACCGATCCACCTAATTTTCGTTGTATGAAGCTTATAAAAATTAAAATCATGCATTTTAGAATACTGTTTACTATCAGGTAAAAACTTAAAAAACCTTTCCTTGCATGACCCAATGCCATCCTTAGACACTTTTCTTAAATCACCCATTATGCTTAGTCTTGGGCTATTTTGCTTATCAAATTCATTGTTAATTTTAAAAATTGTTAAACAAGATTTTGGGTTATTCTTAATATTTCTTGTGTGTTCGGCAATATCACTTGCGTAAATATAAATAGATCTATCAATCCCGGAGCAGTAAGTAACAAAGCTTCCAAATGGATATTCATCTTGTTTTTTTGATAATGTTGATAATACCGCAACATTATTAGATCGCATCAATGTTACAGCTTCATTTTCGTATTTTTTAACCATATTTTTTACACATAATTGATGAATATATTATCATCTTTTTTATTTACTTGAATTTTCACACCAAAAGTATTTGAGAGAACATCGTCATTTATAATTGACATTGGTTCTCCGAAATTAACAATTTTTCCATTTTTTAAAATAGCAATATAGTCTGAATACTTAAAAGCTAAATTTAAATCGTGTAAAATCATAAATATTCCTACACCTTCAATTGATAATTTTTTAATAGCATTCATCATTTTTATTTGATGAAATAAATCAAGATTTGATGTTGGCTCATCAAGCATTAAATAACAAGGATCAGCTGAGTTAGACTCTCTCCAGAGTTGAAGTAAAGATCGAGCAAAATGAACCCTTCGTTGTTCGCCACCTGAAAGAGTATTAAATTTTCTATTTTTAAGATAATCAATATCACACTCTGTTAATATTTCCTTAAGAGCTGTTTTAAAATTATTTGAATATTTTATATCACCTTTTTCTAACCAACCCATTTCAACAATTTCTTTAACACTAAAGTCAAAAATAATTGGCTGAGATTGTGCCATAACACTTCTCAAAAAAGCTTTCTCTTGAATATTTATCTCTGCTAAATTCCTTTGATTATAAAAAACATCACCATTATAGAAATCTAAATCTCCTGATATAATATTTAAAAATGAAGATTTTCCTGCTCCATTTGGACCAAGTAATGTTGTTATTTTCCCTTCTTTAATCTCAATTGAGATATCTTTTAAAATTTGTTTTTCATCATAAAAAAGAGAAATATTTTTTGAACTAATACTCATATTTTATTAATCCTAAAAATTAACCAAAGGAAAAATGGTGAACCAATCGCGCTGGTAATCAGGCCTACAGGTAATTCAGCTGGTTGAATTAATAATCTTGATAATAAGTCTGCGAAAACCATTAGAGAAGATCCCAATAATGCTGATCCTATAACTACATAAGTATGATTTACGCCTGAAAGAAGTCTTAATAAATGAGGCACAACTAATCCTACAAAACCAATCATACCAGACAAAGAAACACTTGCGCCTACAGATGCTGCTGAAGCAAATATAATTCTATATTTTAAATTTTTTACATTTACACCAAGTCTTTTTGCTTCAGACTCTCCTAATTGAAGAATATCTAAATTTCTTAAAACCGGTAATAAAAACAAAAAAGATATGAAGATTATTATTAAAGCAGGTATTAATAAAGACCAGGTTATTCCGCCAAAACTTCCCATTGTCCAGAATGTCAAACTTCTCAATTCAGAGTCTGAGCTTATAAAGGTTAAAATACCAATACCAACAGAAGCGATAGCATTTACAGCAATACCCACTAGCAGCATATAAGTAACACCTTGGTGACCAAAACCTCTTGTTAGAAGAAAAAGCATTAAAATAACTAATCCTGAGCCCAAACAGGCAGAGAGAGGAAGTAAAAAAGTAGAAAAAATAAAAGTAGAGGTTAATGATGAACCAAAAACTATAATTGTAGATGCTCCTAAAGCAGCTCCAGCTGATACTCCAATCAAACCTGGGTCAGCAAGAGGGTTTCTAAATAAACCCTGCAGGCAAGCTCCAGAAACTGATAAACTTGCACCAACTATAGCTGCTAAAATAACCCTTGGTACTCTAATTTCACTAAAAATTGTAGTTTCAATTGCTGATGTATTTCCCATTAAAATTGATAAAACAGGAAAGCTATAACTACCTAAGGAAAATGATATCAGTAAAACAAACAACAAAAGAATTAATAAAAAAAATAATATAAATGATTGTACTCTATTTAAAAATTTCAAATTAATAATTGATAACATAATTAATTGTTTTCTATCGTTTGAAATTTTTTGGATAAATATAGAGCTGTTTCAATTGTTCTTGGACCAAACCCAAGCATTTGCATACCATCAAGAGCAATAATATTTTTGTTAATTGCAGCAGGTGTATATTTTACTGTAGGGTGGTTATGCATATTATCCAAGTTTTTATAAGAATGAGCCCCACGATTTGAAATTAAAATAATATCGGGTGCTGCATCAATAATTGACTCAGTTCCAACAGGCTTCCAACCCTCAAAACTATCAAAAGCATTTCTAGCGCCAATCATTTCTATAAGACCATCGGCTGATGTATCTTTGCCTCCAATGATTGGTGAACCACTATCCATTGTTAATATAAACATCACCTTAATATCTTGATTTTTTATATTTTCTGATAAATTATCCAACTCAATCTTAATTGGCATAATTTTATTATTAATCATTTCAATAGTTTTTTCTCTCTCGCCAATTATTTCTCCTACACATTTAATCTTATCAATAATACCTTCTGAGGAATGCTCTTCTTTTAAAATTACAATATCAATGCCCGTTTTTTTAATTTGATTTACTACATTAGGAGGCCCCATATCATCCTCACCAATAACAAGTGTAGGTTTAAGAGATAAAACACCCTCTGCTGATAAATTTCTAACATATCCTATAGAAGGAAATTTTTTTGTTTCTTCTGGAAAATTTGAGGTTAAATCAACAGCTACTATTTTACTTTGTTCTTCTAAAAAATATAAAATTTCTGTTATAGAACCTCCAGCAACTGCAATTTTACTTGGATTATAGGCCCTATCACAGGAATTTACGTAAATGGGATTTAAAAATATTATAAAAAATAAGATTAATATTAAACTAAAATTTTTTGTCATGAGTTATTCCTTGAACCTTAGTTATAAATACATTATATCAAATTGTAAACGATAATGATTCTCATTCTCAACTTAGTTAAAGGATATATATTATGAAAAATTATTCCAATTTATTTATAAAATTTTTATTAGTTATTTTTGTTTTTAATAGCTTTTCTATAGCTCAAGAAAGTAAAGATATTGAAGAAATAACAGTGATTTCATCAAGAGCCCCTATTCCACTAAGTGAAGTTATTGGATCAGTGTCTTTAATTAAATCTGATGATATTGAAAATAGGATTGTAAATAATATTGGGGATTTAATTGAAAATACAATTGGCGTTACTGCTCCAAGAAGTGACGGTTATGGAAGAATTTTCAATGAAGGATTTAGAATAAGGGGATTAGGCGGAAAAAGAGTAAATGTTATTATTGATGGAGTAAGAATTCCTGACTCTTATGTCGGATATGGTAGAGATGTAGTTGATGTAGATTTAGTTAAAAAAGTAGAAATACTTAAAGGACCAAGTTCAGCATTATATGGCTCAGATGGATTAGCGGGTGCAATTTCTTATACTACAAAGGATGCTTCTGATTTAGCTGATTTAAATGACCCATTCTTTTCAGCTACAGCCTCATATGATGAAGCAAATGATGGAACAAAATATGGTTTTTTATCGGCCTTCGTTGGAAATAAAATGGAAGGTCTTATTCAGATAACAAGAAGAGATATGAATGAAAGAAATCTTCATGATCAATTAGATACTGAACCAAATGAAATGAATGGTGAGTCCAATAGTATCTTATCAAAAGTTAAATTTCTTCTAACAGAGTCAATTGATTTAACTTTTACAATTGATATTCAAGAGTGGGAAAATGAGTGGGATCTTCAAACTGAAACAGCTTTCAGTTTCTTTCCAATACCTACTCAAACCTCTTCGGCAATAGGTAATGATGAGTCTACAAGGCATAGGTTTTCTGTTGAACTAGGTTTCAATAATCAGAATATGTTTTTCGATAATGGAAGAATTACAGTTTTTGCTCAAAACACTGAACAAGACCAAATAACAAATAAATCAAAATTAGTTTTTTCAATGGGCATGAGAGCAAGACCAACACCATTTTCTGAATATCAAAATTTTCAATTTAACCAAGAAATATTTGGATTTTCTTCTGAGTTTTATAAAGAAATTGGTAAATCTTCAGGCATTAAACATCAAATTGTTTATGGATTTGAATATGAGTCAATTGAAGTTGAAAGACCAAGATATAGGTATGAAACAAATTTAATGACTAGGCAGTTAAATTATAATATTGGTGGTCATACTTATCCCGATAAAACATTTCCTGATACAGAAACAATACGACAAGGTATTTATTTTTCTGATAGAATTGAAGTCACTCCAAAAGCAAGCATTGTTATAGGTGCAAGATATGATTCATACGAACTTAAACCATCAGTCGACGAGCTATTTAACAGAAGTAATGTAGCCAGAAATGAGCTTTCCTATATAGATGACAGTGCCATTTCATCCAAATTAGGTTTTATTTATGATTTAAATAACAATATTTCTTTATTTGCTCAGTATGCTGAAGGTTTTAGAAGCCCTGATTATGAGAGTGCAAACATATCTTTTACAAATTTTGCTTTTTTCTACAGTGTAATGCCTAATCCAGATCTCGAATCCGAAGAAAGTGAAGGATATGAAATAGGTATAAGAGGAAATAATTCATTAGGAAACTCAAAATTAAACTGGTCGTTAGTTTATTTTGAAAATGACTATAAAGATTTCATTGATAGTCAATTAACTGGAAGATCACCTCAAGGTATAAGTTTATATAAATATGTAAATCTTAATAATGTTACAATTGATGGATTTGAATTTGAATTACAAGCTATGATTAATGATAACTATTCATTTTACCTTGGCCATACAAATACAGAAGGTGAGCAGAATAATGAAGAGCTAATATCAATTGATCCTGATCAAACCATTTTAGGTTTAAGCTGGGTTTCTGATAATGGAGGTTTCAATATCAAGGGAATAGCAAATATTTCTGAAAAAAGTATTGATGGTTTGGCTCCTGTTTGCGGAAGAGGGGGATGTAATAAATTATTAGAGCTTCCAGGAAGAGTTACTTATGACCTATTTTTCAATTTTAATATAAGTGAAAAAGTATATGCAAACCTTGCAGTTAGAAACCTTACTGACAAAAAATATTGGGATTGGGCATCAGTTAACGGAAAGGCAGAAAATGATCCTGAGTTAGATCTATATGTGAATTCCGGAAGAACAATAAGTGCTTCAATTAAGTATTTATTTTAATTACAAGGAATTGAAACTATGAAACTTTTCATTTTTTTTTGATAATGTTGAAAGTATTGCTACATCGCTAGATCTCATAAGAGAAGTCGCTTCATTTTCATATTTAGCTTTTTTAGTACTCATATTATTTAATGATTTAAAGCATAGCCCCAATAATTATATCCAGCGATTTTGGGTGTTTTAGGGAGATACATTTCTTCCATTTCAATAATATCAAATCCAGAATCTCTTATTAATTTAGGAATACTTCTATTGATATTACAACCTCCAGCTATTTTACCCCAGAAGGGATTTATTCTTTTTTGCCATTTCTGTATTTTTTCATCAGGAGAAATCCCATGCTCACAAAAAATTAGCTTGCCTCCTTTTTTTAATACTCTTTTAATTTCTTTGTTAGCCTTTAAAGCATCTGGAATAGTGCACATGGTGTAGGTAATTAAAATAGAGTCAAAATATTCATCAGGAAGAGAAATTTCTTCTGCGCTAGATGAAATAAAGTTTACTTTAATACCCTCTTTTAATGCTACTTTTTTAGCCATCAGAGTTAGTTCTTTGGATGGATCTATACCCCAAACTTCTTTTATTTTAGCTTTATCATAAAAAGGTAAATTTAAACCTGAACCAATACCAACTTCTAAAACCTTGCCTTCGGCAAGAGGAACAACTTTCTTTCTTTGATAAGTTATTGGCTCGGATGCGCACGCACAGTTTAAGAATTTTGGAAGAATATATTTTTCATAAAAAGACATTATTTAAATTTTAAAATTTTAAAGAAATTCATTAAATAATAATAGCTTTATATTAGGTTAAATCAATAAAAAATTCGAAATATATACTCTTTGATTCAAGATACTTTCTTGAGAATTATGCTTCCAGCTGAATATCCGGCTCCAAAAGAACATAAAATCCCAATATCATCATTTTTCATATCCTCGTTAAATAAAGAGAAGGCTATTATAGAACCTGCTGAAGAGGTATTTGCGTAATCCTGCAATATATTTGGTTGCTCATGATCCTCTGGAACTCTACCTAAAACTTTCTTTCCTATAAAGTCATTCATACTTTTATTGGCCTGGTGAAGCCACAATCTTTTTATTTCCTCTACTTTAATTTCTTCTTCCTCAATATGATCAGTAATAAGCTGACTAACCATTGGAACGACTTCTTTAAAGACTTTTCTGCCCTCCTGCATAAATAAAAGATCCCTATCTAAAGAAGTAGATTTTTTTGCATTATTCAAGAATCCAAAATTATTTCTTATGTTGTTTGAAAATTGTGTAATGCATTTAGTTGAGAGTATTTCAAAAGAATTATTCGATTTAGCTGTTTCTTTTTTTTCAAGTATCATAGCTGTGCAGACATCCCCAAAAATAAAATGACAATCACGATCTTTAAAATCCAGATGTCCTGAACAAATTTCAGGGTCTACTATTAAAATAGTTTTAGCGCTTCCTGATTTGATCATATCTGCGGCAGCTTGTATTGCGAAAGTAGCTGATGAACAGGCCACATTCATATCAAAAGCAAAACCTTTTATCCCAAGTAATTCCTGAGCCTCTATAGAAACAGCAGGATATGCTCTTTCAAGGTTTGAGCATGCGGTAATAACCGCATCAATATCATTAGATGTTTTTCCGGCATCTTCCATAGCTTTTTTTGCTGCTTTTACAGACATTTCAGCAAGAATAGAAGGCTCATCATTACTTCTTTTTTTTAAAATTGGGTGCATAATGTTGGGATCAAGAATACCTGCCTTATCCATCACATATCGATTTTTTATTCCCGACGCTTTATAAATAAATTCTTCACTTGATAGCTCTAAAGCAACTTTATTTCCTTGGCTTATATCACTCTTATTTGTTGAATTATAAATGTCAGCATATGTATTATAAGCTTTTACCAATTCTTTATTTGTAATTGACTCTTCTGGAGTAAAAACACCTGTACCGCTGATTACAATTTTATCCATAATAATAAGATAGAGTGAAATTTAAGATTTGAACAGAAAAAGCTAGCTAATTTAATATTCTAAACCTCCTTTGTTAATGTTATTTTCTATCAAGAATTATTAAAGAGTCTCAATTGACTGACATTATTGCTTGCACTTAATACGAGCAATCCAGCAAAAATCCCTAAGTTTTTAACAAAGTTTTGCATTTCGTGACCGGCATCTGTGCCTGGGTATGTGTTCCAAAAGTCATGCATTCCAACATTTATAAATATCGTTAAAGTAGCAAGAATAAGAGCAGGTTCTTTTATGCGATATCCTGTGATAAGCATCAATCCTAAAACTATCTGTAAAACTATTGCTAATGGCAAAAGAATGTTTATGAGTGGAATATTGTGCAGAGTCATATACTCAACCATAAAATCGTATCTTGAGATTTTTGTAATGCCTGGATATAAAAAATATAAACCTAACAATATCCTTCCGGTTGTAATTGAAATTTTTTCCATTAAACATCTCCTATTTTTTGTTTTAGTTCTTTGTTTTTGCTCAACCTAGAAATCTTACCTTATTCAACAGTTACGAAGTTGTTTATAATCGTTACTCGTTTAATCATTTTCATTATTGATTAAAAACAGATTTTAAGCCTTTGCCAATTATACTTGAAACCATAGTAAAATGCGTCTCATCATCTAAAATTTTACCTCTAAAATTTAAATTAGGATAATTTCTACTTTCAAGTAATTTAAACATTTCTCTCGAATATTCCTCGGTTTTTGCCTCTTTAAATAGAGGAACTATAGCATCAGGTAAATTTGGATATAAAATATGCTCATCACCTCCAGTTGCTATATATACTATAGCGTTTAAATCATTATGATTTTCTGAATATTTCTTTTCATATTCAAAACAAAGTGGATAATCCCAACACATCCAAGGGCTTCCAATTACATATTTTTTAAAAGAATCTGGTTTATTAAAAAGAGTATAAACTCCAAATAATCCTCCCATAGAGTCACCTATGTAGGTTGAATCGTCTGAAATATTATATTTTGAACCAATAAAATCTCTAAGTTCAGTTGTTAAAAATTCAAGGAAATTTGGAGCTCCTCCGCAAATAATATCCTCTAACTTCATATTAGCTAACCCAGCTTGCATTGGGGTTTGCCATTTACACAATGAGGGGCTGAAGTCTCTTGTCCTTAACTTGATAAAATTATTAAAATCACCACCTAAAGGATAGCCTATAGCAACTAAAATAACTTGAGGAATTTCTCCTCCAAGCATTAAGTTGTTTGCAACATCGCAGCCTGTTCCTAATGATAAATTTGCATCAGTTAAATAAATTACAGGTAAAGGTTCTCCGGAATCATCTTCTGGTTTCATAACGGTAATTTCAAAAATATCACCAACTACATCTGATTTAAACTGAAAAACTTCTGTATTCTCAATAACGGCTTTTGGCATTCTAATCCTCCAAAATAAAATTTAATTTTGATATTAGATCAATAGTTTCTGATTTTCAAAAAAAAATAAGTTTTTTATATGCTAGTAAAATCTTATAATTTTATAAGTTTTTCAAAAAAAATAATATTATAGGATAAAGTTTTTATCGAATAACGGTTGAAAACTACTCTACCGTTACGGATTTAGCTAAATTTCTTGGCTGATCAACGTCTGTACCCTTCAGAAGAGCAATGTGGTAGGCAATCAACTGATTTGGAAGCGTGTAGACAAAAGGAGCAGTAATAAAATCAGTTTTATCTAAAACAAATGCTTTAACTTTATTTGCTAAATATCCAATATTCTCTAGACCCTCTTCATCAGTTAATAAAATAACAGATGCATCTCTTGCTATAACTTCATTTAAGTTTGATATAGTTTTTTCATAAAGTCGATTAGTTGGAGCCATCATAAATACTGGTAGGTCTTTTTCCAATAATGCGATTGGACCATGTTTCATCTCACCGGCAGGATATCCCTCAGCATGAACATAGGATATTTCCTTAAGCTTTAAAGCCCCTTCCATGGCCACAGGGTACATTTGTCCCCTTCCAAGGTATAAAGTAGTCGTTATGTTAGAAAGATCGTGAGCAAGATCAGCAATCTCATCCTCCTTGTCCAGGGTATTGGAAATTAACCTTGGTATAGATAGAAGGGATTGAACATATTCTTTTTCCTGATCCTTGCTTAAGGAACCATTAGAAACACCTATTTTAATAGCTAAACAAGCAAGAACACCTAGTTGGCATGTAAATGCTTTTGTGGACGCTACTCCAATCTCAGGACCAGCATATATTTTAAGAGAGGCATCAGAATTTCTGCACATCGATGAATCACCAACATTTACGATTGAAATCGTTTTCTGACCCAAAGACTTACAGTGTCTTAATGCCGCTAGAGTATCTGCAGTTTCTCCTGATTGCGAAATAAAAACAGTTAGCCCATTAATATCCATAGGAGGTTCTCGATACCTAAACTCCGAGGCTATTTCAACATCAACCTTAACATTTGTAAATTTCTCAAACCAATCTCTAGAAATTAAGCCGGCATAATAGGAGCTCCCACACGCAACTAATGTTACATTACTTATACCCGAGAGGTCATAAGGTAAGCTTGGTATATTCAGAGTTCCTGTTTCCATATCGATATAATTACTTAATGATTTTGCTAAAACCTCAGGTTGTTCATGAATTTCTTTGGCCATAAAATGTTTAAATATACCTTTTTCAGATAAAGAAACACTCTCAATAATACTTTGCTTTTCTCTGATGGCTAAAGAATCAGAATGATCATAGATACTATAGGAATGGCTTTCAATAACCGCTATATCTCCATCTTTAAGGTACGTAATATTTTCAGAATAAGCACTTAGCGAATAAGTATCAGATCCAATAAAATTTTCATTTTTTGTTGAGCCGATTGCTAGAGGACTTCCTCCCCTAACTGCGTAAAGTTTTTCCGGTTCACTTAATACCAACACACCTAGTGCGTAAGTTCCTCTAATATCATTCATTGTTGCTCTAATTGAGTCATAGACGCTTAAGCCTGAATTAAGGTAGGTTGTTAAAATATGGCAAATTACCTCAGTATCTGTATCGCTAGAAAACTCAACACCAGATTCAATTAATTGATTTCTTATTTGATTATTATTTTCAATAATACCGTTATGAACAACAGCCACTTTATCGGTGATATGAGGATGAGCGTTTTTCTCATCTGGCGTACCGTGAGTAGCCCACCTTGTATGGCCAATTCCAATATTTCCAGGAAGATTAGTATTTGATAGCTTTTCTTCTAAAAAACTTAAATTCCCTTTTGATCTAACTCTTTCTATCTTATTTGCATTAATTGTAGCTATACCAGATGAATCATAGCCTCTGTATTCAAGTCTTTTTAAGCCTTCAAGTAGTGTTGAGGAAACCTCCTGATCGCTAACTAAACCAATTATTCCGCACATTTTTTTTCCTCATTATTATTTTTTTTAAATCTCTTTGACCAATTGCTTATAAATTTTATTGGAGATCTTGTAATCGCAAGAACACCGGATTCAACATCTTTGGAAATCGCAGAGCCAGCAGCAACAATAGCATCATCGCCAATTGTTATAGGGGCTATCAAAGACGAATTTGAACCAATAAAGGCCCTTTTACCGATGCTTGTCTTATGTTTATCTATGCCGTCATAGTTACAAGTTATAGTCCCAGCACCAATATTCGCCTTATCGTTAATTTCTGCATCGCCGATATAGGATAAGTGACTAACCTTTACTTCTTTTTTTAATTTAGAGTTTTTTACTTCAACAAAATTACCAATTTTAGAATCTTGTCCTATTTCAGCTCCATTCCTTAATCTACTAAAAGGTCCGATAGAAGCCCCTTTAAGGATAATTGAATCCTCTAAGGAGCAAAAAGATTTAATTACAACATTATCTTCAATAATAACGTTCTCTCCGATAACTATATTGGCTCCCAGAACAACATCTTTTCCAATTTTAGTATCCCAAGAAAGAAACACAGTACCAGGGTCAAGCATGGTTGTTCCGTTATCCATAAAGCTATCCCTTAACCTATTTTGATAAATTCTCTCAGCTTTACTAAGGCCCTTTTTGCTATCAACCCCTATTGTCTCATCACACTCACAATCAACACATGCCGATTTTCCACCTGAATTATTAACAATCTCGACTAGATCAGAGAGAATAAATTCACTTTTTATATTTTTATTTGTAAGTTTAGAGAGGTTTTCATTAAGGTTTCTTGCTTTGACAATCATAACACCCCCATTACAAAGGTTTATTTTTTCTTCTTCCTTGTTTGCATCAAAAAATTCAACAATTTTTTGTAAAGAATTATCTTTTATTACCAATCTACCATATCGCCCAGGTTTATCTGTAGTGAAACCTAAAACTGATAGATCATTAACCTCGTTTGATTTATGTAATTTTTTTAAAGTTTCTTTTGTAAGCAACGGTGTATCGCCAAAAACAACCAAAACATTATTAACCTCTGATAAATCATAACCAGCCAAACCAGACTTGACTGCGTCCCCCGTCCCAAGAGGATCATCTTGGATTGCAAGATTAATACTAGGATCTAAATCAGAAAAATGCTGGAAGTAATTTATATGGTCATTGTTGATGACAATGATAGTCTCATTGTACCCAATAGCTTTAATATTATCTAAAATATGATTTACAATGGTCTTGCCTGCAACCTCATGGAGGGGCTTTGGTGTAGACGAGTTCATTCTAGAACCTCTTCCAGCAGCAAGTATTATGGCTAAATTTTTTTCTTTCATATTCGAGGCAATACCTTATAAATATAAGTGACTAATATCTAATAAATCTTAGTTAAATTGAAATAAACTCTTGTTTCACTATGTAACTTAAAAATTATATTAGAATTGCATCATAAACTATTGGAATATAATGTTTTTTTTCCCATTCAAAGATGATAACCCAACTCAAAAATCACCTATAGTTTCATATACGCTTATCGCATTGTGTTGTTTGTCTTACTTATTTCAAGCAAGCTTGGATCAGAATCAAGGGATTTTTCTTATAAAAAACTATGGAGCTACACCATTTCTGCTAAGTGAATATAC
>Ga0308010_1001025_pt1 | contig 16262 bp, 14 predicted proteins | sample Neamet129_FD_202368 | JGI IMG/M metagenome (GOLD analysis project Ga0308010, IMG submission 202368) | Marine microbial communities from water near the shore, Antarctic Ocean - #129 | ecosystem: Environmental > Aquatic > Marine > Unclassified | place: Southern Ocean | collected 2014-07-24 | reverse complement strand
TATTCTATACTACCAAGAGTATCTGTCAAATCTTCAGGATCAATACAAGTTTCAGAACAACGTCTATCTATACTCGATGCAACGATATTAAAGAGATTTGATATCTCCAGAATTAAATCTTATGTGTCTTCAAATTTAGAAGCTACTACGACGATAGAGAATACTGGTTCCGCCACAATCAATGTCATGAGAATTATAGATGATATTCCTGGTATCTTTATTCCTCCCAAACTTGAAAATGTACACATTGAGATAGAAGGCGCTGAGTTAAGTGAAGAGCAGTTTCGCATTGAAGTGATAAATGGTAATCAAATAGAAGAGAAATTAATTTCACCTGATAACCCTGGGCACGCGCTTAGAATAACCGTTGGAACCTCATCTAGGTTAGGTCTTAAGTCAGGGAAAACAATGATTATTCGGTATCCTCTTCATGCTCCTGACCCCTCTCCAATGAATGAAGTATTAGCTGCTCCAATTCGTTCTGATTTTAGTATGGAGCGTTTTGGTCCTGTAGCAACAAGGACAGTCGAAAGACCTCCGATAATTAGAGTAGTACATCGAAGACGTCAGGTTAGTTCTGGGAAAGAGGTATTCCCTGGTGGAGGTGCCGGTAGATATGAAATATTACTAATGTTCCACAATACCTCTGACAGTGCTCTCGATGATTTAGCGCTACACGATGTCGTACCTGGAACCTTCTCAATAGAGAGTTCTTGCCTAAAGTCCTCGATAAATGGTGAGAAGGATTCTTCATTCACCAAAGAATCATCTAGGGATGGTAATAAAGTTACTTGGTATATTGGTAGGATTGAGAAAAATGAAAGAGTCGAAGTAGTGTATGAGATTCAAGGTGACACAGAAGCAGAATACAAAGTATCTGATGCTCAAGATTTCCATGGTGCTACATTTGGGAAAGAAGTGGATGAAGAACCAAATGTTCCAGAATGGGCTGATTCGATAGTTAGTACTCCTTTAATCTCTATTCCAATCTCAAAACCAGTGATAGAAGTTCAAGAAAGTGTAATAATTGAAGATAATGAATTACCCCCTTCAATCGATGAAGTAGTCGATTTTTCACTTGAATCAGATGATGTAGTAGACGATGCTTCTTTATCAGAACATGAATCTAAGAATAGTTGTCCTATTTGCATGTCAGATGCTGAAAAAGGTGCATCTACATGTGTAGTTTGTGGTTATTCATTCAAGTAATTCCTTTTGAAAGTTGAAGTTTCTCAACCGAAGTATTCATTCAATGCGTATGAAGCCATCGTCTCATGGTAGAAGCGGGTCCTAGTGGTAATGCCCAGCCCGCAGGCATGGGTTCAGCTATGTTACCAATGTTGTTTTTACTTCTAATGATGATGGGCCTAATGGTGTTTCCCGGTATTCGAAACTCTCTCTCAGATGGTGCTGGTTCAGTGTTAGAACCGTTTCTTTTTGGTACTTTAGGCCTTGAACAATACTTCGTACCAACTGTTTTCATTCTTGGTTCAAGTATTATGATTATTAATACTGTAATTCGTTCATTTTTTATGGATCCTTTGAAACAGGCTCATCATAGTCACCGTAGTAAACAAATTAGCCAACAGATGCGTGAAGCTAGGATGTCAAGAGACACTGCTCGTACTGATAAAATGCAGAAGTTACAAATGGAAATGATGCCTGAACAAATGGCTATGCAAGGCGCTATGATGAAACCAATGATGTTCACTATGGTATTTATTATAGGAATATTTAGTTGGATGGCAGATACTGTTCTTGATTTTAGAGTAGATTATGTTAGTCTACCTTGGCAACCAATGTGGGGTTTTGAGAATAAAGTCATGTGGGTATTTCCTGCATGGATTGCCACATATATTACTATGAGCGCCCCTCTTGGAAGGATAGTAGATAGACATTTGAAATTATTACGTTACAAAACTCATCCTGTAGTTCTTTCAGGGGAACTAATACCTGAACCTCTATTGTATCTCCTTGAAGAGGAAAAAACTCGTTCCGCTACGGATAGTCGTACTCGCCGCACTCAGAGGAAGAGAGCAGGTCCTAGGAAAACAGGAGTTCAATCTTCAGATTCATTAAAGCGCACGGGTGGCAATCAACATGTTGCTCCACCTCAAAAAGGGACAATTTGTCCATCTTGTGATTCTGATATTATTAGTAGAACAGCGCAAGGGAAATTACGCTGTGATGTTTGTAGAATAGAATGGAGGTGAACTCTTGATTAAAATCACTGTTAGTGGACCACCCGGAAGTGGAACCTCTACATTGGTAAAAAAAATTGTAGAAAATCATTCTTGGCGTTCAGTTAATGGTGGAGACATATTTCGTGCTGAAGCACAGCAACGAGAATTGACTGTTGGTGAGTTCAGTGATCTCTGTAAAGAAAATTTAGATGTAGATAGATCCTTAGATATAACTCTTAAAGAGGAACTCCAAAATCCAGAAGGAGCAGAGGTAGTTGAGAGTAGGTTATCTGGTTGGTGGGCTCATATGCTAGAAATTAATTGCCTTAGGGTCTGGGTTAATGTTAGTCCCGAAGAATGTGCTCGTAGGATTCAAAATAGAGAAGGAGGCGATTATGAAACTCGTCTTTTATTGTCTCAACAAAGACAAATGGATGACAAAGAAAGGTATAGGATTCTTTATGATATTGATTTAGATGACATGAGTCCTTATAGCCTGATTATCGATGCTGATGGCATAGGTGCTGATGAAGTGTTCAATCTTGTCGAATCTAGCCTAAGGGGATATTAATATGGATCGAATTACTTTTGATGAAGATGCAGTCACAAATCCAAAGTTCGGTTGTTTACCTACCGATAGATCTCTTGAGGAACTTCTAGGCTCAGGTATTTTGTTAGTTAAGAAACCTCGAGGCCCTACTAGTCATCAATTAACTGCTTGGATTAGAAATATATTAGGTATTACAAAAATAGGTCATGGCGGAACTCTAGATCCTATGGCAACAGGATTATTGACAATATTATGCGGGAGAGCTACAAGACTCACTGATGTAATTTTGAAGGGAGATAAAAGATATATTGCTGTAATTCGCTTTGGTAGAACAGTCGATTCAGAAGAATTAACTACGCTTCTCGATAGCCTTGTAGGAGAGATATACAACGTGCCTCCTAAAGAATCTGCAGTTAAGGTTCAAGTTCGTACAAGAACTATCACCTCTCTAACTCTTCTTGATTTTGATGACAGCGCTAATATTGCCGCTATTGAGATATCTTGTGTTGCTGGAACTTATATCAGAACATTGACTAGAGATATAGGTCTATTATTGAATACCTCTTGCGAAATGTTAGAATTACATCGAGATAAAACTAGTAAGTTTGATGAGAGTATGGCTTGTAATATGCATCAATTAGCAGATTCGATATTTCTTTGGAAAGAACATAATGATGAAAGGAGCTTGAGGAAATTATTAACACCGGTTGAATCAGTATTAACTAAATTCCCAAGCATCACTATCAAAGATGGTGCAGTTGCTGCAATGACACACGGAGCTCCTCTTGCACGTCCAGGTGTTGTAGATGCTTCAATCGGTATTAGCAGTGGGTCATACGTCGTAATTAATAGTATGAAGGGAGAAACAGTTGCTGTAGCTGAAGCAAGTGTTGACGTAGATGCCATTCAAGATATGAAGAAAGGAGAAATTGCAGTTGCTAAGAGTGTACTAATGCCTACTGGATTATATCCACAAAACTGGTCTAAACAGAATTAATCTGTTAAACCATTTCATGCTCTTCGTATACCCATTCTTCTGTTTCTAAACGAATTTTTAGTTTCATCATTATAACACACCCCACCGGTGCAGTTTCAACATGAAACAGCGCGCGGTATTCTTCTTTCAAGATTATACATGGTATAACTATTACTCGTGAATTTGACATTATCAGCCTAATGCATACTTATTACGGCTTACTTTCTCTTATTGAATGGTTTTCTTATTTTGCCTGGACTTAATTGTAATAATACAATCGAAATTAATATAATTACTAATGATAAAACAATTATCATTGGTTCTTTGAAACTTTCTATATTACCTTCCGATGATCCTATGTTCGGTGATGAAATAAATATCGTCATCTCTTCTTGATTATTATCTTCATTTGATTCTTCTATTGATAATGTGCTATCTACAACAATCTTAATTATATTCTCTTGATCATTCCCTAATAGTGCAGTGTCACACACAGCACTAATGATTGCACCAGGTTGTAATATGTCAATTTTTTTAGTATCGATTAGTACATCATTAACATAGCACCTGACATCTATTCCATTTGCAGTACCTCTACCTTGATTTCTGATATACGAGGTAATTTCTACAACATCTCCATCTTTTGCATTAGATATTTCAGCCCCATCTCTCTTAATTGACACGGATTCAACCAATAGGTCCGATTTTGCTGAAACATCAACCATTACACTCTCTGAAACTTCATTTATACCATCATTTACTATGATAGTAATAGTATGTAGCCCTGAGTCTACTGGTTTTAGGATGAGATAGCTCTGTTCATCGAGACTTACCCAAGACTTACTTATTGAAATATCGAAATCATCAGAGTCAGAGTCATAAATGTTCATTGGAATAATTAGTGTATCTCCGAGGTCAATATATACGATTAGAGGTAAATTTTCGATAACAGGTATATCGGAGACAGGGCTTACAGTTACTGTGAATATTCCTTCCCATACGTTATCTTGACTCCCACTGCTATCGTAGACATTAACTGTTATTCTACATTCTCCTGAAGCATCAGATACAGTTTGTAATTGAATAAAGTTAAGATCCTGTTCTGCACTATATATTGAACTAGCAGTCATTATTGATTGGTCGGAACTTGTGACTGAAACAAGTAAATCTTTTCTTTCAGTCATATCATCTTGACAAGGTAAAGACATCAAAAATCCTCCTTCATCTTCAGTCATTTCTAGGTTGGCTATATTCTGACAAGTTGGCGAGTAATCATATTCTAACTCAAAACCTCCACTTATGTCCATTGAATCAATATGGACGATTGTAGTTTCTGCATTTCCATCTGATGACCATTGAAACCTGGAAGCAACTCCAATAATTGTTTCACTATTGTCTAATGGGAATGCATGTCCTATCGGCGTACTAAATGAGAAATATCCTATGTCCATAGGGATTGATTCTACAAGATATTCCCCGATTGCAAATTTAAGGCTACTTGAAGTTGATAAACCATCAGTTGAACCAGTAATCCTACCATTTACAATTAGCATCGGGTCATTTACATCAACTCTTACTGCTTCTACACAACCATCTAATATGTCAATTCGAATATGCTGCTTTTCAGATGGATTATTCAATAAGTCACCACTATTTTTGAGAGTGTATCCTTCATCAAAAAGACTCTCAGGGATTGCTCCAATAGTATAGTTCCCTGTGCTATATACGTGAATTCTTCCTAATTCCTGACCATGAGGTGCATTTACTTCAAAAGTCCAGTATGACTCATCAGATCCATCAGGTAGAAGTCCACAAGAGTCTATCAACAATCCTTGTTTTTCACCATCATATGGTGAATAATCCATGACTGGTGAATTTTGGATTTCTGCATTATGATTTGCCCTAATATTCTCAAAAGAATACCATGGCATATGGTATTTGACACGAATTCCAATAGCATCTAACCTTACTTCTGAATCATCGTTTGTTCCTTGAGATACATAGTCAACAGTGATTTGAGAATTTACAATTTCATTCCAGTTCCAATCCAGTAAATCATCCATTTCTATAACTAGTGGGTTATTCATTCGGAACACTCCTGAAGATGTATGAGCAAATTCTCTTACCAGTTTGTCCGTGCCGGTATTTTCTAGAATCACTCTAACAGTATCTTGATATAATGCATTAGGAATTTCAAAATGTAATACTAAAGAAACATTTTCAATCTCTTTATCATATAATCCTGTATATTCAAACCCCCCAACTGTGATTTCAGGTCCTTTCGACCAACTGTAATATGTGTCAGGTTCTCCTAAGCTATAATTGGAACTAGTAGGACTATTAATCGCCCATGCGGTATGTGTTTGGAAATTATCAGGTCTTTCATGTGTGAATGATAATTCGTTATCTGCTACCATACCTATTGTGTGAACTGCGGGATTATTGCTGAATCCCGATGTACTACTTATTTCCCATTGTCCTGGATCTTGGAAATCTCCCATTGTGGTGAGTTCAATAGATTCTGAAGCAATTACTGTATCTGCTTGGATGATTGGTATTATTGGAACAATGAGAAACATTGCTATAAGAAATGTTCCGAGACAGCCCAGCTTCGCCATTATTTGTATACGGACTCGACTACCGCTTGAATGCGTTGGTTATCTGATTCTCATCTGTGTTCATTGGAACGCTTGAAATACAGTCCTACTCTCCAGTGATTACCAAGATGGCTGTGATGGTGTAGAGGTTAGCACGGTGGGTTGTGGTCCCGCCGGCCCGGGTTCAATTCCCGGTCACGGCCCCATCTTGGGAATTTATGACTGATTAGTGGTCTTATCTTCTAAATCACTAGATGATATATGATGCCCCATCTTAGAACTTTTTGTTTTCAAATAATTTATGTTTTCTGAACCTACACCTACAATTAATGGGACTCTTTCAGATACACTTACTCCTAAACTCTCTAATTTTTCAACTTTATCTGGATTATTTGTTAATAATGATACTTTTTTTATCTCTAAACTATTCAGTATTTTAGATGCTATAGAATATTCTCTAGCATCTCCTGGTAGTCCTAACATGAGGTTAGCATCCAAAGTATCAGCGCCTTTATCTTGTAAATTATAAGCCTGTATTTTAGCATGCAAACCTATCCCTCTTCCTTCTTGCCTAAGGTAAACAATGCACCCCCAACCTTTTCGTTGAATTTCTTTTAATGCATATTCTAATTGAGCTCCACAGTCACATCTAGTACTTGCAAAAGTATCACCCGTAATACATTCTGAATGTACTCTGACAAGAACGGGATCGGGTCCTGACATCTCACCTAGAGTCAAAGCCACATGATCTAAACCAGTTGAATTTTCATGAAATATTCGAATCCTAAATTCCCCATACTTTGTAGGTAAACGAGCATCTGCTGGGACATTAATTTTTTCCTGTATTTTAACTCCAATGTCCGGTTCCATAATTTCTCTCAACTCCAGTTATTATTTCTTTATTTTGTAGATGAATTCTCCTGAACTTTCACTAATACTAACTAACTCTACACCTAATCTATCGCATAAAGCAGGCATATCATGCTTTGTTTCAGGGTCATCGCATAATACTTGAATTGTAACACCTGTTTCAATGCTATCTAGTACCTTACGTGTTTCATGTATTGGAACAGGACAAAAAAATCCAATTAAATCAAGAATGATTGAATTATTTTCTGAATTTGATTCAGACATTTATTTCCCTCATGACTCTACGATCACTGGTTTGAGTTTACGGCCGTTATATTCACGTGCTTTGATGACGTCTATTACATAAGCTACCTTTGCAACATGAATTTCGACTTCTGAAGAGTCATTTGATTGAGTTATTTCTCCCACAACAATATCTACTATTTTTGCCTGACTAACTATCCAATCAGCAAGAGCTCTTTTTGTTGAATCTTTTTGTCCAATATTCAAATTAATTCTGACCATTCCAAAAGAATCTGCGACCTCATCCCAGTCATCTCTTTTTTTTACTGGGTCTCTATCTACTCCTTCTGGTAATACAGGTGGTTCAACAAAAGGTATTGTAAGTCCCCATGTGGAACATATTTTTTGAATACTACCTCGATCTTCTTTGGATACAAGACTCCAAGCCTCTCCTTTCTTACCCATTCTTCCTGTTCGACCTATTCGATGTACGAATGATTCAGTATCATCAGGTAAATCGTAGTTAACTACAACTGTAATTCCATCAACATCAAGTCCTCTAGCGGCAACATCAGTCGCTACTACAATTTTCTCTTTTCCAGCTTTGAAATCGTTCAGCAACCTTTCTCTTTTATTCTGAGGCATATCTCCGTGTATTCCAACTGCTTTCATCTGAAACTTACCTAGTCTCTCTACTATTACATCCACCATGCGCTTGGTATTACTAAAAACTAGCATTTGGCCTTCTTCAGTCATATTAGCTATAATTCGGCCAAGAACCCATAGTTTGTTTCCTCTTCCTATACGAACAGCATAAAGGTCAATTTCAGGAATATCTACTTCTAAATCATCACTCATTACATGTTCTGCATCAGTCATAAATTCGTCTGCGACGTTCAAAACTTCTTCAGGGAATGTAGCACTGAATAGTAAAGTCTGCTTCCTGTTAGGCATTTTTTCAATAATCCAAAGGATATCTGGGAAGAATCCCATGTCTAGCATTCGATCAGCTTCATCGAGGCAAAATATAGTGATTTCTTGTAAGTTGAGATGACCTCTTTTATTCATGTCGATAACTCTACCTGGAGTTCCAACCACAATATCGCAACCATCTAGTAATTTTTTAGCCTGTTTCTCAATATCAGTGCCCCCATATACTGAAATAATGCTCAAACCTTTTGTTCCTTGAAGTTCAATCATTTCTTCAGTAACCTGCACCGCGAGTTCTCTTGTAGGGCAAAGAATAATTGCTTGCGGTGTTCCTTTCTTTTGACAAATCTCGAGGATTGGGATACCAAAGGCTGCGGTTTTACCTGAACCTGTCTTTGCTTGTCCAACAATATCTTTACCACTTCTTGCTAAAGGGATAGCATCCACTTGAATTTCAGTAGGTTCAACCCAGCCAAGAGATTTTATGGCCTCTAAAATTGGTGCTTCCAAATTCCATTTTTCGAATGTTGACATTTAATCGCCTCAGAAGGATTCGGAATCGCTGATTTCCTTCTGTAGCTCTCCCATCCAATACCTCTTACAGTTTTCCTTGGTTAGGTATTGGTCCTTTGAAGAAAAGTTGTGATTAAAGTGGCCCTTATCTGCAGAAGCAAATTGGTCATTTGTCTTTTTATGGAACTTTTGCATAACATGTTGACGCATGTATTGTTGGAATTTCAAAGATTTTTGTCTATTGATGCCATTTGGCGTAACACCTTCCCATAGGCGCTCAAATTGCTCAAGTTTTTCATTAAACTGTTCGCTCATCGTAAGTCCTCTGGATTTGGCCGACTTGCCTTCTGTTTATCATGTTCACCCTTCGGCTTATCCGGCCTAATTGGTAATGTGAATTCATCACTCATCTCATCATCTACTTGTTCAACAGGTGCTAAAAAACTATTTTTCTCAGTTTCTGTACCATCTAATGCTAGGTCTATTGATAGAGCAGCAAGGCGTTTTCGAAGTCCTGGATTTGTTTCTTGACGAAGTAATTCTGCAGCACTTTCTCTTAAACGATCTCCTGTTAATATGATTGAAAGTTGACTCACACAAGCCTTCCTTAGTTCTAAGTCTCTTGATCTTGCTCCACGTAATATCATATCCGTTACTCTCGGACTTTGCATATCCAGTTTCTTCATTGCTCTAATTACAGCATTACGTATGACTGTATCATCTTCATTCAATGCCTGTTCTACAAGAATCAAAGCAATCCTTGGTTCAGAATTCGTAAGTGTTACTAAGCATTGTGAAGCATTTCTTCTTACTTGCACATCTTCATCATCAAGTGACCAACCAATTAAGTCCCATCCAGTAGATCCTCCTTTAGCAGCAATATTTCGCAGGATTTTGGAACCTCTTCTTCTCAAATCTACATCTTCTTCTCGGATTAATTCATCTAAATGTAAACATCCTGCCTCTGGCCAAGCTATGCTTGTTAGTTTCAAGGCTTCAAATGCATTTTTTCGATGAATTTTATCAGTGTGCCTTAATTCTCTTCTAAGGATATTTTCACAACCTGACGGGAATACTGGAGACATTTTTTGTAATGTCTGCATAGCGGCTAATTTCACTTCATTTTCTTCATCTTTTAATCTATCCGAGAGATAAACCATCAAATTAGTATGTAATTTCAGGGAAAAGCTAGGCATTACATCTAATCCTGCAATTCTTATTTCTGCTAAATCATCATCTAATGCTTCTAGTAAAATTTCATGAGCTTTAGGTATCAAATTTTCATATACTCTACTTAGCGCTTTAATCCCGTCTATTCTTGTAACAAAGCCTCCACCATTAGTAAGAGACAGCTGTAAGTATTCGACTTCTCCCGCCGCTAATTCCAGAATGTCATATACTGGTATTCGTTGCCATGCACCATCAATTGGTTGAAGTGATCTAATGTCAACATCAACTGATTTTTGCCTATTTTGAATCACCTTCCCTGTACGGGGGTCTCTTGCAATGTACTCCTTTGCCATAACAACCATGGGTCCGGATAAGACGTTCATTATTCAATTGGCTGTATAAATGTTCAGAAATTATTTAGAAAACAATCAAGTCACATTGCATTGTCTGCAAATATGTAAATATGTCCGATAACTCAATTGATGAGATTTCCCGCTTACTATTTGTGAGTTTTTCAGAATATAATGAAGTGGAAGTTTCAGATTTGATACGATTTTGGTCTCTAGAACTTCAATGGATGGAGCCAAATGATGCCCAGATGGTAATTAATAAATTATTAGATTCAGGTTGGTTAGTTGATGATAACAGAGTTCTAAATCCAGCCCCCGGAATTAAGAAAATATTGCCAGAATTAGGTTGGAGGCCGATTTTTAGGATAATTTCGAATCCTCCTGATTATCAACCTATAGTTGGTGAAAGCACCTCAATTATTCAAGAATCTGTGAAGTCAAAGGTAGTTGTAGAAGTAATTCAATCTCCATCTGATTCTAAGGTAATCATTGATCGCCCCCCTGATCGTTCTGAAGGAAACATACCTCATTTAATCAAATTAATAGCTCAGATGTCGAAGATTGATAATCGGGAGGTTGTTCGTCGTGCACAAAGAAAAAGGCGTTCTTTAGGGCCTGTTACCTTATGGATGGCCCTTGCATTAGTAGCTCGAGAACAGGGTTTAGATATGGTTGAGATAGTTTCTGTAATAGAAGCGATTTAATTTTCACCATTTGAACTTCTAACCTCTGCTGCTAATAGGCCAGGTAACACGAATAGAGCCAGTATCAAAGAGAATGCTACTGATATTGAACTTACAATCCCAAAGTCCTGTATGACTGGGATTGGAGATAATTTCAACACTAAAAATCCACATATGGTCGTCCCAGCTGACATAATTAATGCAGTGCCAGTTGTCGCATACATTTTTTCCATAGAATCCCATACGCCCAATCCTGATTTTCGATTCGCTTCGAAACTTCTCCATACGTGTATGGAGTAATCTATACCTAAACCAACTGTTAGAGCAGTAATCATGATAGTTAGGACATTCCAATTTAATCCTAGGATAGCCATTGAACCAACCACCCATGAACCAGCAATTCCAACTGGTAATATTACCACTAGGGATTGTCCTAATCTTCTAGTTAATACGAATAGGACGAATATTGAGACTAACAAGCTCACTCCAGTAGATTCAACTTGTGATACCACTAAACCTGAGAAAATACTGTGTATCATCATTACATCTCCACCTATGTGTACCTCTGAATCGATGTATCCTTCCGATTCAATTAATGATGCTTGTTTTTCAAATTCCTCCGCTAAATTAGAAGTTTGTTCACTAGATTCTGCAATCACGTCAACTCTTATTTTCAGATATTTAAGTGATGAATTGTCATCATTAAGGGCAACATGCATAGAAGTTCTTTCTGACCACGTTTGTCCACGCAGAAGATCACCAATCGAATCATTTAGCAATAATGAATTAACTGCTGCTGAGATATCTCCCTCTTCAAATCCGTCCTCTACTCCTAATTTCCCCTCAAATATTCCTAGATGGTATAACTCTCCAAATGTAGAATTCATCTCTACTGCATCTCTCAGTATTGGATATAACCCATCATAAGATGGTCGTTGAGAATTCGTATTTTGTGGAGTGACAACATCTGGAATCGCTGCAATCCTCAAATCAAGGAAGTATAAACCACGAAGAATATCTCTTTCATTACTTAGGGAATCTTCACCCGGATTTGGTTCGATAAGTATCGACACTGATTTCCATGCTGCAGCATCATATGATTCATAAATATCTGATCTAACCTCCATTATAGGCATATCTTCTTCTGAGAGGAAATCAGTTAATTCGAAACTAGTGTCTAGTTTTGTACCTGCTAAAAATACAGAACTTGTTGTCAATATTATGACTACTAAAAGGATTCTTGCAGTATTTCTTTTTTGAAAATTAGTTGCTGATTTAGCAAATTTCGATAGGTCAATAGTCTTTCTTTTGCGTAATCCTGTAGTTTTTTCAACTACTACATGTAATGCCCCTACTGTTACAGTACTTGCAATGAATGCACATACTACGCCCAATGCCAATGTTATGCCAAAAGTCCGCAGAGGAGGTAATGGGGATAATGAACTAGCCAGAAATGCAGAAACGGTAGTTACAACTGCTAAGGTCAGTGCAACTCTAATTATTGAGAAAGCCCTGATCCATGCGTATGCTGCTGATGTAGTATGTTTCTTTGCCTCCTCGTATCCTCTTTGCAGGTGTATCGCATAATCGATACCTAATCCGAATACTACTGGCGCCACAGCAACCTCTAGTATAGAAAAAGGTCTTCCTAGAAGAGTTATAGTTCCATAAGTCCATATTAGTGCTGCAGAAAGTCCAAGTAAAGGTGCTGCAATCATTAAGAATGAACGGAATACTATTGCCAGAACAAATACTACTACGATTATTGCTAGTAATAGTAACCAGATGAAATTATCTAAAGTCGTATCATTTATGTCATTACTAATTAAATCATCAGAAATCACGCCATAAGTTAATGCTGATTCACTATCTGTACTAATATTTCCAGTAAGTACATTTCTTATATCCTTGGCCAACATTTGTCTTTCTTTAGAATCTAGTTCTCCATTCACTTCTATGACCCACATTGTGCTTGATGCAAATGGGGTAGCAACTCCTTCTTGTGTTACGACCCAATCACAAACAACTAGATATTCGAAGTCTATGTTCAGTAGAGCGTCTCTAGCGAATGTTGCAGAAGCAATTGCTTGGTCATTTCCAATGGCATCTGTACATTCCTCATCATCATTAATTATGGCTAAGAGTAAATCATCCCATTCTTCAAAGTCTTGTATAGTTCGACTTTGGTTATCTCTTTCTTTGAGGATATTATCTAGTATGTTTGCAAGATTTATATGGGATGTGATATCTTCACCAAAAATTGAATTAATCATTTCTAGATCCGTTGCCATTTGTTGTAAAGCCCCAATTTCTAGGATATTAGCGCCTTCTAAGCTTGGGTTGATTTGAACATATACCCTATTGGGAGAATTAGTCATTACTAGGTCCATACGTTCTTCCGCATCTTTAGCGTCATTTTCCGGTGCAAATGACGAAAGATCAGTTGTAAATTCAGGTAGAGGAAGCAATGCTGACGCTGTTACTAATGTCAATAATAGGCTGGCGAAAAGGATGGCTGGGGCCAATCTGCTGAATGTATCAGCAAACCTTTCTTCCCTAGATTCCCCCACCACCATTGCACCGCCGAATGAATACCGGTGTTAAACTTAGACCGTTTCATGTGCTCACTAGGTCCCGCATTCAGAGGCAAGCCCTCAAAAAGGGGTGTCGAGTCGAGCGGTTGTCTTATGCCAATCAAGGTGCTAAAAAACGAAGGAACCGAACTTCGTCTCAGAGTTATCGGAGAGAACCATTCAACACTGCAATTATTCCGTTCACGTCTTAACGATAGTAAAGATGTAGAATATGCAAATTATTTCGAAAAACATCCAGATCTAGATGAGCCTGAACTTTATGTTCGTTGTGTTAAGGGTAAAAAAGCAGAGAAAGTTTTCCGTGATCTTTGTAAGGGAATAAATAAAGAATTCACTGGTCTCAAACTGTAAGCGTTGTTTTAATATGGATAATCAGTCCATTGAAGACTATCTTGGTTTTGGTTCCGGCGCAGTTGACGGTTTAGGGATTGGCGGCCTGCTAAAAGTTCGAGTAGAAGATTTTAGGGTTGAAGAGGTATCATCAATACCTGCATTAGATCCTAAGGGTAGATTTACGGTAGTTAGAGTTACATTGGTAAACTGGGAAACAAACAGGTTTCTTAAGAGATTATCACGAGCCTGTGGAATTAACAGAAACCGTATTTTTGCCTCTGGTTTGAAAGATAAGCGCGCTATCACAACTCAACTTTTAGTAATTGATGCTCCCCAGAAAAAAGTTGAAGAAGTCAGTATCCCTGATTCCTCTATAGAGATATTAGGTAGAACTCATCAAAAGATTGGAATGTCTGATCATGATGGGAATCGTTTCAGTTTAACAGTCAGAGGTTGTTGTGATGTCGATGGAACTCCTCTTGAAGGCAAAGAAGCTATGCGCAGAGTATTGGATTTAATCGAAAAAATGTCTGAAAAACTAGGTGAAGATATATTCCCTAATTGGATAGGCCCTCAACGTTTTGGTTCTACAAGGCCAGTGACCCCGAAAGTTGGTCGAGCCGTAGTATCAGATAATTTCGAAGAAGCAGTAAATTTGTATCTTGGCATGAAGGGTTTGAATGATGGTAAAGAGACCGATGAACTAAGAGAAATGTGGAGAGAAACGCATGACGCAGCTAAGTGCCTTGAGATTATACCAAGACATCTTGGGTATGAAAGGAGTATTTTGGAAAGTTTAGAAAAACAACCTGATAATTGGGTTAAAGCATACAAAACTCTTCCTCCATCTTTACAATTATTGACAGTTCACTCCCTTCAATCATTAGCATTTAATCATGCACTTGCTGGTAGACTTAATTCGAATGTCAGCTTAGTTGAACCCCAAATTGGAGATTTAGTGGCTCCAGTACAAGCCAGTGGTCGGATAGACGTTGGTAAGATGGCTGAAGTTAGTGAAACGAACTTAGAGCGATGTCGAAGAAACTGTCATTTAGGTAGGTTAGCGGTTACCGGTATTCTTCCAGGTAATGATATAACAATTGCTTCAGGTATTCCTGGTGAAATTGAAATGAAAGCTCTTGAAACTACGAATCTCGATTCAATTAATTGGAGAGTTCAGGCCATACCTCGTTTGACTACTAGTGGTACAAGAAGAGCATTATCTGTGAAGTTCAGGGAATTTTCTGTAGAAGAAGTACCTGAGATTTCAGAATTATCCGTTTCAAAGCGATGGGAAGAAGGTCCTAGAGATGGTGACCGATGGGGCTATGAGGGTGCAAATCTAAGGATGAAATTTATCCTTCCACCAGGAACTTATGCAACGGTCTTAATGCGTGAACTAATGCGTTCACCTTTAGATCATTATTGATTTAAATCAATTTTTTAGGACTAAAGACTAAAGTCGTCCCATTTCTAATGCTTCGATTTGTCCTACTAGAGGATTTGTGGAACGAACTCTTTGCTCGAACTCATCTACAATCCCTTCTCCCTCACCTAGGACTACTTGAACTTCAATAAACATCATTCCAAAAGCTAATGGTTTTATTTCTACAGCCTGAACTTCTGTAAAAGAATCTATCATGTCTGCTATTGACTGATAGTCTGGAGTTCCATCTTCAGGATTCCTGATAGTTACTTTGTACTTTACAACGACGTGACCCATGATTAACACCTATTCAAGGTCCTTGGAATCCACAACTTGGGCATATGTAAGGTACTGCTTGTGTACGACATTGGGCACTTCTGCCAATTGATACTCCACAGTCGGGGCATGGGAAAGCAGTGCTTTTATTGTCTACTAGAGGCACACCAGATGATGTACACACTTCTGCTCTACTTGCCATATTATTTCCTCGGATGAAGCCGGCGAGCCACCACCCCTTTTTAGGCTTGATTGAAAGGATAGATTAGAATGATTGCCTCAGTCTATCGTTTTAACGAAATATTGTAAGGTTTATGAGCATATACTATTTCACATGTTTTGAACTTCAATTAGAGTTTTTCTTAATTTAAATCTGGTACTAGGTGTCATGATACTATTGTTTAATATATATTGATAAATCGGTCGCTACATGGGCGGAAAAGAATTAACCTTGGAAGGCGAGCAAACTGATTTGAAAAAATATGTTGAAGATGCTGGAGGAATTCATGGTCTTAGAGAAGTACACAAAGTTAGAGGTTGGAATAATATCCAATATGGTGCAGGTTTATCGGCCAAGAATACTCCTGCT
>Ga0308010_1001015_pt1 | contig 16382 bp, 16 predicted proteins | sample Neamet129_FD_202368 | JGI IMG/M metagenome (GOLD analysis project Ga0308010, IMG submission 202368) | Marine microbial communities from water near the shore, Antarctic Ocean - #129 | ecosystem: Environmental > Aquatic > Marine > Unclassified | place: Southern Ocean | collected 2014-07-24 | reverse complement strand
GACACCTCATCCATATCCTGTTGATTGGTGTTCGCCAACCCAGTACGGCAATCGAGCCATGAACGGCGCCACAGTTCGGGATTTCGAAGTTCGATATCGGGATTCGCCTTACTTCTTGAAACAAACTCTGGGAAGATCTCGCGCCCCGTACTCTGGCCAATCGGGTTGTAACGAAGATCGAAACTCCAGCGAATCTGATCGCTCACTTTGGAGAGCGATCCGTGAACGAGCTGGTTGTACAGAAATATGATATCTCCACGCTTGATCGGCAGCGAGAAGTCGAAGTACCACATCTATTTGTTTAGTTAATTAGCGTTGTGCCCAGACGAGTTCGAAACATAGAATAGGTGCGCCCAAGATTAATAACAACGAATAGGAGCCACGTCTTGCGAATTGGGAATAGCCCGTTTGAATATGAGTGGATTTCAGATTGGGCCAAAATTCCGAATCAAGAAAGCGCAACATCCGGGTGGGCGCACCACGGTATGGCGGTTACCGATTCCGGAGATGTGATCGCTATCCACCCCGCCGAGTCACTTGCCATGGTGTTCGATCAGGACGGCAAGTTATTGAGATCGTTCGAGATTCCTGTTCGAGAAGCCCACCAACTTACCCTAGCCAAACTCGAGGGCGAGCAGTTTTTATGGATCGCTGACCCCGGTCGAAAAAATATCAAAACAAACGGAGCATATGAACCTACGCAGGGCGAATGGTGCGGTCAGGCAGTGCGGGTATCCGTGGCTACAGGCGAGCGAATACAACAGATAACAGCCCCACCACACTCGGCCTACTGCGACGAAGATTTCGCTCCGACCTCCGTTGCAGTATTCGAAACCACAGGTGGCGGAAACGGCGATGTATGGGTCACTGACGGCTACGGGGCGAGTCTAGTGCACCGTTTCAGCGCGGACGGAAACTACATTCAGACGATCACTGGCGAAGAGGGTGAAGGTGGCCGCTTCGATTGTCCGCACGGAATTTGGGTCGACTATCGTAGCGACAATCCCGAACTCTACGTCGCTGATCGCACTAACAGGCAAGTCCAGGTCTATGACCTCGAAGGAAAATACAAACGAACGTTCGGAAAAGGGCTCCTCACCAGTCCGAGCTGCTTTGCGATCGACGGATCCAACATCATCGTCGGCGAACTGAGAGCACGATTAGCAGTGTTCGACATCAACGACGACTTCCTAACGTTCATCGGTGAGAACGAAGCCATCGCCCGAGTCGAGCGCAACAGCACTGATGATGTACCCGGCTGGCCAAACGGACTCGACGATTCAGGCAATGCAGCCCGCTCGACGGTTCTCGAAGAAGGCAAGTTCAATAGCCCTCACGGCATAGCCACAGACTCTGCAGGAAACATCTACTCTGGCGAATGGCTAATCGGCGGCCGTTACACCAAGCTAGCAAAGCTCGGCTAACGAGAATTTCGACGTCTATCTCACCGAACTGCTTTTTATATTTCTGACTGAAAATGTAGAGCAATAATGTAGATATTTGTGGTCACAAACTGTTTACTATCCAGCATTACAAAACCGAACAGTTATTGCGATTTTGAGTTCGATAACCCTCACGGCAAGATACATAACCTCACTCTGAGAGACGATGATTCGCTAACTGTTCATCAGCTTGTCGTAGGTTCGAGCCCTACTGAACCCAAACGTGAAAAGCCCTCGTATAATTCCGGGGCTTTTCGCGTAATGGACAATAGCACTATAGAGCCCTAATCGATTCTACATTTGACAGTAATTACGAGACTGCGTGGAATTTGTTAAAAGGAGTGTCTCAACATTCTCTTCGAGACATATTGTCGTCAATCTCCAATCTCGTTGGATGACCAACACAACTGTAATTATTGTCCTAATCAGGCCATGCAAAGTTGGTTTCAAACTCAGCCTTGCCCTGAATATCCAACTTCAACCGATACAGCTCACCACCACGATGCGCCGATCCGTCATACGTCGCTGGTGAACCCTCGCCGGTTCCGTTCCAAGCCGTCGTCACATAAAGTTCGTTCAAATCCTTACCACCGAACATCGCACTGGAAGTCTGCGTCGCTGGCAACATCACTCGACGCTCTTCTTTGCCATCCGGATCTATCCGAATGACACAACCACCACCCCACATCGCCTGCCAAATGAAACCTTCAGAATCAACAGTCAACCCATCTGGAAATCCCTCTTCCCCCTCAAACACAATCAAGTCTCTCCGGTTATAAAAGTCCCCAGACGCAACATCGAAGTCATACGCCCAAATCCGTTTTTGCTGAGTATCCACGTAATACGAAGTCGATAAATCTGGTGAAAAACCAAGACCATTCGAAGTCCCAATATCGTCCTGAACAATCGTGATCCCGCCGTCAGGATCAAACCGATACAACTTCGCCCGTCGCCCATCCTCGTAATACGTCCCCGCGTAAAACTGACCGCCCGGTCCCGCAGTCACATCGTTGAACTGCAACGCCATTCCGTGCAACGTCCCCTGGTGGATGTAGGTAATTTCCTCCCCCTCACGCCAAAGACCAATTCCTGACCAACTAGCGATCACAAATCCACCCTGTTTGTTGTTGGCATACCCGCCTATGTACTCACCCTGATAAATCTTCCGGCTCTCATTATTAGAAGGATCGTACTCAAACAATCGGCCTGTCTGAATATCCGTCCAATTCAAAATCTGGCGCTTCGGATCCCAAACCGGTCCCTCACCAACTCTCGTGTTAAAGTCAGCGATCATCTCTACTTCATAGGCCATCAGATCGAAATCCCTTCAGCAAGCCGTTAATCGGCAGTGCAAATCACGCAATTCAACGTTTTCACGAACTTTACAGAAAGAATCTGAGATCAATGTGAATTCAATCTTCAACTATTACCCGAATAATAGCGAAATTATCAGTCGATCCCAAACGTAGAGGAATTATGGGCGCCAAAAGTCTGACCAATTGATAACTTTCAAATAAATCAACTAACGATATAAAGGTATGTGATGAGAATTTTCTTGTCTGGGCTGACAGCTATTCTGACAGTAGGAATAATTGCGTGCACCGCTGGGACGACAGCGTCCAATTTAACAATTATTGCAGCAGGGCCAAACTCCGAGTCGGCCGCCAATACAGAGCTAGCGTCGCCGACCGAACCCGCAATACTTGCGGCCGACCCAACATCCTCTCCTCAAGCGACCATCCTCACGATCCCTGCCAGTTCAACTACAGTTGCAACGATCAATCCGACTGTCATGCTCGCGCCCAGTACTCCCATCATTGTCTCGACACAATCCGCTGATTCAATAATCTCTTCAACCGTTAGAGAGCAACCTTTAACCTCAACCAAAATCAATTACCTTTCGGATGAATGGGTTGACGTTTGGCTCTGCAAAGATTCAACAGTCGAATCAGCTGATTTAACAGGCGGTGGCACCCAAACATGCGCAGTCATGACCGAGGTAGTCGGTGAGAATCTCGTAATAACCTCCACCGGCATCCCAAACCACGATTTCGAGTCCACCCTTGGCTGCTGTGCCAGTGAGCAAAATAGCGTGTGGACTATTCCACTGGAACCTGAACTATCAGATGCTGCACCTGTCTCCGCACCTGAACGTGGCCCAGTCGCATTCACAGTCAGTGGTGTTGCCATCTACGGCCCGGAGGAGGGACCCGGAGGTGACGCTGTTGCTCTCGAATACGGATATTTCGTTGAGGATCGTCAGGCGGTTGACCTTGGTGTATGTGGTGGGCACGCCGGTCCTGGAGGCGAGTACCACTATCACTACGACTCAAACTGCATACATTGGCATGAGGACTCGCAGGACATCGCCGGCTACAGCATCTCAGAGCTAGCTGAAACTGTCCTATCGAAAGTGATCGCATTCGCTTTCGATGGTTTCCCGATCTACAGCACACACGAACACGATTCATCTGGTGCAACAGTCGAAGTCACGTCGTCTTACCGTTTGAAATTGGGCTCTAACGGATACGGCGGAATTGACGACTATGACTACATTGCAACACTAGGAGATCTCGACGCATGCAACGGACATTTCGGTGCAACACCTGAAGCGCCTGAAGGGATCTATCACTACCATTCGACCCTGACGAACGGTGAAGGATCCCTAGGATTTCCGTACTTCCCGCTGTGTTACAGCGGGATCGTAAATGAATCCAACTACGAACTGAACGCCCTAGACGGCGGGCAGCGACCAGACCGCGGGCAGCGACCAGACCGCGGGCAACGACCACCTGATCGCTGATTCCGATCCCAAACCCTGAGGCTATCCCTCAAACTCAAACATTACATCACGCGTTCAACCCACACGCGCAATCCTGAATCCAGCGTAAATCGCCGCCAAACCGCCAACGTTAGTCAGCACCATATTTGCGCCGAACCAACCCCACTCGGACGCCCGAGCCATCTGAACATTGTCGAAAGCAAACGTCGAAAACGTAGTAAACGCCCCCATAAACCCAACAAGAGCAATCACTCGCATATTCTCGCTAATCCAGCCCCGCTCCTCGCTCAGAGCCCAAATTAGGCCGAACAACAGCGCACCAATCATATTCGCAACGAAAACACCCCATGGCATCCCAGAAACACCATCGCGCTGAAACAACGTTCCCACCCCATAGCGAGTCACCGTTCCCGCCGCTCCTGCAAGAGCTATGTACACAATCTTTTCCATAGCCAAAATCCTCATTATCAGATCAGTTCAATCTGAGTGTCGACCTTTCCCGACTATTAACAGAGCGCGTCTTATCCTACTCACACCTACAAACAGCTGTGATTAACAAAAAAGAGGAGAGCAGAAGCTCCCCTCTTTCGAAATCAATTACTAGCTAAGCCACAACTAGTCAACATCAATCCGTGGCGGTGGATTTAATACCGGGTGAATAGCCAACAATTTCGCCTGTTCACTTCCTGCGTTGTAAATACCGTGTCGGATTCCAATCTCGCACGTAAAGCAATCCCCCGCTTCAAGAGCGACATTGTTCTCGTCTGCATATACAGCCGACAACGTGCCCTCAAGGCAGAACATCGATTCCTCGTGCCCAGGGTGGTAATGATTCGGAGCAATCGAACCAGGCTCGAAAGTAAGCTCACTCAAATACAACGAAGCCGAACCAACGAAATCACCAACCATGTCATAGCGCATAACTCCAGCCATGAACTCATACGGCTCGTTCTTACTTCGAACGAATACAGTCGAAGGAGGATCGCCATAGGTGTACTCAACATCCTTCAAAGATTCACGGTCAGGATCGGCAGTCGGGTAAATCGTAATCAAACGCGCCGGCGAATCACCAACATTCTCAAGACCGTGCCCAATACCAGCCGGAGCCAACACACAATCACCAGCTGAAGCCTTGAATCGAACAGTACCTACCCTGAACTCCATATCACCCTCAACGACGAAAATAGCTTCTTCGGTGTTTGGGTGCAAGTGGTAGCCAGAACGCACACCTGGCTGAACCGTCAAATCCCCAACAGTTGCCATAGCAGCACCCGTCGAAGCTCCAGCCATCGTCAGCAGCTTGCCCCCCTCCATTGGAGAGGACTCTTCTTGATCGGCTCGTCGGAGAATTGTCATACAGATCTCGTTTCTGAAAGGAAGATTAGATTAGGCACAAATGTTGGAGAAAGCGTGAAGCGAAAGTTTACAGATATTGACTAAACTCTGCTCGTAAGTTGAAATCAGATCTTCCCAAAGTACGAATAGCTATCCAAAAGCGAAACAACAAGAGCATCTTGAATAACCTACCCAAACCACTCTTTTCGGATCTCGCATACATGAAATACAGCTCAGCCATAATCGATGCAAAATTACCGAAAATTTCAGGCTCGGTTAGCTAGCTATTCAAAAACGGATGTACCACGCACAACCGAGCAACCGCATCGCCCTTATTGGCGAACCCATACTGCTCATTCGGCGGAACAACCGCACCATCGTCCGTGTCAAGCTCCGCATCTTCACCAGCTATCGAAACCACTGGACCCGACACCACAAAAATCGCTGTCTCAGCATTAAATGTCTCAACTGGCATCGAAGCACCCGGCTGAATATCTACGAAGTACGTGTAAGTCGACTTAGCTCCAGAGAAATCTCCCGAAAGCTCAATCTTCTCAACGCCATCAACACCGTCAGCGTAAGCACCTCGACGACTGTCAGCGCGAATAATCGCAGGGTGGGAAGTAGCATCTTCCAACTCAGGATCATCAATATGAATCGTCTCAGGCGGAGTCAATGGGAACGCAGTAATCATCCGCCCCATCGCACCACTTCGATTCTGAAAGGCATGGCCAATCCCCGGAGGAGCCGTCACCGTGTCCCCCGGATACACAACTACTCGCTTGCCATCCACCCAACACTCAAGCTCACCATCAAGCATGATCTGAGTCTCTTCAGCACCACCCGTGTGGTAGTGATGTGGCACACCATAACCCGGCCGATAGTAAAGATCGCCAACATGCAAACTTGTGTGACCGAAATCATCACCAGCAATAGCAAATCGTGGACACCCCGGATACCGATCCGTTGGCTCTTGCCCTGCTCTACGAATAATCAATTCTTTTTAGCTCTTTCTATCAACAATAATCAGTGCATTAAAACAAACAATTGTCACTGCGATGAGGAACGACGTGGTAATCAGTGATGCCCCTAACGCTACTCTCGACTCAGCAAACAATACCAGCTGCTCCCTACTGTCTCGCACCAATTACTTCCTGTGTACTTTCTTCCACTCCGCGTAAATCTTCTTGGTCTCGCTATTAAACGGATAGAAGAACTTAGGCGAAATCCCATTTTTCTGGGTATGCCACAGAATCGCAGCCTCAACGTCATCGTGCTCAACACACTCGGCGTACACCTCTTCGGCAAGTTGGGCAGGAAGCACAACCACTCCATCCTCATCACCAAGAATCACATCACCCGGCCAAACCAAAACACCGCCGCACTGAATCGGCTCGTTTACCTCATATGGCAAAACGTTCGGCTCACCGATAGTCGGGGTACTGCCACCGCCGTAGACCGGATATCCGTACTCAGCCACTTTATGACCATCACGAACACCACCGTCCGTAACCAACCCGGCCGCCTTCTGCGAAAGAATTCGTGAGAACACAACATCACCACCCGTCGAAGTCATACTCTCGCCCATGCAATCTGCAACCAAGCAATCGCCCGGCCTTAAAGCCTCAAGTGCATCCCAACGAGGCGTTTCATTGAAGCCTTCGCCATGGCCACCGCGAGTCACGTGCTCCTGTAAATCAGGCCTTGAAGGCAAGTACCGCAACGTCACAGCCCGCGCTACTAATCGACGACCCGGTGCAAGACTACGCACTCCGTTCATGAACACCTTTATGTATCCACGCTTCGCCAGCGCCCCAAGAACAGTGGCGTTCGAAACATTCTCGTAATTCTTCAAAACATCATTAGAAACTCTGACAGCAACATCAACCAATGGTAGAACTCCTAATTAACAACAAAAATCACCGTAAACGCTGGCGCAGTATATCTGCCGATAGCTACCCGGTAACCTTCACATACCGATAACATCAGATAAACGAATTCCCGCTCACATCAGAAACACCCTCCTAACCATATGAAAATCTACTGGAACACCCTGCCACCACGAATCCGAGCATTCTTAGTATTTCTGCTCGGGTTCGCACTGATGCAAGTTGTATTTTTCTCCATCGACGGCTCAATCAAACAGGTCGACATCCTATTTGGAGTCTACGTAGGCGGATTCATCGTCTACTTTCTCGCCCGTTGGGGATTTTTCGCCATCCGAGTTTCACTGGTTTTACCCAACCAAGAAATCGCTATCTACGAGAAATTACGCAAAAACCCGGGTAAACGACGTTTTGGACCAGGTGAACCAGCCGAATTCATCGATGCCAAAGAAGCCGACGACGAGTTACAACCCGACGACCGAGTAATCGGCGTCAACTTCAACGGAGAAGCCGCCGCATACCCATTCGCAGCGCTAGCAATTCGCGAAACGTCCAACGAGGAATACGACAACACTCCAGTTGTAATCACATGGTCGCCCGTCACTTACTCAGCACGAGCCTTTCTTGCAAAAGCAAACGGCAAAGCAATTAATTTGGGTCGACACACTCACAGTGTCTTCAATTCACCCGCCATGCCTGATACCAATGGCAGCATGTTCGTCCAATTCATCGGACAAGCAGTCTCAGGTGAACTCGCTGGCTGGACCCTCGAGCAAATCCCCGTCACCACTACAACGTGGGCTGCATGGAAAGATGCTCACCCAGATACCGAAGTAATGTCGACCGATGGGGGACCCGAAGCTGATATTTTCGAAAACTACTACGCCAATGATCGAAACGGCGTTCACAACCTCAAACCAATCGATAACCGACTCCACGGTAAAGAAGTTGTTCTTGGTCTCGATATCAAAAACGAAGCAAAAGCCTACTCGTATACGGCTATGATCGACGACCCTATTCAAGAAGATGAACTCGGCAGAACTCCGGTAGTAATCCTACTTGAACGGTCAACCTCAACTGCTTCAGCTTTCTCTCGAACGGTTAACGGCAAAACACTCAATTTTAAAGGTAAATCCAAGAACCCACAGCGACGCACGACAGAAACTACAGATTCAGGTGAAAGTGAACTGGCCGCCTATGAACCGTGGCTCGTGGAAGACACACTAACCGGATCAACTTGGCGAGCTATCAGCGGAGAATGTATCGAAGGCGAACTCAAAGGTAGCCAACTCGAAATGCTCAACGGCATGACTGGATTCTGGTACGCATGGAGCCGCTTCTACCCAAACGCCGATCTATTCGACGGACTCGGTAGCTCCGCAGAGAAATAATCCACGAACACATCTGCACGATGACAGCCAAGTCAAACATAACCGGCATCGTCCTCGGAGGAGGACGCTCCCGGCGGCTTGGCCTAGATCAATCGAAGCTACTCGTTCACATCGGCGGAAAACTAGTCCTAGCGCGAGTCGCCGACACCCTGAAAATGGTCTGCTCTGAACTAGTACTCGTAGTACGTCCTGGGCAGGAAGACGACGTCCCCGATCTCGGCATCGCTCTTAATATGCACGTCGTCTCCGACACTTCCCAGTATGAAGGCCCGATCGCAGGAATTCACGCCGGGCTAACCGCCTCGACAACACCTATCAGCTTCGTAGTGGCAGGCGACCATCCTTTCATCTCAAAAAATCTTGTAAACGCGATGGCCGCAGCAGCAGCTGCTGACGGAATGAAGAACCCATCAGCTGTCATTCCCCGTAGCGACGGCATACTCAATCCGCTCCACGCCATCTACCCGAGGGAACAATGGCTCCCATATCTCGCTCACGCAATGTCGGAAGGCGAAACTTCACCACGGCGAGTCATCGAAAAAGCAGTCACTGCCGAATACCCACCGGTTACGATATTCACTGAAGAAGATATCGAAAAATCCGATCCACGACGCATCAGCCTCATGGACATCAACACCCAGGAAAACCTCAACGAAGCCCGGAAAATTATCGAATCCCGTCGCTTCACACCCCGCAACCACTCAATCGGCTAGACCGTCTTTAAATCAGATTGTCATTGCGTAAAACCTGGCCTTAGGCGACGTGGCAATCATCTAACAACTCAGCGTAACGATCGATCTAAGCTACTGCGTCCAAACGCTAAAAGACCTCGAGTGTTCCCACCCGAGGTCTTTCCTGAATCGATCTATAACAACGACCATGCGCCACAGGTGCGAGTACTTACTTAGTACCGCAACGCTTCGCTCGGCTTGATCTTCGAAGCCTGTCGAGCCGGAACAAACGTCGTAACTAACGAGAACACCACTGCGATAAGAACGATAATCGACACGTTTAGCCACGGAATCGAATATGTCAATCCGTCAGCCTCTTCACTTATCGACTGGAAGATATTCCAACCGGTCAAAGCGCCCAAACCAATACCAATAGCCGATCCTAATATCGCAACAATTCCCGATTCCATCAAGAATTGAATCTGAATCATTCTGCCCTTGTAGCCGAGCGCCCGCAGCATCCCAATCGACTGCCTGCGCTCGACAACCGCTCTAAACGAAACCACGCCAAGCGCCGCAACACCGACCAACAAACCAAGTCCCATAAAGCCCTGGAACAACTGGTTGAAAGCGTTGTTTTGAGATTGGTTCTCCGCAATGTCGGCAGCAGTAGTCGTAGCACTCAGCCCATGCTCAATGAACACGGTCTCAAGCACCCGAGTAATCTCCTCGGCACGTGAAGAATCCGCAAGTCTGAACTTATAGTCGACAAACGGAACCGGCTTATTTGATATCTCGTCGAGAATGCCAGGATTCATGTAAATGTCAGTCGCACCAAATTCGAACGAATCAGCGAACTGATGAAGAACACCAATGACCTTAATATTCACCAAATCTCCAACGCTCTGACCAACCGGTGGGCGAATCGTTACATCAACGCCAGCAATCTCACCCGGTTCGTTTGCCAAAATACCCTTGATCCCAAATGAAGGACCAGCACCAGGATTACCATCCCTACCAAATCCGCCTGTCTCGATCATCGCCCCGTTGACAACCGCCAGCGTCGAATCGGCCGCCACAGCAGACCATATCTCCGTCGATGTCGAACCATAAGCAGGATCCCAATGAGTCAGTTCGAAGGTGTTGTTTGTCATCCACGCGTCGTCCGAAGCACGAATCCGAGCGCCCTTAAACGCTAGATCCTCAGCGCCATCCTGACGTGCCTCAACCCGCAAACTCGCCTGCCTCGTAATCACGTCAAAGTCAGAAGCCGAAAGCTTTCGACCGCTATTAGAGATTACCTCGTTCACATCATCGATCGGCAATTCAGCATCGATCTGACCACGAATATCGAATCCACCAGAAACCAGTTCCGGCTCATCCTCAATCGCATTACCCAGATTCGTAAGAATTGCGAAAATCATCATCGTGAAGATCACCAACGAGAACATCGCCAAAGTCAGTCCTGTCCTGAACCGAGCGGCCATAGGGTATGCAATCGCCATCTTCACAACAGGACGCAAGCTACCGAATCGACCGATCATCTTCGAAACAATCCAAACAATAACATCAGCGTTATACATCACTGTCCAAACAGTTGCTGCTACCAATGAAACACCCGAAAGCAAGAACATCTCAGGTCCGCCCGCAATAGTGCCTGTAAGTCCATCCAAAGTGTCGAACGGCAATCCCCAGAACACCAGCATGGCTATGCCGATGAACGACATCGAAACCCGCTTCTGAAATTCCTCGCGGTACCCCCGTCGATCTAGCAGTCGTCGCATAGCCAATCCAAGCCCGATGATTATCAGAGTCGTACCGCTAGTAAATAACGCTGCGTTATCAACACCGAAACCCCTAATCCCATGCTCAGAATCAAATCCGAGCAACGCTACAAGAACACCAAACGGCAATAGAGGCCAGCCCGAAGCCAACCATGGCTGCACAAACTTGAACATCTTCCAAATGAAGATCAAGAGCCAGTACAAAATTACTGCACCAACCGCTTGAGCCTTCAAGCTCTCGTCTGTATCAGGAGCGAAAAGTGAGGCCGTACCCCGCGCTATCATCAGTAGCCACAGTATGTTAAGAACGATCCGAACAATAAATCCCTGACCTGTTCTCATGCGCTGCAACGTGTCGTACGCATAAGTCAATGGACCACCCAGCCAGCGTATCGCTGACTTGAAACGCCTACCAGTACTAGGAGTCTCGTCATGGACGAATTCCGCCCCAAGCCCACGAATAGCAACAACAATATTCAGCTTACTGACTCGATACGCCGATACCGCGACCGTAATGGCAGTCAGTACCAATCCAAGTGAGAACGCCACAACAACCGACTGCAATGTCACGTTGTAGCTAAAGGCAAATCCGTCGTCATCACTAACCAATCCGCCCATTATTCCAACGAGTGCAACCGAAGCCAACAGACCCAGAACGGTACCTAGCAATGCCGCACCTATCGAGTAAATAATTCCCTCGTACACGAACATCTGCACCAAATGCCGACGCTTCGTGCCGACAGCTCGAATAATTCCCATTTCCGTCGTACGAGCCGCAGCCAACATCACAAATACGAGAAAGATAAGAAGTAATCCAACAATGATCGAGAACGATCCAAATATGCTGAATAGAGTGACAATAAATCCACCGACCAAATCGGCGATTGCTAGCCCTCGATTCTTGATCGCAACTACCTCAAGCTCCACAAGCTGCGAAGCCGGTACTAACAGCGACTGAGCCAATTCAGGGTCGCCGATTTCCTCGATCACTCCACCAACAATAGCCAGCGTATTAGTGTTCGTTATCGCAACCTTGAACTCATCTGTAGGAGTGTCGTTATATAGTTCGGCAACCAGATCTTCAAGTGTGTCGCTTGAGAACGGACCTGCCGAAGAGCCACCCTCGTCCAACCTCGCCTGAAGAGCCTCAACTACCATTGGAGATTTCAAAACATTAAATAATGTGGTCGCTGCTTCATCATCAATGAACAACAACTGAAGTTCTTCGGTTAGGTCGTCTGAATCGTCTTCATCGACTCGCAGACCACCAGCTACCGATACTTCGATCATGTTGTACTGACCTTGACGATCAAGCACACCCTGCAACGTCCCTACCGAGAACAACGCAGCCGAACGAATCTCTTCGTCACCACCTGCAAGTCCCTTGTCATCGACAATATCTATCACTCTGTACACGCTGCGTCCCGAAGGCGCGACTAATGTGATGTCATCGCCAATCTCAGCTGAAAGTTTTTTAGATAGAGAACGGTTGATGATCGTCGAACCGTCACCAAGCCCAGCAAGGTCCACAGGATCGCCACCAACGTTCTTCAGGCCATCAAACCCGGCAAGTGAATCAAGATCGATTCCAACCACCGAAGTTCCTGCAACCGTCTTATCAGTGAGTTCATTCAGCACTGGTAGGCGCTCACGAATAATCGGCATCACACCGTCAACACGCTCATCGCCCTCAACAGCTACCCGTACGCGATCCACAAGCGAAGCTTGCAGATAATCGTCACCGAATCTAGCAACAACAGGCGACGATAACCGAACGTCGGTCTCGCCCACGGAATCCAATCCGGCTGAACGAATCGAGCTCGTAACCGAATCACCAATCGCAAGAGCCGACATGATGATCGTCGTGCTCAACATCAGTCCAACCACAATCAAAATCGATTGCGCCTTACGACGTGGAATGTTGCGGAGAGCCAGCTTCAGCAACACTTTGTTGCGAAGGGCAAGTAAAAATACAGTGATAAGAACAAATGTCGTCCCACCAGCCAAATAGCTGGCGAGAATGTTCATCTCTACACCAAAGAGCTTTTCCAAATCACTAGCCCCTTAGGCGCTTACGGCATCTCTAGTTGAAACAACAACACCATCACTCATTCTCACGATTCGATCGGTCATTCCACCGACATCCTCAGAGTGAGTCACCAACACGAACGTCTGACCCTGCTCTTTGTTCAACCGAACAAGCAAATCCATAATCTCGGTTGCATTCGTGGAGTCGAGGTTTCCTGTTGGTTCATCCGCCCAAACAATAGCAGGGTCGTTCGCCAGTGCTCGCGCAATCGCCACGCGCTGCTGCTGCCCACCTGAAAGCTCCGCAGGAAGGTGACCAGTTCGATCACCAAGACCAACAAGTTCAAGCTTCTCATGAGCCTTCTCACGAACCACTTTCTGAGAATTACCAGCCAAAACCAGCGGAAGTTCAACGTTCTCCTGAGCACTCAACACCGGCAACAAGTTATAAGACTGAAATACAAATCCCATCGAACTCGCTCGATAATCACTTAGAGCATCATCCGACATCGTGCGAAGTAACTGCCCCGCAATGCTCACATCGCCTGAATCTATCGAATCCAACCCTGACATGCAATTCAGCAACGTCGTCTTACCTGAACCACTCGGCCCCATAACGGCAACCATCTCGCCAGGCATTACTTCGAACGAAACATTGTTCAAAGCCTCGACCACGACATCTCGTGACCGGTAGGTCTTCATAACTTTAGCAGCTGAAATAATCGGTCCGTTATCCATCAAAAAATCTCCAGACCCTCACAAGGGTCAAATAATTACAGGCTAATTTTGCAACCATGAAGTATAAATATGTGCCACTCCGACTAAAAAATGATACCTCGATAATATGAAGATATTATGTAATCTTGGTGTCCATTCGGTACCCGCACCACAATCCACTCCAAATCCGAGAAAACAATGACCCGACTCATCCTCATCCGACACGGCGAAACGAACTGGAACGTTGAACGGCGCAAACAAGGTCATAACGACCAACCGCTGAACGAAAAAGGCGCCACACAGGCGAAGCTTGCTGCCGAGTACGTCAAAGCCAACTACGAAATTGATAAAGTCTGGTCATCCCCGCTTCAACGCTGTTCAAACACAGCCGCTCTCTTCGACATGCCGGTAGAAACCTCAGATCACCTACTCGAAATCGACTACGGAGATTGGGAAGGCGTTCTCGCTGAAGAAATCGAAACAAAGTTCGGCAATCAGTTAAACGGATCAATCGACGGAACGGATCCACCCGGCGGCGAAAAACGATCCAATCTCCCCATTCGTGGTAAAGCATGGATAAATGAATCCAACATTGCCGAACAAGGTGGCGACGTTGTACTCGTAGGCCACGGCGGCTCAATGAAGGGCTTAATAACCAGCGTTATTGGGCTACCCGACGAAGCAATGGACACCCTCACTATCGACAACTGCTCCGTAACTGTCCTCGACATCACTCCAGACCCTAAAACACCCAACAGGCTAATAACCCTCAACCAAACCTCTCACTTAGCGTAATACCCTCCCGCAACACTCCCATTACACCCAGGAACGAGGTCGTATTCAGCGTCCATACCAACGCTATTTAGTTTGTAGACTTAAAACTACCTACACCCTCAACTCAAGACTGCACTGAGCAAAATAAGGCAGATTCAGGCTCTACCAGCCACACGCGCCAACTCAAACAACAACGCCGACTCCAAAATATCACCAAACTGCTCGATCAATCCACGGCGTAACCCAGATGCCAAACCATCCGTATAGTCGGCAACTTCTGAATCACCGGGCCCACCTCGCGCACCCGGCGGTTCTAGAATAAACAAACTCGTCGTTCCTACAGCAGCAGACACATTACGAACATTGTTCATCCCAACCGCCATCGGACAAAGCACCACGTGATCCGCAGCCCTCACCAGCTCCAAATGATCCTCATGCTGCTTATCCGTAATACTCGAAAACGGCGGTGCACTCACATACTCCATCCCCAAACGCTCAGCCGCTTCACGATCCGAATCACCAGTACCCAACACACCAGCACTCACCTCATATCCAGCCACCCGCAACTGATGCATCAACTCACGACCACTCCCTGCGCCGCAAATCAAATGAACTTTGCGACCAACACCAATCAAATCACCGCTCGACGAATTCTCACTTCCAAGTAACAACACATGTGGCTTACCAGTCACAGGGTCAGGCTCAACCAAACCCTCAACACCAAAAGCCGTTCTCAAATTTCGAGGAGTCAAAACCTCCCACGGCGTACCATCTGCAATTTTCTTGCCCTCATACAAAACGACTAACCGATCGCAATAACGAGCCGCCAGAGACAAATCGTGCAAAATGACAATCGCCCCCGCATCACGTTCACGCAGCTCTTCACGAACCAAATCCATCGTCAAAATCTGGTGCCGTAAATCCAACGAAGCCGTCGGCTCATCCATCAATAACAAATCTGCCTGTTGAACCAAAACCCTCGCTAAAACTACCCGCTGACGTTCGCCACCCGACAGCGTATCCAAGTTGCGATTGGCGAACTCCACAGTCGATGTTCGCTCCATAGCGTCCCATGCAAGTTCACGATCTGATGATCCCTCGAGCGCAAATCGACCCAAATGCGGATACCGACCCATCAACACCGATTCGAACACCGTGAATGGATGACTCTCCGTCGACTGCGGCATGTAAGCCACCTTGCGTGCACGATCCCGCCGAGAAGCAACGTTCGACGATTTTCCTGAACTGAATGGAACGCCACCTACGACAATCTCGCCGGACTCCGCTTTCAACAATCCAGCAAGAGTACGTAATAACGTCGTCTTACCACTACCGTTTGCACCAACAACACCAACAACCTCTCCATACTCAACCGAAAGCGAAACCGAATCGACAATCAGCTTCCCATCAAGTCGCGTTGAAAGATCGTCAACCTCCAGCACGTGCTGAACCACAGGCATAACACACTCCATCTTCGAACGACTATCTATCGAACTTTCAAAACTCAAAACACCCGTCAAAACAAATACAGTCACCCTGAATTCATTTTCAGGATTAAACATTCAACTGCCC
>Ga0308010_1001013_pt1 | contig 16411 bp, 11 predicted proteins | sample Neamet129_FD_202368 | JGI IMG/M metagenome (GOLD analysis project Ga0308010, IMG submission 202368) | Marine microbial communities from water near the shore, Antarctic Ocean - #129 | ecosystem: Environmental > Aquatic > Marine > Unclassified | place: Southern Ocean | collected 2014-07-24 | reverse complement strand
TGAGCATGAAGAAGAAGGTCATGATGAGCATGAGGAAAACTTAGGTTATATAAATAATTCTGATTATGCAGTTGAGGCTACAAAATTCGGTATTTCAAAGGTTGGGGATTGGGGTTATTTTGGTTTCTCATTAGATAGTCTTCAGAGTGTTTATGGCATTCCTTTTCATGGAGATGAGCATGAAGAAGAAGGTCACGACGAGGATGGAGATGATCATGGAGATGAAGAGGAAGAGCATGAAGAAGAAAGAATATTCTCAACAACTGATTCAGAATCTTTTACTATCAAGGGTTTGTATAACGTAAATGGTAATTTAATTAATTCGATTTCTTATAACTACCGAGACACAGATTATTCTTTGGTTGAAGCACATGCAGAAGAGGAAGGTCATGATGAGCATGAAGAAGAAGATCATGAAGAGCATGCACCTACTCTATTTAAAACTGATTCTTCAGAATATGGGGTTATCTTTGATATATCTAACGATAATATGACACAAAAAATTGCATTAAATCTTGTAGATGAATCTTCATCAATTGTTGGCGAGGAAGCATTCATGAATCCCGCAAAAAATGAAGAATTTACTCTTGGTTACTATGCGAGCAAAGATTTAGAAGCTTTTAAAGTTGATTTTGGTTTGAGATTAGATCAAATCGATAGAACTGGAAGTGTCACTGATGAAGATCATGGAGATGTGGATTATTACAGTATTGATGATACTACTAATAGTTTTGCAGTTAGTTTAGGAAGAGAACTAAGTGATACTTTAGATATGAGCATCGGTTATGCGAGCGTAGAAAGGCTCCCTTCCGTTATTGAGCTTTTTATGAATGGGCCTCACTTGGCAACTGGAAGACTTGAAACTGGTAATCCTAATTTAAAAAGTGAAACATCAAATAATTTTGATATCACTTTTAATTTTGACAACGGAGATTATTATGGTGTCGCAAGTTTCTATATTAATGATGTAGATAACTACATAACTCTTATGGATGAAGATGATGATCATGGAGATGAGAATGGAGATGATGAGCATGGAGATGATGATCATGGAGATGATCATGGAGATGAGCATGGAGATGAGCATGGAGATGAGCATGGAAATCTAATTCACGCGAATTACGTTCAAGAAAATGCAGAGTTTGATGGATACGAATTTGAATTTGGAAGAATTCTGAGCCTTGGGTCTGGTGAATTAACTTTATCCTTTGGTAGAGATGTCGTTAATGCAAAATTCTCTGATGGGCACTATGTTCCAAGAATCAATCCTTCAAGAAACATCTATTCTCTAGCATATACACAAGATGATCTTGTCTTTAGGCTAAGTATGAAGGACGTTGACAAGCAAAATGACTTTGGTGAAGGTGAAACAGCTACTGATGGATATCAAATGCTAGACACAAGACTTACTAAGTCATTCGATATGAGTGGTAAGAGCAAGCTAAGGGTCTCTTTATTCGGGAAAAATCTTCTCGACGAAGCAGCTAGAAATCATGCTTCTTTTGTTAAGAATGAGGTTCCACTTCCCGGAAGAAATTATGGAATTAAATTTAACTTAACCTATTAATTAATTTCATTAAAAATTTATATTCTTAAAACCCATTACATAAATGGGTTTTAAGATATTTATATTAAATTTATGATAAACACTCAATTAGCATCCGATAAATTGGCAATAATGTTATCTACGATTTGCGTTATTCATTGCTTTTTTTTCCTTCTTTAATAATACTTTCTGCTGGTTTCTTATCGTTTTCCTTAGAAAGCGAATTAATACATAGTTTAATATTATTATTAACACTCCCAATTAGTATCTTTGCTTTAGCTCATGGGTATGAGAACCATAAGACTATAACTTTTCTTCTAATAGGTATTTTTGGATTAACAATACTTGTTGCTGCAATTCTCCTAGGTGAGAGTTTTTTTGGAGAATTTGGAGAGAAAGGATTGACCTTGATTGGTTCTTGTTTTGTTGCGTACTCTCACTTTAATAATTATAAAATTTGTTTAAAATCAGATTGCTCCTGTCACGATAACTAAAAAACACTCATAAAAATCGGGCACAACTACCTTAAGAAAACATTGTCTTGTAGAATGTCTTTTTTATAATTCAAATTTCAATGCATATAAAGCTCAGATTAATTTATTTAATATTATTATCATCTTTTGCTTCTTCAGATATACAAATTGAAGAATTAATTACAACAGGAACTCTTTTAAAAAATCCTGAACAAGATTCTTCTCCTGTTGACGTTATCACTGCAGATGATTATAAAAATTTCAATATATCTAATATTGCTGAAATAAGTAAATATATTAGTTCGTCTTCTGGCTCACACTTTCAAGCAAATACCTTGGATGGGGTAGATCAGGGAATGGCGGCAATTACCTTGAGAGGGCTAGATCACTCATCAACCCTTTTATTAATAAACTCAAAAAGGCAAACTTTTGCTGGCACTCCATCAAATGAGGGAGAGGGATATATCGACGCAAATATCATCCCGGAGATTGCCCTTAAACAGGTTGAAATATTAAAAGAAGGGGCTACTTCTCTTTATGGTTCTGACGCAGTTGCTGGTGTTGTTAATATGATTACATATAGAGATTTTGATGGGCTTAAATTTCAAGCTGGTCATCAAAGAACATCAAATTATGATCAAAATGACTCCACGATAGGAATGCTATATGGCTCCAAATATAACAAAGGCTCATATGTCTTGGGGCTTAATATATTAAAAAGGTCTCCTTTATCTGCTTCAGAAATACCAGGAATTGCAGAGCTTGCAATAAGTGGTTTAGGTAGGTCATTTTTAATATTAGGGGCTGATTCATTATCTTCTGGGATATGGGCAGGTAATTACTCTAAGGGTCAAAAAATTCCAGATCCAAATTGTTTAACTAATGGAGGGGTTTTAACAAACTCAAAAACTTGTGGCTTCTTGTATGGGAATAGGTTTAACGTAGTCAATGATGAAGATCATATTAAGTTTTATTCAAGCTTGAAGCATGAAGCAGATAATTTTTTATATGAACTTACCTTCATGTCTTCGAATATAAATGTAAATGATAATCCTCAATCACCTTCCTATCCTGCTTTACCTTTTCTTTCAAGATTGATCCAGCCCGATGAGGGAGGAAACCCTTTTAATGTGGCTGTAAAATGGTTTGGTCGTCCTTTGGGATCTGAGGTTGCTTCTCCAAATTCACCAAAAGATATTAAGCAATATCATCTCAGCCAAACAATATATTCTTCTATTGCGGATCATACAGATATGGAGTTTTCTTTTACTAAAAGCAATCATTCAAACAATCACATCAGACCAGACATAATTGACTCTAGGTTTTTAGATTCCATTAATGGAACAACTATGGGTATTTCTGGTGGAGATCTTCTATTTTGGAATCTTTTTGATTCATCTCAAAATTCACAAGCACTTATTGATTATGTAAGAGGTGCGGAGACCTCTACTAAAGAAGCTGGCTTGGAAAGTTTAGATCTTATATTTAGATCTAATTTATGGTCTGATTATTCAGTCGCTTATGGAATCCAAGTAAATAAAGAGTATTTAGAAATTTCATATGATGAGTTGAGCAGAGCTGAGTTTGATGAAGATGGAAAGATAATAAAAACTGCTGATTTGTTCTTTTTAGGCGGTGGGAAAAACGTATCTAAATCAAGAGACAAATATGCTAGTTTTTTTGAAATTGAAAAAGAATTTATAGATAGCATTGATGTGAGAGTAGCTGGGAGATTTGAAGATTTTGGAAATGACTCATCCTTTGATCCAAAATTATCTCTTAAGTATGATCCGACGGATAAGATTTCACTTAGAGTATCTAGAAGTTCATCTTTTTCAATGCCTTCAATGGCCCAAATGTTCTCGAGTGATATCAACCTAGGAAGTGTAAGAGATTTTAATGGAAATTCTCCATTTGTTAGACAGGCACTAATTGGTAATCCAAACCTAAAGCCAGCCACATCTAAGAATAGTAATCTTGGGATAATTTTCAATGATGCAAACTCTAGACTAAGCATTGATTTCTGGATTATCGATTATAAAAATAGAATAGAGGTGGAGAGTGCTCAAGCTATGCTTAATTTAAATCCTAATGGCTCAAGTATTACAAGAAGTTCTACTGGTGACCTTATAGGAGTAACTACAAGCTACTTTAATGAAGAAAGTACTGAAGTTTCTGGAGTTGATATCAGTTATGAAACTTTGATTGATTTGAAAAAAAGAGGCAGTTTATTATTTGCAATTAAGGGAACTTCTATTAATAAATTTTTGACTCCGGAGCCTTATGAGGATGACAACGAGGAAGAGCATATAGAAATGATTAACCGGGTTGGTAAATTTAATTACGATGCTAATACTCATTCATTGCCTAAAAAAAGGATTAATGCTTTTATGAATTGGAATTATAAAAATTATGATTTTAATTTAAATGCCCGACACGTCGATGGCTATAATAATGAACGCCCTATCACAGGTCTTGGATTGACTTATGGGTATAAAAATAAAGTTGACTCATTTTTAGTATTTGATCTTTCAATTGCAAAATCAGCAGAAGTGAGACGTGGAAATTTGAATCTTAAATTATCAGCAAGTAACATTTTTAATGAATCTGCTCCTAGATTATATGATGCTCCTGATTTTAGTTTTGATAGCAGAGTTCATGATCCAAGAGGAAGAATAATTGGTATTAATATTGAATTTAAGCATTAAGAAAATCTAACTTAAAGGGCTCTTAGAGCCCTTTTTAATTGAATTTAAACTAAACTCTCTTAATGAATCACATAGATACGACAATATCCCAGGTAATAGAAGAGAATTATCTTCCTTATGAGTGGAATGACCAGATAGAAAAAGAACTAGATAAAGTTTCTCTTGATGAGAATCTACCTAGAAAAGACTTAACCAACATGCCATTTATAACTATAGATGGTGCAGATGCAAAAGATTTTGATGATGCTATTTACTGCGAACAAAAGAAATCTTCGATAGAACTCCACGTAGCAATAGCTGATGTGGCTGAGATAGTAAGACCTGGAACAGCAATTAATAAAGAAGCTATAGAAAGAGGAACATCTATTTATTTTCCATCGAAAGTGATACCAATGCTTCCTGAGAAAATATCTAATGGTCTCTGCTCTCTTGTTCCAAATGAAATAAGAAACGTATTAGTATGCAAGATAGCTTTTGCGGCTGATGGTGAAAAAGAATCTTATGAATTTTTTGAAGCTAGAATTAAATCTCATAGAAGAATGACATATATAGAAGTTGAAAATCACTTAGAGAATCCTAATAACGAAATCCCTGATACGGTTAAGACCTCAATACAATGTCTACATACTCTTACTAAGAAACTCTTAGTAAAAAGAAGTCATAGAGGTGCGCTGGAGATTGAAGGACAAGAGCCATTATTAAAAATAGATGACAATGGAAGTGTCGAAGAAATAACATTGCCTAGCAGGCTATATGCTCATCAAATGATAGAAGAAGCTATGTTAGCTGCAAATGTCTCTGCTGCAAATTTTATGAAGAAACACTATAAATTTGGTGTTTATAGAAATCATGAGGAGCCTGATAATGTTAAGTTAGAAAGCTTAAAGACTTTTTTCTCATTAAAAGGATTTTCTAAATCTTTTAAAAAGAGCCCTCTTGAGCTAGTAAATCAATGTTTGGGGCATGCAAAAGAACATAAGCTTGATAAAGTACTTCAAACAGTTGTTCTTCAAAGCTTGAAAAGAGCTGAGTACTCCACAAAAGAAATTGGTCATTTTGGCCTTCAGCTAGAAAGGTATTCACATTTCACATCTCCGATCAGAAGATACCCTGATTTGATGACTCATAGGATGATAAAAAATATCTTAAAAAAAGAAAATACAGTTTTTGATAAAGATGAGATAGAAGCAGATTGTGCCGAGATGTCTGATCTTGAAAGATTGGCTGAAAAATCTTCAAGACAGGTCACGCAACAGATGATTTGTTATTTTCTAAAAAAACATATTGGGGAAGAGTTCAACGCAGTAGTAACTGGAGCAGCAGATTTTGGTCTTTTTGCTGAAATAGATAATTTTTATGTCTCTGGATTAATACATGTAACTGATCTTCCTAAAGATAGATATTTTTTTGATAGAGAGGCAAATATGCTTAAAGGGAAAAAATCAGGAAGAGCTTATAGGCTCGGTCAAAATATTATTGTTAAGATAGCAAATGTCCTCCCTGAAGAAAGGAAAATAACGCTAGTTCCAATAAAAAATCAGAAATGAGCAAAGATCAAAATGATACAAGAATAGGATTTCATAGTATCGAAAGTATTCTCACTCATAATCCCCATAAGATTAAAAAAGTACTGCTTCCGGCTAATAGGGACGATGATCGTTTAAATAACCTTGTTAAGCTTCTTCAAGAAAACAATATACCATTTGAGATATCAAATAAAATTAAGCAAGAGCCTGAGGCTAAAATTTCAGTCGAACAAGAAATGAACTTTAAGGATTTAAAGAATTTCTTAGATTCAGGAACTGCTAACAATCCTTTAATACTAATACTTGATAATATTATTGATCCTAGAAATCTAGGAGCATGTATAAGATCTGCCGCTGTAATTGGAGTTGATGCAGTTATTATAAACAAACACCAATGTGCGCCAATAAATGCAGTTGCTCATAAGGTTTCTGTTGGGGGAGCAGAGGTTATAGATATATTCCATGTAACCAATTTAGTAAATTGCTTAAAACATCTTAGTGAAATGAATATCACTATATACGGGTTGAGTGAACATGCTGATAAAAGTCATACTGAATATAGCTTTACCGGTCCTACCGCTTTAATTATGGGTTCTGAGGAGTCCGGGGTAAGAGAAAAAACTCTCGAGAGATGTGATAGCACAATCAGCTTAAGTGGTAATAAATTATTTAAAAGCTTTAATGTTTCTGTTGCAACTGGGATAATACTCGCAGAAGCAAGTAGACAGCGCCTAGACTAGATACTTAAATCAAGTAAAACCTTAATATATTAAACAGTATGCTAAAACAGAGAACACTAAGAAACCCTATCAAAGCAGTTGGAATAGGCCTCCATACGGGCAAAAATATAACAATGGAATTAATTCCAGCAGAGATTAATAGTGGCATAATCTTTATTAGAACTGATATCGATGAGACTGTTTTAATACCAGCCATAGCTGAGAATGTTGGTGATACGAGTCTTTCTACTGCATTGATTAAAGATGGTATTAAAATTTCAACTATTGAACACCTTTTATCGGCTATAGCAGGCTTAGGTGTTGATAATTGTTTAATCAAAGTTGATGGCCCGGAGGTTCCTATTATGGATGGGAGCTCTAGTCCTTTTGTTTTTTTAATTCAATCAGCGGGCCTAGAAGAACAAAATGCTCTGAAAAAATTTATTAAAGTTAAGAAAGAAATTACAGTTACTAGAGATGATGCATATGCTTCTATTAAGCCTTTTAATGGCTTTAAAGTATCATTTAAAGTAGATTTTGATCACCCAGCTCATAAAAAACTTCCAGCTGAGTCAATAATAGATTTTTCTTCCACTTCTTTTGTTAAAGAAGTATGCAGAGCTAGGACTTTTGGCTATGAGGCAGAGGCTGCTTTGCTAAAATCTAAGAATTTAGCCTTAGGAGCAAGTTCATCTAATGCCATAATATTTGGTGATGATGAAATTCTCAATGAAGAGGGTTTGAGATTTAACGATGAGATAGTTAAACATAAAATGCTAGATGCTATTGGTGATCTATATCTTCTTGGTGGAAACCTTATAGGTGAGTTTTCTGGTAATAAATCAGGACATGCATTAAATAATCAGCTCTTAAGAAAGATTACTGCGGATCCAGATGCCTATGATGTTGTTGAGTTTGAAAATTCTGAGAATGCCCCCATTTCATATGTAAGACCTCCTTTTGGTGATATCTAAAATTACTAAGAGGTAGAATTTTTTTATTAAAGAATAATTTATGTTAAACCTATTTTCGAAAATTTTTAGCTCTAGTAATGATAGACTCATAAAAAGAATGATGCTGCATGTCAATGCTGCGAATGATCTAGAAGAGGCTTTTTCTCAACAGCCAGATAGTTACTTCAAAAATTTCAAACAAGAACTTAATAAAAAATATATTGATAGCAATAATGATATATATAGTATTTTACCTTTGGCATTTGCAGCAGTAAGAGAGGCAAGTAAGAGAACGCTTGGACTTAGACACTTTGATTCTCAAATGCTTGGGGGTATATCCCTAGCAGAAGGAAATATTGCAGAAATGAAAACAGGTGAAGGTAAGACATTAGTAGCCACTCTTCCTGCATATTTAAATTCAGCAATAGGCAATAAGGCTATTTTAGTAACAGTAAACGACTATTTAGCAAAAAGAGATGCTGAGTGGATGAGGCCTGTTTACGAATTTCTTGGTTTAAGCGTCGGAGTAGTGGCATCAAACCAGGAACTACAAGAAAAGATTGCTGCATATAGATGCGATATTATTTATGCAACTAATAATGAACTAGGCTTTGATTACCTTAGAGATAACATGGCACATTCAACTGAGGAGAGAGTTCAGTGTTCATTAGACTTTGCTATCGTTGATGAGGTGGATTCTATATTGATAGATGAGGCCAGAACTCCTTTGATCATTTCTGGACCTTCCTCTGAAAGTTCTGAAATGTATAAACAAATTAGAAAATTTATACCAAAATTAAATCCGCAAGCAAGAGAAGAAACTGATGAAGAGCCTCTAGAAGATAGTGAAAGAGGTCATTATTTAATTGATGAAAAAAATAGAAATGTTGAATTGACTGATGATGGATATATTCTTGTAGAAGAATTACTTGAAGATGCAGGAATCATTGGTGGATCTGATGGTTTATATGCAGTATCAAACTTAAAAATAATGAAATTTGTTCAGGCAACTCTTAGAGCTAATTTCTTATTTAAAAAGAATGTTCACTATCTTGTAAGGGATAACGAAGTTCTCTTAATTGATGAGCACACAGGAAGAACAATGCCTGGAAGAAGAATGAGTGAAGGAGTTCATCAAGCGCTGGAATGCAAAGAGAATGTTTCAATTCAAAGAGAATCTCAAACACTTGCTTCAACAACTTTTCAAAACTTTTTTAGGCTTTTTTCAAATCTGTCTGGTATGACAGGAACTGCAGATACTGAGGCTTTAGAATTTAATCAAATTTATGGATTGAGTGTAATTATTATTCCTACGAATGTAGCTATGGCTAGACACGACCATAATGATCTGGTCTTCCTGACAACAGATGCTAAATACAATGCACTTGTAGATGAAATTATTACACTTAGAGAAAAATCAGCACCTATTTTAGTTGGCACAGTATCAGTGGAATCCTCTGAGGAAGTTTCAGAATACCTGAAAGGTAAGAAAATACCCCATCAAATATTAAATGCGAAACATCATGAAAAAGAAGCTGAAATTATTGCTAATGCCGGAAAGCCTGGAATGGTTACCATAGCAACAAATATGGCTGGAAGGGGGACAGATATTGTCCTGGGTGGTAAAAAAGAGGACCAGTCAGATGCTGACTGGAAGGAAGGTAACAGAAGGGTATTAGAAGCCGGTGGGTTACATATATTAGGCACCGAAAGACATGAGTCAAGAAGGATAGATAATCAGTTAAGGGGAAGATCTGGGCGTCAAGGAGATCCTGGGTATTCAAGGTTCTTTCTATCGCTAGAGGATGATTTGTTAAGGTTGTTTATTTCAGATAGCCGAAGAGCTCTTTTTGATAAAATCGGTATGGGAGAGGATCATATAGAACATAAGATGTTATCAAAAGGTATTGAAAATGCTCAAAGAAGAATTGAAAGTAGAAACTTTGATGCTAGAAAAAGTCTTCTTGAATATGATGATGTATCAAACGATCAAAGACAGGCTATTTACTCATTAAGAAATCAATTACTTGAAGAGTCAGATATTAGTCAATCCATTGCTAACTTGATAGAAGAGCAATTTCAAAATATATCTAGTAACTATATCCCTCTTGAATCAATTGAGTCTCAATGGAAGGCCAAGGATTTAGAAGACTTCCTTAAAGAGACATATAAAATTGAATTAGATATAGCTGATCAAGTTATTAATGACAAAAAATTATTGCCAGACACCATCGCTTTAAAAGTAATTGAATGTGCTGAAGGCGAGTATAAGAAAAAATATGAATTGTTAGGTAAAAATAGATTGCTGCTAGAAAAACAGGTAATGCTTCAAGTCCTAGATGTTCACTGGAAAGAGCATTTAGCAGAAATAGACCATCTAAGAAATAGTGTTGGGCTTAGAGCTTATGCACAAAAAAATCCTAAAAATGAATTCAAAAGAGAGGCATATTCAATGTTTGAATCCATGCTTAAGGAAATAGACAGCGAAACTATTAGAATTCTTTTTTCATTGCAAATATCTTCAGACGAGGATATGGCATCCTTAAATCCTGATCAAAGTGAACCTGAACTAGTTATGAACAAGGAAAATATTCCTTCAGGAATAAATACAGAGAATAAGCAAACCAACAACCAGCCAAGTCCCCCGCAAACCATAGTAAGAGAGACTCCAAAACTTGGAAGGAATGAAATGTGCATGTGTGGTTCTGGTAAAAAATTTAAACTCTGCCATGGAAAATAAAAATAAAGTCATTTCGCACTTGGTAGCTATATCGAATAATAATGTTATAGGTGTCGACAATGATCTTCCATGGAATCTAAAAAGTGACTTAGCTCATTTTAAAGAATACACCCTTCATAAAAGCATTATCATGGGAAGAAAAACATATGAGTCTATTGGTCGCCCCCTTCCTAATAGAACTAATGTAATCATCTCAAGAACTCTAAAAAATATTCCTGGTGCTTATGTATATTCAGATCTTGAAAGCGCTATTAGCTTTGTTGAAGATAAGAATAGAGAAGACGGGATTGATAATGAAATTGTAATAATTGGAGGAGGATATCTATTTAGAGAGACTATAGAATCTTTTAATAAGCTTGTCCTAACCAGAGTTGATTGTGAGATTGATGGAGATATCTATTATCCAGATATTGATCTAACTAGCTGGGAGCTTGTTAGCTCTAGTTCCTTCAAGAAGGATGCCGACAATGACTATGACTATAAAATAGAAGAATATAAGAAACTATGAGCCTTGAGCCTGAATATACTCTCTTCTTAAAGCTAGATTTTTAACTCTAACCTCTTCATTTTCTGTATATTTAATCCAGTTATTTGCCTGACTTTTAATAGTTTTAGTTTTATCTCTGGCAGCTATTCTAAATTGCTTCTTAGCTTCGTCAAATTTCTGAAGTTCGAAATAGACTTGCCCTAAAGTTAAGTGAACCTGTGATATTTTCTTAATATCTCCTTTCTTTAAACCTTTTTTAATTGCCTCAACTGCTAAATCAAGCTTATCTTCAAATAAATATAAATTGCCCAATAAAACATAAGCTTTTCCATCTTTAGATAATTTAGAGGCTTTCTCTAATACCGGTATAGCCTTATCAATCTCTTGCGCCATTCTCCAGGAGTCAGCAAGAAGTTTTAGGTTTTTATAGCTTTCCTTAATAACAGGAACTATTTTTTCTTCTTTTGTTTTTTCATCCACTATAGTGATCATTTTATTCTGTCCAGAAACCAGAACGTTGGCAGCCCAAAAGGGATTCTCATTTAGTAATAATAATTGCGCTAAAGCTAAATATTCTGATTCTTTGTCAAGAAAGTCTTTTGCGTGTGCCGCTTTAAGAGTGATCATATAATCCCTCTCTCTATCTAGCTGACCGTATGTTCCTCCAAGCTGAATAAAGTATAATTTTTTGGGATATAGATTGACTAATATTTCGTATATATCAGCCTGAAGAAGCAAGGACTTCTTCTCTCCTATTTCATTTTTTAGCTCATTAATACAAGCTGCCATAATTACATACCAATTTTCTTTAGGCTTATAACCTTCCTCTTCTGCCATGGAAATAGCAGTCTCCATGGATGATTTAGACTTTTTAAAATCTCCAAGCTGAAAATAGGCCTGTCCTAGTAATGACCATGATTGAGCAGTAACCGTCTCTACCTCGTCCATCCACTGAAGAATTAATCTAACGCCTTCTTTATAATTTTCTTGAACTAGATTTAATTGAGCCAATGTCAAAAGAGCAGAAACTCTTAGTGGTATTGTAACCTCAGGTTCATTAATAAGATTTCTATAAGCTTGCATTGCCAAGGCATATTTGCCGTCTGAGAAATAAACATATCCCCATGAATTCCACATTACAGATCGGTCATAACTTTTTAAGTTTGCAGAATCATTCTTTAATTCAGTTAAAATTTCTAGTACCGTCTCCATATCTGGAGCTGGCTCGCCCTTCTCATCAACCTCTTCCAAGGCATCGTAAACCTTAATCATTTTCTTAGAAACTTTAGGACTTAGTGCTCTAGATTTTTTATACTTAATTGGTTTTTTTGATTTATTGTCTGATGACTGAGCTTCTACAAAATTAGAAGTATATGTAAAAGAGAAAGTTAAAATGGCAAATAAATATAAAAATGAAGATTTATTTAAAATATTTTTCATTAGTCTTGCTCCATTATAAATGTAAATCTGTGAAGAACTCCCTCGACTGGAGTGGCTTTGCCATCAACAATTTTAGGCTTGTACTTTAATTTCTGAGCAGCTCTAGTTGATGCGCTATTAAATATTGTACATGCTCTGTACTCAGTTTCTGGATTGGTAGGATCTCCGCAATATCCTTCAAGAGGCTTTACATCCTCTACAGTTCCAGATGCTGTGATTGTCATGGTAACAATGGCGTATCCTTGGGTTCCTCTCTCTTGCGCTCTTCTTGGGTAAATTGGTTGAACTTTAAATAATGGGATGTATTCCCCATCTCTAAAAAAGTTTCCTCCTGCTTTGAAATTAGCCTTCGGCTTAGCAATTGATACATCAAGACCTGTTAGTGGTTGGAGATCAAGCTCTGGCTGAGCAATATCTTCTGGTTGCTCTTCAGGTTGCTCGGGTTTATCTACTTCAGCCATAAAAGTATCTATTTGCCTTTCAGGCATAACAACATCAGTAAGCTTTACAGATTTATCTTCCTTCATACCGCTATCTCCAAGCGAGATGAGAACTACCATAACAAAAAATAATGCAGTAGTAATAATGACTGAAAGGCCTATACCTGCAGCATATTTATTAGCATTGAATGCCCTATTATATAAATCCTGTACAGGTTTAAATATAGAACCAATTGTTGAAATGATTTGATTCATAAAATATTATTTTGGTTCAGAGGCTAGAGATATTGCATTCACTCCTGCTTCACGAGCCCCGTCCATGACCTTAATAATGGTGTCTGCCATAGCTTTTTCATCTGCTTGAATTACTACCGAACCCTTTGGATTATCTGCTAGTAATTTAACAACGTTAGCTTTAACTTGACGAACATCTATTCTTCTTCCATCCATCCAAACTTCACCTGTTGGACCTACAGCAATTAAGATCGCTGCATTTTCTTGTGTCTCAGCAGTATCAGAGTCCGGTCTATTAATTTCTAGACCTGGTTCTTTAATAAAATTAGCAGTAACAATAAAGAAAATAAGCATAATAAAAACAACATCCAACATTGGTGTTAGATTGATTTCATCGCTTTCTTCCTGAACTGCACTTGTTATAGCATTTCTTCTCATAAAAATTCCCCTAAATATCTCTTTTTATAATTTGATTAAGTTCGGTTTCGTGTCTTTTACTGGTACTTGTTAAGTATATGGTTGCAAATGAGCCTGATAGTGCAGCGACCATTCCAGCCATTGTTGGAAGTGTTGCCTTTGAAACGCCTCCAGCCATTGCCCTAGCGTCTCCGCCACCATTAAACGCCATTACCTGAAAAACCTCTATCATCCCCGTTACTGTGCCTAGAAGGCCTAGTAAGGGAGCCAATACCACACATGTTTGTATAATACTTAAGTTCTTATTAATCTCTGACTTAGCTTGAGAAATCATCTTTTCTCTAATCTGGAGAGCATGCCAAGATTTCTTATCCGAGCGTTCTTTCCATTGTTTTGCTAGAGTACCTACATATTCATTATAGGCATGTGATAGGTACCATATTCTTTCGAAAATCATACCCCACATAAAGAAAACAAGAATTGCAATTAACCAAAGCACGCTTCCGCCTTGCTCCATAAAGTCTCTTATGGATGAAAATGCTTCAGATATTGCAAATAGCATATTAATACTTATTTAGTTTCTGCTCTCTCAGCAAGAATACCTGTACTTTGCTCCTCAAGAATACTGATTATTCCTCTTGCAGATGACTGCGTGAAGGAATGAAGTAAACTTGTCGGAATAGCAACTAGAAGTCCTAACACTGTAGTAACAAGTGCTTGAGATATACCACCTGCCATCAATTTGGGATCACCTGTTCCATACAATGTAATCATTTGGAAGGTAACAATCATACCGGTAACCGTTCCTAAAAGACCTGCTAAAGGAGCTATGACTGAGATAATCTTAATAAATCCAATACCCATATCGATTGCTGGCCTTTCTGCCATAATTGCCTCGGCAAGCTTGAGCTCAAGGGTGTCGATATCTTTATTAAAGTTGTCTTGACCTACTTTTAATACTCTACCTAATGGATTTGAAGGATCTGCTGCTTTATTAGTAGTTTGTTTTCTAACTGCGGTTCCGGTGATGTATAAACTATACAACTTCCAGAATGAGAATATAACAGCTACCAAACCTACAGCAATAATTGCATAACCAACTTCTCTTCCTTGTTGAGCTCTTTCCATTAACGATGGTGTTTGGATAAGATTGGCAAGTAAACTTCCACCGGTAGGACCAGTTGGATCAACTCCAAACCTTACCTGTTCTCCAGCTTCTGCTTTTCCTACACCTTTTGCAGTTTTAGTAAATCTTCCTGCTGGCTGTCTTGGCAGAAATGCGTATTGACCTTTCGAAGACGCATATTCTAGATACTTTCCATCACATACGGCGTTGAATAAACCAACTCTGGTTACGTTACATTCTGAGGTTTCGCCATCAACGTCAATAACGTTAGTAGTAAAAGATACAACTTCACCACTAGCTATCATCTCTCTTTGAAGCTCATACCAAAGACCTTCAATTTCTCTAATAGTTGGTAACTCAGTAGTTTCTGACATTTTTCCTGTAAGACTATTTAAGAATGCAACTCTTTCTTGTCCATATTGAGCTCCAGTTAAAGATCCTGAGAACTGGACTGCGGCTTCACCTGCAGAACTTTGCAAATGACCAAAAAGCTCAACCAGTGATCCTAGCTCTTTCTTATAGGCTTCTTCCTTAACTCTTAAAATGTCTTCATTTTTTTTGTATTCTGTTTCTAACTTGTCAGCAATTTTCTCTTGACGAGCTAGTTCTCTTTTTTCTGCAGCTAAAATCGAAGCTTGTTTGTTCTTATTTGCTGTAAAAGCGTCTTCTCTTTGGGTGTTAGCTGCCTGTTCTTTAGTCTTACCTTCTTTAACAAGTGCAAGTAAAGCCTCAACAGTAGATATTTCTACGACCTCTTCAGAAGCGTCTTGTGCAGAAACAAAAGTGCTTAAGCCTAAAGAAAATGCTAATAAAAGTGGGAACATATATAAATTTCTCATTACACTTCTCCTTTGATGACTGGCATCATTAGCATATCAGTAGGAGCAAGCTTTTTAGCCATCCTTATGCCGTTTCTAATTGGTTTTCTGTAGCTTCCAGGAAGATCATCCCAAGTGCCTGTTTCATTATTCCATCTGCCGCTTGATTGCTCATCTTTCGTTTGATAGTACATGCCGATTCTTCCAACGACTAATATATTTACAACCGTTCCATCAGCAAGAGTATCCTCATACGTATCAATTTTTCTTCCGTACTCAGCCTCAATATTATAAGCCTCTAAAACCTGACGAACCTGCTCAGAAGCAGTTACCTTTGGTTTAGCTAGAGAAGATCTAACTAGATCAACTCTGTCTTGTCTTTCTTCTTTTCTAAAAGGAGTATCTAAGCCTATAAATGTTTCTAGACTTTCAAGCATTCTTTGTGCAAGAGGTGGTATCTGTCTTTGCATCACAACAACTTGAACAAGTTGCTCATCTAGCTGATCCATAAGATCTAGCTGTGCTTGGATTTGAATCCTTTTTTGCTTATTGTATAAAATAAGTCCTTCTACCTGTTTTGCAACAGCCTTCCATTCATTCACTATTTTATCTGCTTTTCTTTCAGTAGCATCAATATTTACTTGTGAAACTGCAGACAGCTTTTGATTTTCTCTTCCCACTTCTAAGACACTTTCCATGTCCTGAGCATTCATAAAATTAGCAACAGAAACCAGAACAAATAAATGAACTAAATTAAACTTCATCATAATAATCTCCCTATGTG
>Ga0308010_1001003_pt1 | contig 16498 bp, 15 predicted proteins | sample Neamet129_FD_202368 | JGI IMG/M metagenome (GOLD analysis project Ga0308010, IMG submission 202368) | Marine microbial communities from water near the shore, Antarctic Ocean - #129 | ecosystem: Environmental > Aquatic > Marine > Unclassified | place: Southern Ocean | collected 2014-07-24 | reverse complement strand
TGCTTTATTTTTAGGTCCTAATGATATTGGTATTGGAAAAAGAGAAGCAATAAAAGATATCTCTAGGCTTTTTTCTCGATATAATGATGTAATTATGGCGAGATTATTTGATCATGAACATATGGTCGAATTGGCAAAATATTCAGATATACCAGTAATTAATGGATTAACCGATTACAATCATCCTTGTCAAATTATGGCTGATATATTAACAATCTGGGAGCATCTTAAAAATTTAGATAACCTTAAGATTACATATCTGGGAGATGGTAATAACATTGTTAACTCTTGGTTACAAATGGCAACTAGAATTCCAATGCATTTTGTATGTTGTTCTCCTTCTGGATTTGAACCAGATAAAAAAACTGTAAAAATGATAGAAAAGTCGGGTATTTCATCATATGAGTTATCACACAACCCTGTTTCTGCCGTTAAAGATTCTGATGTCATTTATACTGATGTTTGGGCATCAATGGGGCAAAAAGAAGAAGCTAAAGAAAGAGCCGAACTGTTTTCAGATTATCAAGTTAATAAGTCTCTTATGACTAAAACGGGTAAAAAAACACTTTTTATGCATTGCTTACCTGCAGAAAGAGGGAAAGAGGTTACTGACGGTGTTATGGAAGCAGATTCTTCAATAGTTTTTGATCAAGCTGAAAATCGAATGCATGCTCAAAACGCAATTATGGTATATTTAAAAAATAACTAATCATTTAGTTCCGGACGGTCGTTAAAAACTCGATCAGGAATTCCACTATTAATTTTATAATTATCGTAAAGAATCTTTATTGTTCCTTGGACCACATCATTAGGAGCATCAAGCTTATTACCCATTTTCATCATTCCATTAAAATCATTATTAAGCCAATTGGCTAACTTCGCATCTTTTATATAATACTCTATTTTTGATTCAATTGGCATATAATATTTTTTATCAAACTTTTGAAATAAATTTTTTATTTCAAACAATTTAACAGTATCAATACGGGTTGTTACAGATTGAATTAACCATCTGGACGTATCAACTATTACATCTACGAAGGGGTTAAATGAAAGTTTAGCATATTCATTAGGGAATTGGGCTTTTAAACTATCTGGGATTACATTCCCAGATATTAAAACACAATTAGAGTCATTATTCTCTAATACTAAGTTTAAATTTTTTAAATTATCAAAATTATCTTTAGGTGATGTAAACAACCCTGTTTTTGGTAAAACACCAAAACCTTTAGTCTTAATTTTTATTTTATTTGGGGTCTTATAATAAACTTTATAGCTCTTCTTCGGCATTCGAAAACCTGGGACTTTTAAATTCACAGACATTGTCGTTTCAAAATCGCGAACTAAGTTATACTGTTTATTTGCTTTTTTAATGATACGATCTATTTTTGGGCTATTATTAGAAAATAAAAAACTTAAAAAAGTTAAAACTAAAAATTGTTTGATCATTCTGTTATATCTCTATTTTCGAATTGATAAAATGACAGTATAATAAAAAAAAGCGTCCATAATCCACAGATTAAGATCATCGCTGATATTTCTTCCCAAGGAACTGGATCGTAAAAAGCAGTTAGGAAAATATTTATATAGCCTGTGAATAAATAGGGGTTGATTAGTTGGAATAAATCAATTGGTATTAATGATATAGCTGTACCAATAAAAACAATACTTATTGTAATAATAATTGGCGTTACGCTATTACTTGAAATTGTTGATATAAAAAAACACAAACTTGAGACCGTAATCATTACAATATTTGAAACAAAAAAAGCTAATAAAAATCTCCAGGTCACATCTCCTTCAGATAAGAATAATAATCCTTTATGAAAAACTGCTAAATCACCTTTTCCTAGCCATATTAAGCTGATAGATAAAGAATAAAAAATAAAAAAGAGCATTAAAATTGTTGTGTAAAGAAATACAATAATAAGTTTACTGAATAAGATTTTTCTTCTAGAAACTGGTCTAGTTAAATACATTCTAAAAGTTGACTTAGAATATTCACCGGATACAATTTCTGAGGCAACAATAGTTGAAAGAAAAGGCATATGGCTTATTAAAATTGCAATGATAATGTAAGTGGCTAAATATCCATTTATCAAAGACCCAACAAAAAGAAATGAATCGGCTAACTGACCATAAAGACTTTTTTCTAAAGTATTCCCACCATGGTCGATGGCACCAACGATAAATGGAATTAGAAATATGATAAGAGCAAAACTGATATAGCTCCGCTTTCTTTTTACAATCTTTGTTAATTCATTTTTTAAGAGATTAAGCATCATATGAAAAGTTTAGTTAACCCTGAATCTTTTGTAATCGAATTGATAGAAATACTTTTTGGAATATGGGAACATAATTCCAAGACATTCATTTCTGTTTTTAACATGATAGAGTTATTTGTATCTTGTATTATTTCTACTTCAGGATTTTCCGCTAAAATGCCTATAACCGATTCAATTTGAGTTGAACTAATATTAATCAATTTACTTTTTTTCATTAAATCTTTTAATGAAGAGGTTAAAACTAACTTACCTTTTTTTAGTACCGTAACATCCGTACAGAGGAGCTCAACATCTTTTAATATATGTGTGCTAATACAAATTGTTTTCCCTTCTTTTTGGAGGCTATTGATAAGGTTATTCATGTCCATTATGCCACTTGGGTCAAGACCATTATTTGGTTCATCTAAAATTAATATCTGAGGATCATGTAATATAGCTTGGGCTATGCCTAACCTTTGTTTCATCCCATATGAGAAATCTCTGACTTTTGTCTGTGCCCAATCATGAAGTTCAACCCTTTCTAATGATTGATAAATTGCTTTTAAATCGTAATCAAGTAGTCTACAAAAAATCTTTAAATTTTCTTCTGCTGACAAATATTCATAAAATGAAGGATCTTCAATCATAAATCCAAATAATTTTAAGTATTCGTTTGAACTTTTTGAAACTTTATTTCCTTTAAGATAAATTTCACCTTTCCAAGATTTAATAAGTCCTGATAGGATACGCATTAATGTAGATTTTCCACTACCATTTGGACCTAAGATACCATGAATAGAGTTCTTATCTACTTCGAAAGAAATGTTATCTAAAGCGATAAGGTTTCCATATTTTTTTTCTATCTTTTTAAAATCTAAAATTATATCTTTCATTACTTTAGATCCATTATTTCAAGAACACCATATCCTTCTAACTTTTTTTTATCAGGGGTCAAGATAGAAAGAGTACTACTAAACCTAGTATAATAGGGGTCAATTTTTGATTGATACATGATCCATCGAAGTGGCTTTGGTACGCTCATTCTCTCAAAAATATCAGAGTTATCAATAATCTTATTTCCCTCTATACTGATTTGAATATTATCCGTTGTTATTAAATTAAAATTTGAAAATAAGCTTTCATTTTTAGGGTTATAAGTATCTTTTATCAGGTTATCATATTTAGTGAAGACTCCATTATTCCCATATCGATTAATAAGAACTTCTTCCTTATTAGCCATGTAAAGAATAGGGACACTAGAACCTCCACGTTGTTCAGATAAGTTTAATTCAGCAGCTATAACAGTATAATCGCCAACAGTTCCTCTAAACCAACTCCAGCTCTTAAACAATCTTTGGAGTGGAGTGTTTCCCCAGTTATGATCATGGTATCCATCACCAGAAACATTATGCGATTTATTGTTAACGGTAACTAATCCAGTGGTTCTTCCATTAGGTACTACAGCAAGCCAAGCAAAAAAATCATCTCCTGCTTTAATAATACCATCTTGGGGCCTGAAAGGTTTAAGCTGAGACTCTAGGGTCAATCTAGCACCAAATCCCTCAAAATCATTAGGGTCTAGAAAAATTTCATATTTATTTAAGTTACCTTTAATATAGTTGTTACCCATTGTAACAAAGCAACTATCTTGTTCAAAACTGACATCTTTTCTATCAAAATATTTGAGTTGAAAAACCTCGTCTCCTTCTATGGGGTTATAATTAAGTCCAATAAAAAACCTATCTCTAAAAAAATGTATTTTATAAAAATAGCAAACGACTAGAGACCCATCTGATAGTTTTGTATCAAAATACCACCATTCAAATTCATTAGTTTTTCCTGTTGTTCTAGCTCCATCTTCCCACTTTTCAACTATTGATCCGAGTTGATCTGGTTGTACTATATCTAAATCAGGTTGTTTAAAAGATCCTGAATAAACCGAGGCACAAGAAGAAAAAATAAGTAAATTAAAAATTATTACAATTTTAGTTAGGTGTTTCATGAGGCTATCCATTCTGCATCTATTTGATTATTAAAAGTAAATAAAACTCTTTTATGACCTGTATGATGAAGAGAAAGCCAGTCTAATTTTTGCATCTTAATAATAATTCTGCAAAACCGGCTATAACCAAGCTTTTCATATTCGGAATTAATTTGATACGGTGTAATATCAGGAAGATTTGGCTTAAAAGACGAAATCTTTTTTGAAGGACGAAATGGACCCATATAACAAACTTTGCTCTCAGGAGTCATAATTGACCAATATTGTTTTGTTACTGTATTTTCATATTCAATAGTTGCTTTTCCTGAAATTCGCAATTGCATTCTTCTAGATCTATCATAAAATAATGCGGAAACAGAATTATTTAATTTAATATCATTTATTTTAGTACTTCTAATATCTGAATGGAAAGCGATTGAATAGTGGGTCTTATTAAAGTCTCTTAAAATTACAGTTCTAGATTCAGGAGAGTCTCCTCTTAGCGTTGATAAAATAAAAGAATGATATTCATGCCGAGCTTTTTTAATACCAGCATCTAGCTCAACACATTCATTCTCAAGTATTTTTAGTCTCTCTTTCATTTTCAATTATCTCTTGGTGTATATTTTTTGACATTTTTTGCATACATATGTTCCTCTACCACAGACCCTTAATTTGATAATATTATTTTTGCAATTCAAACATTGGTGCCCTTTTTTCCCATATACTCGTAATTGGGATGAATACCTCCCTGATTCACCATTAACAGAAAAATCAATTATAGTAGTACCTTTAGAGGCAATAGCTTCTTGAAGAATGCTTATTATTGACTCATGCAATCTTTTTAATTTTAGTTTTGAGATTGAACATGAAATTGAGTTTGGGTGTATTCCACTCATCCAGAGACTTTCATCTACATATATATTTCCGAGTCCTGATATTATTGATTGATCTAAAAGAAGGCCTTTGATGTTCCGTTTTTTTGTTAGTATTAAATCTTGAAATAGTTTAGAACTAAAAGAATTACTTAAGGGTTCAATACCATATTTAGAGTTTATAACATCTAAGTTTCTATATAAATAGATCCTACCAAACTTTCGCACATCTTCAAAAATTAGTTTATAATTATTATCTAAGTTTATTACTGAAGACGTATGCTTTGGAAATGGTTCATCTTTAATTATATGTAATTTACCAGTCATACGGAGGTGAATAGCAAGAATATAAAAATCCAATTGAATTATAATAAATTTTGCTCTTCTAAAAACGTCATTAACTTTTAAATTTGATTTGTAAGTAAATAATTCTTCAGGTTTAAAATTATCCAATACCTTAGGCCATATAATTTCTATATTTAGGATTCTTCTCCCAATTAATTGGCTCTTTAAATGATTAACAACGGTTTGTACTTCAGGTAGTTCAGGCATAATTAAAATTTTCTATTTAAAATATTATTTGATTTTTTCCAAATAACAATTACTGAGATTGTACCAAGTAATGCAAATAGATAGTGGAAGCTTGTGAATATTATAGCAGTTGGGATACTATAATTTTCGATAATCCATCCAGCAATTAAAGTACTTAAAACCACCATTAATCTTGAGTATATCCCAAAAATTGTTTGAACTCTACCCATAATTTTATTAGGTATGTTTTCCATAAAGATTGTTCTTATTACAATTCGTGCTGCATTATTATTTAGTCCCATAAAAAAGTAAGCGACTGATGCTAAATAAATTGTTGGCATGAAAGGTACTAAAAAACACATTAAACCAGCTACTGAATAACAGAACATCAGAAGGTTACTTCGACCAGCTTTCTTTATCATAAATCCAACTAAAACAGTACTGATTAATGCGCCAATCCCATAGAGTCCATCCATTAACCCATACCCCCAACTTCCTTTTTCAAATATTTCTTTAGAAATTGTTATAGTTAAAACGGATAAAGAACCCCAAATAGCAACGTCGGATAAAATAGTAGTTAACCCAATAGCTAAAATATCATACTTATTTTTTAAAAACTTAATACCTTGCTTAAGTGATGTTAACAAACTTTCGTCACTATTTACTAACCTCTTATAGGTAAAGGGAGCCAAACCAATAAAGATTGCTGAAATAAAATAAGCTATACCATTTATCCAAAGTGCTATTGTTGGGTTATAGAGATGAACTATAAAGCCTCCCAGACCAGCTCCTATTATTGAGCCAAATTGGTAGCTAGCAGACAATAATTTATTTGCATTAAAATAATCTTTTTCATGTACGAGCTCTTGGACGAATGCTTGAGCAGTTGGCCAGAATAAAGAATTTCCAACACCCATAAAGATAGAGACAGGATAAATTATCCAGATTTGAAAGTCATAAATACTCATAGTAAATATAAAGCTAAAGATCACAACCATTCGAAAAAGGTCTAAGGTAACAAGAAGCCATTTTCTATTAACTCTATCAATAATAACCCCAGCAAAAAAAGCAAGAAATAGTCCTGGAACAGTTGCCATTGCTAAAATTTTTCCTAACGCAAATTCTGAATTTGTTTTTTCTAAAACTAACCAACTAATAGCAATAAGATTAAAGCCAAAACCAATAAGAGAAATCATATTTCCAAGAAAAAAAAGTAAAAAAGTTCGGTTCTTTAATAATTGATACATTTTTTAGAAAATTAGATAAAAAGACTAATTAAATAAATGGATAAAAAACAGATGGAAGCAATGAGAATTATTGGAATTGTCCATTTTAAAAATGTGATAATAAAATATTTTAGGATGAATAAGAATTTAGATTTTTTCATAAAAAGGGGACCTAGAATGTCTTCTCGGAGCTTACAAGAAACTCTAAAGAATTTGACTCATCTTCATCTAAAAAAGGTGTAATTATATTTGAATCCCGTTTATAGAGGACACTTTTAAATTTCACTAACTGAAGTTTGGATCTATCTATATCAATTAATGGCAAATTATTTAAAAAAAGCTCATCAATTAAAGTTTGTTTAGGAAAAGGAATATTAATCGAACTTATCGATAAATAGTCTGGATTAAAATCTTTGTAGCTTAATTCATTTAATTCTGTCTCAAAAACACATCCATAGTAGTTAGCATAATTAACCATGAAAAAAATATTGTTCATTATATTAAAATTTTTAAAAATAGGTTTTTGAATTAAATTAGAAATCTTTTCTCGATAAAAAGAATAGCCATCGCTGTAATAATCATTTTCATCGAATGCGGTTATAATGATTTCAGTATTATCAGTTAAAAATGGTTTTTTATAAGTACCTAAATTATTGTAACTATCCCATTTTTTACTAAAATGCGATTTTAACATTAATTCAGCAAGTGATGATTTTTTTTTTGCTACTTGTTTCATCATAACATTTATTTGCTCTTCAGTAATTGAACTAATATGAGTTTCTACTTTCATACCTCGAATTTGAATATTCAACATGTTACAATTTCTTAACCTAAATAACTTTTTTTATGATTGAAGGGATTTCTTTCTTCAGTTTAAAAAAACCTTTTGAGCAATGAGGAAGAACTAATTTATCCCAATTTGTATAGGTATAATAAAAATCAACGCTACATTTTTTTAAAAAACTTTCAAGTTGATATTTTAATAGGTTTTGGTAAGGATATTTTAAATGGATATTTTTAATATTATTCTTGATGAGTATCTTTGATAGATTTTCTTCTTCAAGCCAATCGAATGTAATAACTTTACTAGGATATTTTCTTTTAACACTCAAATAGGTTTCATTTAAACAACTTAATATGTAATTAAAAACATGTTGAGATCGTATTTGATTATTATTTGGAGATTTTTGAATTATTATAAAATCAAATTCTAAATCAGTATCAAGCGATAAATCATTTTCATGTATTAAAAGACAGGAGATTTTTTTTATTTTTTTGGATTCTATTAATTTAAAAGGGACCAATTCTAAATCATCCTCAGCTAAAAGCGGTAAAGGTCTTGTATTTAATTGATCCTTAGGATAAAACTTTCCACCAGTATATTTTTTTATATTTTCAGGAAATGCAATATAATGTTTACCTTTAGTGTGGAGTCCTGCAACCCAACGCCATGATAATGTATTTGAAGCGAAATCGGCATCGAAGAGATTAGTCATAAAAAGTTCAGCACCAAGTTGCCAAGGTAGTTCTAGTGTGAAAATCCAAATACTTGCAAACCACATTCTTGAGTGATTATGCAAATATCCACTTGAGATTAACTCTTTCATCCAATGGTCAAAGCATAGGATATTTGTCTCTCCCATAATAGCTCTTTTGTACTTAACGGTTTTTTTTTGCATAGAGAGTCTTTCTAAATCTCTATAATAACTTAAATATATTATTGGGTGATGCTCCAAAAATCCTTTCCAGTAAGATCTCCAAAAAAGCTCATGAAGAAACTTCTCTATCTTTTTAAAGCTATGAATTTTCAAAATATATTTAGTAATCATTTCTTCAGTTATTATCTTTCTTACTATGACTGGAGACAGTCTACTAACGTAATTTTTTGAATTTTCGCCAAAATCAAAATTTCTCATTTTTTCATAATTAGGTAGTATCTCACTAGAAAAAATTTCTAAATATTTTAGGACTTCAGTTTTGTTATTTATTATAATAGGTAAATTCATTTTATTAGTAATCGAAAACAACTTTAAATGTATTTGGAATGTATGTGATATAAAGTATATAATTGAGCGTTATGAGCGGATATAATATAATAAAAATAATCCAACTTTTCTTAATTGGTATTCTTTTTTTAGAAATAGTATCCTTCATATCGGGTTATGGTACTCACTTTGAAACTCATAAGTTTTATATCTTAATTTTTTTACTAATTTTTAATAGTATAATACCTGTATTATTTAAAAAAAATAAATAAACTTATAATCTCTTAATTAAAAAATAAAATTATGTCAAAATTGCCTTTATTTCCATTGAACTTGATTCTTCTTCCTTACGAAGTCTTACCACTACATATTTTTGAAGAAAGATATAAATTAATGGTTAAGAACTCTTTGGAAAACAACTCCCCATTTGGTATCATATTAAACGAAGAAAAAGGAATTTATTCAAAAGGTTGTATAGTACAAGTGACAAAAGTATTTAAAGAATATGAAAATGGTGAATATGATATACTTGTTAAAGGTTTAGATAAATTTAATGTTATTAAAACTAAAATTGATGGTGATACTGTAATCGGTGAAGTTGAATTAATTACTTTTAATGAAGAGCCTGATATCTCATTAATTAACCAAATACAAAATTCATATTTAAAGGTTTTAATTAAATATGGAGTTGATAATAACTTAGATCAATATATGAGTAAAAAAATATCATATGATTTTTTGAGTGGAATTCAATTACCAATTGAACTAAAAAAAGCATTAATTGATTTAGATATTGAAACAGAAAGGTTAAGGTTTATAAGTAAAATTTTTGATAATATACTTAAATCGCCATCGAAGCCGAGTAATGGGCATACTCATCAAGCTTAAACCATCTAAATATTAAAAATCGCACAACGAAAGTTTTTATTATGTAATTTTCTAATACATGATTGTTCATTTAGTTTGGTTACTTTTAGTTATTCTTTGGAATTTTGGATTTCCAAACGCCCATCCCTTATCAGATGTAGTTGTAGCTATAATTTTATCATATATTAGCAACAAGCTAAGCTATTATTTTATTTCAAACATAAATACTGAAAAAAACATAACTAAAAACGAACAATACTGGAAAGATAATATTCAACTCATTCTGAGATGCCTTTTGATATGGTTTTTAGTCTCATATGTATTTGGTATTATTCTAGTTCAAGAATTAAACCTTATAAGGTTTGGAGGATATAAGCTGGGTTTTTGGTTTGCTCAACAGGGTTCTATCTTCACCTTTGTTTTTCTTATCTTTTATTATTCTTTTAAAATAGGAAAGATTGATGACAAATATAAAAATCTCAAAGATGAATAAAAGACATTAGATGGATTTACAAAATTTAACATTATCAATAGTCGGTTTAACTTTTGCTCTTTACATAGGTATTGCTTTTTGGGCTCGTGCAAAAAACACAAATGAGTTTTATATAGCCGGTGGAGATATTCATCCTATCGCAAACGGTATGGCTACTGCAGCAGATTGGATGTCTGCAGCTTCTTTTATATCGATGGCTGGGTTAATTTCTTTTTTTGGATACGGAGGTTCAGTTTTTTTAATGGGCTGGACAGGTGGTTATGTTCTGTTAGCGCTTTTGTTAGCACCGTATCTAAGAAAGCATGGTACTTTTACTGTTCCTGAATTTATAAGTGATAGATATTATTCAAAAACTGCAAGAGTAGTAGCTGTAATTTGTTTGATCATTGCTTCCGTAACTTATGTTATAGGTCAAATGAAAGGTATTGGTGTTGCTTTCTCACGTTTCCTTGAAGTTGATTATGATCAAGGTCTCTCTATTGGTATGATAATTGTTTTTATCTACGCTGTAATGGGAGGTATGAAAGGTATTACCTATACTCAAATTGCTCAATATGTTATAATGATTATTGCATATACGATTCCAGCTATATTTATTTCATTTATGCTAACAGGTAATCCAATCCCTCAAATTGGGCTGGGTGGGCAATTATCCGATGGAACTTATCTTCTTGATAAGCTTGATAAGATTGTTACTGATTTGGGCTTTGATCAATATACAACAAGTTCAAGATTGAGTTTACTAAACATGTTTTTTTATACGTTATCTCTCATGATTGGAACTGCTGGTTTGCCTCATGTTATTATGAGATTTTTTACTGTCCGATCTGTAAAAGCAGCTCGAGCATCAGCAGGATGGGCGTTAATTTTTATTGCTGTGTTATACACCACTGCGCCTGCGGTTGCTGCTATGGCAAGATATAATCTCTTAACAACTATTGATCGTCCGAACATGAAAGAAAACCTTCCGTATAATGAACGACCTTCTTGGTTTAGGAATTGGGAAAAAACAGGTTTATTAAAATTTGAGGATAAAAATTTAGATGGTTTGATACAGTATAATAATTTTGAAAGTAATGAAATGGTAACGGTTGATAGGGATATAATGGTTTTGGCAAACCCTGAAATTGCAAATCTTCCCAAATGGGTAATTGCATTAGTTGCGGCAGGAGGTATAGCCGCAGCATTGTCAACCGCTGCCGGGTTATTATTAGCGATTGCCTCATCTATCTCTCATGATCTATTAAAAGGTGTTTTTAGACCTAATATCTCTGAAAAAAATGAACTTCGAGCTAGTCGAGTAGCTATGGCTGTTGCAATTGCAGTGGCTGGATATTTTGGCTTTAATCCACCCGACTTTGCAGCAGGGACTGTAGCTTTAGCATTTGGTTTAGCCGCATCTTCAATTTTCCCAGCACTTATGATGGGTATCTTTTCGAAGTCTATGAATAAAGAAGGTGCTATTTCTGGAATGTTAGCAGGAATAAGTATTACGTTATTATATGTATTTCAACACAAAGGGATAATGTTTATTCAATCAACCTCTTTTTTAGGGAATATGGATCAAAATTGGTTTTTTGGAATTGAGCCGAATGCTTTTGGCGCTATTGGAGCAATCTTTAATTTTGTGGTTGCTTATTTAGTTTGCAAAAAATACCCTTCTCCACCAAAAAAAGTTATGGAAATGATAATGAAAATTAGAAGGCCTTAATTAATAATCCATTTCCATTCCACCACCACCCATTCCGCCACCACGCATATTATTTTTATTCCATCTTTTTTTCTGTTTTTTACCAAAGTTGTAACTTAAGACAATAGATGTAAAACGTTGATCTCTTTGTCTCTCAGCATACATAAGACGAGTATAAGGTAGTAGATCTTGATCCGATGGAATTACTTCATTTGAAGTATCAATGATAAACCTACCGGTGTCGAAAAGGTCAGAGACTTTGAAAGTCACTGATAAATTATTTTGTAAGAAAGATTTTTGAATTCCTAAATCAGCACTATAGTTCCCAGGTATAGTACCTGTTGTAATTTTCATTTTACCTCGCCCTCTTACTGATAATTCGAGTCGGGCGACAGTTGGGATATTTAAAGTAAGTTGTCCTCCTAAACCTATCCCTTTTGAGGTACCGTTAAAATCAGACTCAAATTGATCTGACATTTTAGAGTTCCAACCGTAACCCCAAATCATGAGGCTTGCTAATGGCATTGGCCGGAACATGAGATTACCACTGTAGTTAATACTTTCTGATTTTTCAGCATTACCTGCTGTCATTATTTCATAGGTCTTACCTTCAAAGTCTATATAATCTCTATCCCACCACATAATTACATCTTCAGTATTTTTAAAAGATAAAGAAGTATTCAAATTATATTTACGTGAGTTACTGGAGAATTTTATTTCCATAACATCACTATACTCTGGCTTTAAATATGGATTCCCATTCCTAATTCGACTAATATCTTGTGTATTATTTGGGAAAGGGCTCAATGTTCGCCTATTTGGGCGATTTACTTTTTTAGAGTAGCCAAACTGGAGATTCTCTTTTTCAGTCAATTTGTATAACAAAAAAGCGCTTGGATAGAGTTGAGTATATGGATTGTTGAATGGAGACTTGTTTATAGCATTATCAAAGATTGTAGTTATTAGGTCAGGGCTCTCATGATCTATTGGACCCTTTACTTTAGCCTTTGTTTCAGCCTGTTCTAAACGTGCACCAAGTTTCAAGCCTAACCGCCCATTAAGTTCATATTGGCTTACTAAATACGCTGCATAGATATCTTCACTATAATCATTTTCATACTTTTGGCTAAGGTAAGTTAAATCAGTTCCAAAATTTCTAATTGTAGCCTTTACTCCAACTTCTATTCCAAGTGTTCCTCGAAATTCATCAGTATAATCAAGTGCCATAGTTAGGTTATCATTATGTTCAAAAGCATCTGTTTCGTTTTCTGAAGATGCTGAATTATGACTGGATTCTATTCCTCCATGTTCATGAACATCATCAAACTCATGAGAAAAGCTTGTATATGCTTTCAATAATTTTTTATCTGAATTGAATCTATTTTCATAAGAAAGAAGATGATCCAGGTGGAACCCATTATCATGCTCTGTCGTGTTACGTTTTCCAGTTGCAGTATTTGAAGTGTCTTGTGTATTGGTAAGGTAATTAAATTCTTGTTCAGTAAGATCTTTGTGGTCAGCGATATCAAATGAATAACCAATAGTACTATTTTTTGAAAGATAATAGTCTCCACCTAATCTGGCACTAATATTTTTGGGAGTTTGTCTGCGTTGAGTTGTTTGAAATAGAGAATCTATATTATTTGGTGAATATACATCCTGGAATTGTCTTATTCCTTTACCAAACCGTTCACCTGTTTTAAAATTAGTGCTTCCAAAGAGGTTCCAAGAGTCTGTTCTGTAATTGAGATTTCCATTTAGGTTCTGTTTTCCTCTTTCTCCAACCATTGCGGACACATTGCCATTAAACCCATCAAAAGATCCGCGTTTTAAAACTATATTTATTATACCTCCAACACCATCTGGATCATATTTAGCTGATGGATTTGTAATTACTTCAACTTTTTCTATCATAGAAGCGGCTATGTTATCAACATTTCCTCTTCTTCCACTGCCTGTTAATCCACTTCTTTTACCATCAATTAAAACAGTGACATTTGCATCACCTGCAATGGAAATAACACCGTCAATATCGACATCAAGGCTTGGTACTTTACGTAGAACATCTGAACCAGAGCCACCAGCAGAGGAGAGGTTCTTCCCAACCGTGAAAATTTGCTTATCAATAGTTTGCATAAATTGACTTTCTCCTAATACTTCAACTTCAGCAAGATTAACGGATGAGACTTTAAGTCTAATATCTCCAAGACTTTGTTCAATACTACCACCTTGTCCAGGAAATAAATTAATATTCAGAATTTCTCTTTTTGTATACCCAATAAATTCAACGACAGCTTTATATTTACCTAAAGGGACTTCTCTTATTAGAAAACGTCCATTTTCTTCGGATAACCCTCCAGTTACGACCTCATTTGAATGAAGATTGACTATAGATATTGAAGCATATTGTAATGGGCTAGAGGAGGTAGAATCTAGAATCATTCCTTTTACAACACCAATTGCTGGCATCTTAGGATCATCTTTGTGATCTTTATGTGCAAGAAGGTTATTTGTCCATAAAAAACATAAAAAGTAAATAAAGGCAATCTTTTTTAAAATTAGCATAATTTTTCCTTAAAGAATATTTTTAATTAATTTGAAGAGTTTATAAATGTGAATAAATAAGATTATTGAATAAAAAACTAAATTAATCTTTATAGTATTAAAATTTACTTATTTTTTCATTTCTTATTAAACTCTTTAATGAATCTTCTAGCGAGTTTGTTCCCAATTAATATCCATTGTGTGGTACTCTGCTTTGGTACCTTTTCTAATTGGAACTGTTAATATGTAAGATGCTGTTTCTCCAGGTTTTAAAGCTGTGTCTGAAACGACATTAGTGCTGTAGGTAACTTTATTTCCTTTTACGAAAATAGAATCAATTCCTGCTGTTTTTGTAGTTTGATCAAAGAGTTTTCCAGTAACACGAACAAAGTCTGCCCTGATTTCTCCTACATTTTTAATTTTTCCTGAGAAGATCTGTTTATTTGGGTAGTAATCAATAAATGGTTCACCAAAAAAAATAACTTTTGGGCCAGGCTTTTCAAGTTCGTCCATTCGAATAACCATTTCTTTTTTTAAAACAAGTGTCCCAATTTGAGTTTTTAGTGTTAACGATGAGTCTGATTCTTCAATTAAATCACCGGAAACGATGGTTCCATTTTGAAGCTCAACACGATTTTGAAATGTTGGAACTTTAATAACATCAAGTAATTCACTGCTAACATTTGGCATGGTCTGACCTTTTTGATATCCTTTTACAACAGTTTTAAGTGAGTCTATCTCAGTTTTTAAAGCTTTCAAGTTGGAGTCATATTCAAAAAAAAGATCCTCAAATTTTAATTTTGGATTTTCTGTTTGTTTCCTTTGTTGTGGGAGTTTTTTATCTTCAGAAAACATAGTTAAATCAACCTCATTATCAACTGGGGCTTCGATAGTCTGGTCTGATTTAAGTTTAATGGTTAGGTTTAAATCTTTACCAAGTAAATTAAATTTAATTTCACCATCTCCATCCGTTTTATGTTCTCCTAACAAAGTATAGGATCCTGCTTTTAACTTTTTAAAAATAAATTCTCCATTTTTCTTTGTTTTTACTTCTTTGATTTTGTCACCATTCTTATCAAGGATCACCAGTCTTGCTTTTTTAACTCCAGTACCTTCTTGATTTTTTACTATGCCTGAGACAGTGAATATCTTTTTTTTCTTTGCTTTCATATCAACAGCAAAAATTGAACTCAAAATCAATATCCAGGGTAAAACTTTATTCATGTTCTCTCCTAGAAAAGTGAGCTTTATATGCCATTCTTCGAACTAGCTCGGCATTCTTTTTTTCCTCTCCTAATTCGTAAACCATATCGATAATATTGTCATAATAAATATAGTTTTTCTTCTTTTCGAGTAGTGGAAGTAGTCCATTAATAACCGATGGGTCATCGAATGCCGCAAGGTTATCAATAGCTTTTTTACGTATATCAATAGGGTAATCATCACTTTTTGCAATTTCAATAACCGCTTTTTTTACCTCAGGATCATCAAACTCACCAAGTGCTTCAAGCATAGTATTTAAAAGGCTATAGTATTCTGTTTTACCTGAATTGTATGTATTTAAGAGTGCGAGAACTAAGTTTTCTTCTTTTACACCCTTCATAGTATTAATGGCAAATTCCCTTACTTCTAAATTAGTATTTGGATCTCCTAATAATTCTGCAAAAGCCCGAGCAACTTCATTTGGATTCTTTTTACCGAGTATTTCTACAGCTGTATTTCGAATTCCAATATTAATTTTAGGATCTTTTGCTATCGCTGTTAAAACAGGAACGACTTGACTACTACCAATTGCACCAAGTGTCTCTGTTAGAAGTTTTTCGGTTCTAGATAAATTACTTTTTGCAAACTCATAAAGGTCTAATAATGCGAGGATCTGATCTTTTGTTCGAACTCTATTTAAATTTTTAACTAAAGTAATATGGGTCTCATTGGTTTTCTCTTCCATCTTTTGCATAGATCTTACCAAAGCATCAGCCGCTTTTGGATTTTCACGAAACATACCAAGTAAATTGATTGATTCATTCAAGAGTGAGTAATCA